>Ga0209125_1002286_pt1 | contig 15099 bp, 11 predicted proteins | sample BarGraIncub1131A_FD_184503 | JGI IMG/M metagenome (GOLD analysis project Ga0209125, IMG submission 184503) | Arctic peat soil microbial communities from Barrow, Alaska - Barrow Graham LP Incubations 11-31A (SPAdes) (version 2) | ecosystem: Environmental > Terrestrial > Soil > Wetlands > Peat... | reverse complement strand
ATAGTGCTATTAGTAGTTTTCATGTTTTTTATATATATTGGATATGGATATTATTTTAAATATTCATATATATTAAAAAATCCTAATATATTAAAAGAAATTGTTCTTTCTTATGGAAATTTTAGTATTTTAGTTTTCATACTTATGCAAATTTTACAAGTGGTTGCTTTTTTTATTCCAGGGGAGTTTTTGCAAGTTACTGGAGGATATATATTTGGTACCTTTCTAGGCGGAATAATATCTTTAATAGGTATAACTATGGGAAGTATAATGGTGTATTTTATCGCTAATAACTTTGGTAAACCCTATGTGGAAAAACTGATCTTAAATAAGAAAGTCAAATTATTTAGAAAAATACTAAAAGTAGGAAGCAAAAGGATTGTTGTGTTCATGTTTTATTTAATCCCAGGGATACCGAAAGATGCACTAACTTATATATGTGGTGTTTCAGATATTTCACTTAAAGATTTCTTTATATTTTCAACACTAGGTAGAATCCCAGGGATTTTCATTTCATCTTACTTTGGTGAACAGATATATACGGGAGATCTTACAAGTTTAATTACTATAGGTGTAACCATGACCATCTTATTCGCATTAGGGGTTTTTAAAGGTAATATTATAATAAAGAATATGATTAGAAATAAAAAATCTTATTAAAAAGCTTCTAATAAGATTTTTTATATAATATTATAAAGAGTGTAAGTCTTTTTATAATGTATTATAAAGAGTGCAATTTTTTATATTGTAATTTGTATATACGCCTTAACACTATACTGCTTAAGGTAATCAAAATAATTATTAATATTGCACAATGAAAGAAAAAACTTTGCGGAAGAATTGTTATTATTGGGTCAGAATGAATATCAAATAACCAGTAATCATTATTAAAAAAGATATGATGAAAAGTTGTAAAACTTTTATCGAAATTCACTAAAAAAGGTATTAGTAATATTATGGGGATAATAATAAGAAAGTTAGCGCTTGTTAACAAATATCTTATTGTTTTTTGTTTCTTATTCAAAATTACACCTATAATACTAATAAATATAGCCAAAAGTAGAAGTGTGTTAAGTTTACCGAATAGTTCTTTAACCTCTTTAAAGTGTATTTTGCCATGAGCTGAAGAGGTAAGTGTTGGAAGGTTAAATTCTTCTTTTGTGTTTTGGGTTAAATATGTAATTACATAATCATAATTAGACTTAAGATCCTTTTTACTTATATGGGAAGACTGCTCAATATTTAATGCATTAATATCTATATAGTATAATGGCTTAAAAAGTAAAGTAAGATTTACACTTATGACTATAAAAGAAAAAGTAAAACATAAAATAAAAAATGCTTTAAATGAAAGTTTAATAAAATTACTAATCCGCTTATGTATAATATTCATAAGATCACCTCTATTAACAATTTTAACAATAAACAAGAATATATTCAATTATTTAAAAACCATAAAAGCAACGCTACAAATCAAATAAAGTAAATAGGAGCAAAACTATATTATTTGGCGATAAACAAACGTAATTTAGATATTTGGCTAAAAATGGAATTATATATATAACATACTAATTTGACATTATCCTGATTTTAAATTATGATGTTAATTAAAGAACATATTAGCACTCGGATGTGTTGAGTGCTAACAAAGAATATAAAAATAAAAAAGGAGGGGTTTAAAATGAACATTAGACCACTTAGTGATAGAGTATTAATTAAAAGGTTAGAAGCAGAAGAAACTACTAAAAGTGGAATACTTCTTGCAGGAGCTTCAAAGGAAAAACCACAAGAAGCTGAGGTAATAGCAGTAGGACCAGGAAAAATTGAAGATGGAAAAGAAATTAAAATGGAAGTTAAAGTAGGGGATATAGTTTTATTCTCTAAATATTCAGGAAGCGAAATAAAATATGATGGTATTGAATATATCATATTAAAGCAAGAAGAACTGTTAGCTATAATTGAAAAATAATTTATAATAATCGCAATAACAATTAAACAATAATAACTAGAGCAATTAGATAATAATATTTAATTGTTTGCAAATTATTATTATCTAGTTGTTATCATATAGGAGGGTTTTTAAATGGCTAAAAATGTATTGTTTGGAGAAGAAGCAAGAAGATCTATGCAAAGAGGTGTAGATAAACTTGCAAATACCGTTAAAATAACACTAGGACCCAAAGGAAGAAATGTTATTTTAGATAAGAAATTCGGATCACCATTAATAACTAATGATGGTGTTACTATAGCTAGAGAAATAGAATTAGAAGATCCGTTTGAAAATATGGGAGCACAACTTGTTAAAGAAGTTGCTACTAAAACAAATGATGTAGCGGGAGATGGAACAACTACAGCTACATTACTTGCTCAAGCTATAATAAGAGAGGGTTTAAAAAATGTTACAGCTGGAGCTAACCCAATGCTAATAAGAACTGGCATAAAAATGGCTGTAGATAAAGCAGTTGAAGAAATCAAAAAATCCTCTAAACCAGTTAATGGTAAACAAGATATAGCAAGAGTTGCATCTATTTCAGCTAGTGATGAAGTAACAGGGGCTCTAATCGCTGATGCTATGGAAAAAGTAGGTAACGAAGGTGTTATAACTGTAGAAGAATCAAAATCTATGGGAACTGAACTGGATGTTGTTGAAGGAATGCAGTTTGATCGTGGATATTTAAGTGCATATATGGTTACAGATTCAGAGAAAATGGAAGCAAATCTTGAGGAACCATATATTTTAATAACTGATAAGAAAATTACTAACATACAAGATATACTTCCAATACTTGAGCAGATTGTTCAACAAGGCAAAAAATTATTAATAGTTGCTGAAGACATTGAAGGTGAAGCTTTAAGTACATTAGTTGTTAATAAATTAAGAGGAACTTTTACTTGCGTAGGCGTTAAAGCTCCAGGTTTTGGTGACAGAAGAAAAGAAATGCTTCAAGATATAGCAACCCTAACTGGAGGAGAGGTTATAAGTGAAGAATTGGGAAAAGAACTAAAGGATGTTACTGTTGATATGCTTGGAAAAGCTGAAAGTGTTAAGATAACTAAAGAAAACACTACAATAGTAAATGGTAAAGGTGAAAAGGACGCAATACATGATAGAGTATCTCAAATTAAAAAACAAATTGATGATACAACATCAGATTTCGATAGAGAAAAATTACAAGAAAGACTTGCTAAACTTGCAGGAGGAGTAGCTGTAATAAAAGTTGGCGCGGCTACTGAAACTGAATTGAAAGAAAAGAAACTAAGAATAGAAGATGCTCTCGCAGCTACAAAAGCAGCAGTTGAAGAAGGAATCGTTCCTGGTGGTGGAACATGTTATATTAACGCTATTGTAGAAATATCCAAATTAACATCAGATGTACCAGATGTTCAAGTTGGTATTAACATAATAACAAGAGCTTTAGAAGAACCATTAAGACAAATAGTTACAAACGCTGGAGCAGAACCTTCAGTTGTAATAGAAAAAGTAAGAGAAAGCGCTGGAGAAGTAGGATATGACGCTTTGCACGGAACATTAGTAAATATGATTAAAGCTGGAATTGTCGATCCAACTAAGGTTGTAAGATCAGCACTTCAAAATGCAGCATCTGTTGCAGCAACATTCCTAACAACGGAAGTTGCAGTTGCAGATATTCCAGAAAAAAATCCAGCACCGATGGGTGGACCAGGAATGGGAATGGACGGAATGTACTAAAGGTAATTTCAGTAATAATTACCTTAAATAAATATATTAGCATAAAAAAATTAACTAGGGCTTTGCTCTGGTTAATTTTTTATTTTAATATGCCTTAGTAATAAGTATTCATTGACAAATCATTAAAGATTAACTATCATGATAATAACTTGAAAAAAAATGACTGTACTCATATATACCTTGAATATGGCAAGGAGTATCTACCGGAATCCACAAATTTCCGACTATGGGTAATATTGGTATGGACTTAGTTTAGGCATGCTAATTTTACTTAGTTAAGGTAGGATTAGTATGCCTTTTTATACTTTCTACCTTATTTTAAAATGAAGTATATATAAAGATTTTTATGTTAACTATAAGGGTGAATATACCTAAATTAGAATTATGAGAGGGTGTTTAATAAATGGCAAAAATATTAAAAAAAGCGTATACCTTTGATGATGTATTGTTAGTTCCAAATAAGTCAGAAGTATTACCAAAGGATGTTAGTTTAGTTACTTATCTTACAAAAAAAATAAAACTCAACATACCTTTAATGAGCGCAGCAATGGATACTGTTACTGAATCTAGAATGGCAATTGCTATGGCTAGAGAGGGTGGCATTGGTATTATTCATAAGAATATGAGCATTGAAAACCAAGCTATTGAAGTGGACAGAGTTAAAAGACAAGAAAATGGCGTAATTACAGATCCTTTCTATTTAAGTCCCGATAATATTTTAGGAGAAGCTTTAGCATTAATGAGTAAGTATAGAATATCAGGGGTTCCAATTACAATAGATGGAAAGTTAGTTGGAATAATTACTAATAGGGATACAGTTTTTGAGACTGACTATACTAAAAAAATTAAGGATATAATGACAACTAAAAATCTAATTACTGCATCAGAGGGCACAAGTTTGCAACAAGCTAAGGAAATTCTTAAAAAACACAAAATAGAAAAGCTACCTTTAGTTGATAGCCAAAATTATTTAAGAGGTCTTATAACTATAAAAGATATTGAGAAAACTATAAAATTCCCGGATGCTGCTAAAGATTCTAGAGGAAGATTATTATGTGGTGCAACTGTTGGTGTAACAGCAGACATGATGGACAGAGTGGCGGCACTCGTAAAGGCTGGAGTAGATGTAATAACTATAGATACAGCTCATGGTCATTCTTTTGGAGTAATGGATGCAGTACGCGAAATAAAAGCTAAATACCCAGAACTTCAAATAATTGCAGGAAATATTGCAACGGCTCAGGCAACTAGAGATTTAATAGAGGCAGGAGCGGATTGTGTAAAGGTAGGAATAGGTCCAGGATCAATTTGTACTACAAGGGTCGTAGCAGGAGTAGGAGTTCCACAACTTACAGCAGTTATGGACTGTGTTGAAGTGGGAAATGAATATGGAGTTCCGGTTATTGCAGATGGTGGTATAAAATATTCAGGAGACATAGTAAAGGCATTAGCTGCAGGTGCTAAAGTAGTAATGATGGGTTCTATGTTTGCAGGTTGTGAGGAAGCACCAGGCGAGATGGAGATTTACCAAGGAAGAAGTTATAAGGTGTATAGAGGCATGGGTTCTCTAAGTGCTATGGCTTGTGGAAGTAAGGATAGGTATTTCCAAGAAGGAAATAAAAAGTTAGTTCCAGAGGGAGTAGAAGGGAGAATACCATTCAAAGGTAGTGTTATAGAAACTATATATCAGATGATAGGCGGTATACGTTCAGGAATGGGATATTTAGGTTCTGAAACTTTAGAGAAATTATTTGAGACTTCAACATTTGTGGTTCAGAGTTCAGCAGGACTACGCGAAAGTCATCCACATGATGTAGTAATTACAAAAGAAGCACCAAATTATAGTGTGAATTAGAATAGCTAGTATAGATAAGAATAGCTAAATAAAAAGATTAAGCGTACAGGAGGATAAGATATTGATTAATAGAGAATTAATTTTAGTAGTTGATTTTGGTGGCCAATATAATCAACTTATTGCAAGAAGAGTTAGAGAAAATAATGTTTACTGCGAAATAATACCATATACATATTCTGTTGAAAAGATAAAAGCTATGAATCCAAAAGGAATAATATTCACTGGTGGACCTAATAGTGTATATGCAAAAGGTGCTCCAAAAATAGAAAAGGAAATATTCGAGCTAGGTGTTCCTATTTTAGGAATATGTTATGGAGCTCAGTTAATGGCACAAACTTTTGGCGGAGAAGTTATAACATCTGAAATTCGTGAATATGGAAAAATAGAAGTTGACCTAAACAAAGACTCTAATCTTTTTAAGGGAATATCAGAAAATCAATGTTGGATGAGTCATACGGATCATATTTCTAAGTTGCCAAAAGGATTTGATATAATTGCAACTACTAAAGATTGTCCAGTAGCAGCTATAGCGAATGTTTCTAAAAATCTTTATGGAGTACAATTTCATCCAGAAGTAAAACATACTCTTTTTGGTGAAGAAATGCTTAGAAATTTTCTTTATGAGGTATGCAAAGTTAAGGGCGATTGGTCAATGTCATCATTTGCAGAGGAAAAAATTAAAGCTATAAAAGAGATAGTAGGAGATAAAAAAGTACTTTGTGCATTGTCTGGTGGAGTAGATTCATCAGTAGCCGCAGTACTTGTTCATAAAGCAATAGGGAATCAATTAACTTGCGTATTTGTAGATCATGGTCTTTTAAGAAAAGATGAAGGAGACCAAGTTGAAAAGATGTTCAAGGGTGAATTTAAAATGAACATTATAAGAGTTAATGTTCAAGACAGATTCCTAGGTAAACTTAAAGGAGTAAGTGATCCAGAGAAAAAGAGAAAAATAATTGGAGAAGAATTCATAAGAGTTTTTGAAGAAGAGTCAAATAAACTCGGACAATTAGATTTCTTAGTTCAAGGAACAATATATCCAGATGTAGTTGAAAGTGGAACTGCCACTTCAGCTACCATAAAGAGCCACCATAATGTTGGTGGACTTCCAGAGGATATGCACTTTAAACTGATAGAACCTTTAAGAGAATTGTTTAAAGATGAAGTTAGAGCGGTGGGAGAAGAAATTGGAATTCCTCATCACTTAGTATGGAGACAACCATTCCCAGGACCAGGCCTCGCTATAAGAGTACTTGGAGAAATAACACCTGAGAAATTATTTATAACTAGCGAAGCAGATGCAATCTTTAGAGATGAAGTAGCTAAAGCAGGACTTGAAAGTGAAATATGGCAATATTTTGCATGTCTACCAAACATCCAATCTGTTGGAGTCATGGGAGATGAGAGAACATACTGTCATACAGTTGCACTAAGAGCTGTCACTAGTTCTGATGGAATGACATCAGACTGGGCAAGAATACCATATGAAGTATTAGATAAGGTGTCTAGAAGGATTGTTAATGAAGTTAAGGGAGTAAACAGAATTGTTTATGATGTAACGAGCAAGCCACCTTCCACTATTGAATGGGAATAGGTGTAGTATTGCTTTAAACCATTTGTAAAGATGAAGTAGTGTATGATTTCAAGCGTAAAAACTTGTCTGTTATACGCTACTTTATCTTTGTATTTAGATGTAATAAAATGCTTCAGAGGGGAAGAAAAATAGGATATTATTTAGGGATTATGAAAAAGAAGAAGAGAATTTATCAACAAATGGAGGTATAAAATGAAATATTGTATTCTTGTGGGAAGTCCACGTAAAAATGGAAATACATCTAAATTATTAAAGCCGTTTATTGAAGAACTTGAACTTCAACAATTACAGTATGATTTGATTTGGCTTTATGATAAACATATTGAACCTTGTACTGCTTGTCGGAACTGTCAAAATGACTGGACAATTTTTGGATGTCGACATGTCGATGATATGCAGGAAATCTTTGATAAAATATATGATTGTGATGTTATTATTTTAGCTACACCTATTTATTCATGGTACTGTACACCACCTATGAAATCAATGTTGGACCGTTTGGTGTATGGGATGAATAAGTATTATGGTGATGAAAAAGGTCCCTCTCTTTGGAATGGCAAAAAGTTAGCTATCATAACTACTTGTGGGTATAGACCGGAAGTAGGAGCTGATTTATTTGAAGAAGGCATAAAAAGGTATTGTAAGCACTCTCAATTAAAATATGTTGGAATGTTTGCTGAAAGAGATTTTGGGTATAAATCCGTATTTATAACGGATGATAAAATTGAGCATTCAAGGTCATTTGCTCGACAATTAATAAGAAATAAAGAGTAATCTGATATGCTTCTTGGTTCATAATTTTCATATTAAATTTACAATTTATTCTTATTTCTGTCATTATAATGACACAAAGAATGGTTATTATAAAGGTATAGAAAGTAACTAGTAATTGAATTTTTAATTAGAGCCCCCTTTAATTAAATATATATAAGAAACTAGTATAGGGACTGGTGTTATTTAGCCAGTTCTTTTTAATTTTTTGCTTGAAAAATATTTTGGACTAATAAAGGATATTCTATTAAATATATCAGCAAAATAATGTGTTTAAATAAAAAAAAGTATGAAGCAAGCAACTTCATACTTTAAAACAAAAGTAGACATTCGAACATTCAAACAGTTGTTAATTGAAAGTGACAAATATCTTATATATAAATATAAAATATTTTTTTCAAGGATTATGCTAAAAAAAGGTATATACGTTTTTAGCATAATCTAAGATAAACTTTTAACTAGAGTAATTTTACTACATCGTATAAAGAGTTTTGAACTAGCCAAGCTTGAGGGAAGTATTTACCGATTGTCCAATAACTGACGCCCCCAAGGTTATATTCATTAGCAGTCCTAAGTTTAGCATTCATGCTCCTAGCATCTTCGAACCAAACTACATGCTTTTTACCATTAGAATCATAGTAATTAAAATATGGCGCTTGTGAAGTATAGTCATATTGAATAGATGCAAATACTTTTCTTGCAAGATCAACTGCCTCTACATTACCGAGTGCTTTTGCTGTAGTTCCTTTTACATAAGGAAGGGTCCAATCATAGCCATAATTAGGTATTCCCATAAAAATCTTTTTACTTGGGATTACAGTCACAGCATAATCAAGAATTTTTTTTACTTCATTAATCGGAGAAACTGCAAGCGGTGGGCCAGCAGTATATCCCCACTCATAAGTCATTAATATAACATGGTCAGCCAAGGCTCCATGAACTGGGTAATCATGGGCCTCATATAGCAATCCTTTTATAGTGCCAGATGGTTTAGGAGCTAAGGCTGTAGTAACAGGATAGCCTAAAGGTCTTAGCTTATTTACTGTTTTACGCAGAAAATTGTTATAGTTTTGCCTGTCTTCTGGGTAGATGTATTCTAGATCTATATCTAGACCGTAATAATTCTTATTTTTTAGTGTATTAAGTATGTTATCCAATAATGTGTTTTGTATGTCTTCATTTGTGAGTATGGTATGTGCGAGTGCACTATCAAATCCACCACCTTCTTTTAAATTTGTAACTACCATCATAGGAGCTACTTTAGCATCTCTAGCAGCTTGTATTAAAGGAACATCATTTACTTCCTTGAGGGTTCCATCTGCTAGCAATTGATAGCTAAATATACTAAGGTATGTTAAGTTCGGAAGAGTTTTTGCGAGAACATCCATATTTGTGCCAGGAAGAGCATATGCATTAACTTCAAGAGGACCTAATTTTTGGGGAGATGATGGTATATTTATAATTTGACCAGGGTAAAGTATAATAGAGCTATTAAGAACAGGATTTGCTGCATATAAACTTGAAATACTTACACCATATGTTTTAGCAATGCTGTATAGTGATTGACCAGGGAGGACTTTATGCTTTCGAGTGCCTTGTAATATTACAAGGGTTTGGCCTATGACAAGTTGATTTGGGTTTGTAAGTTCATTATCTGAAGCGATTTTATTAGATGAAACTCCATATAATTTGGAAATTTGATATAAGCTTTCACCTTTTTTTACAACATGTATAATCAAAAAAATCACACCTCATATAGTAATATAGTTCATTATATGCTACTTAATACAAAGGAGTACGTACTACATACAAATATATAGCATAATTTTCTAAAAATATAAGATTTTATTAAAAAACTTGATTTATTTTCTTTAATAAACTAAGATTATTTTAGGTTGTTTTAACAAGGTAATTAGAATTCAGACGACAGTTGACAATTATAATTTATAGTAGACAATTAAAAGAGGTAAAATAATCAATGATTATTTTTCTTCAATGTATAAACAAGGAGGAATATTAATGGAAAAGATTTTATCTTTAGATTTGAGCAAAACAATTCCATATTTAGGTGAGCATGAAATTTCTTACTTTCAACCTATGGTATCTACTGCACATAAAATGCTTGCAGATAAAACAGGTGCGGGAAATGAGTTTTTAGGCTGGATAGACCTTCCTCTAAATTATGATAAATTGGAATTTGAAAAAATCAAAAAGGCTGCAAAGAAAATAAGAAGTAATTCGGAAGCTTTAATAGTAATTGGAATAGGTGGATCTTACTTAGGATCTAGAGCAGCTATAGAAATGTTATGTCACAGCTTTCATAATAGTCTTTTAAGTGAAAAAAGAAAATCTCCAGCAATATTCTTTGCAGGAAATAATATAAGCTCTACATATATGGCAGATTTAATTGATGCGGTGGAAGGTAAAGATATTTCTATAATTGTAATATCAAAATCAGGAACTACTACAGAGCCAGCTATTGCTTTTAGAATATTTAAAGATTTATTAGAAAAGAAATATGGTAAAGAAGGAGCCAAAGAAAGAATTTTCGCAACTACCGATAAAGTTAAAGGTGCTCTAAAAAATTCAGCGGATGCAGAGGGTTATGAAACTTTTGTAATTCCAGATGATATAGGAGGAAGATTCTCAGTACTTACAGCTGTAGGATTACTTCCAATAGCAGCAGCAGGTATTGACATTGAACAAATAATGAAGGGTGCAGAGGACGCAAGAATAGCGTACAACAATGAAGATATAAATAAAAATGATTGTTATAAATATGCAGCAGCTAGAAATGCACTATATAGAAAAGGTAAAGTCACAGAAATTTTAGTTAACTATGAACCAGCACTTCAGTACTTTGGTGAATGGTGGAAACAGCTTTATGGAGAAAGTGAAGGAAAAGACCAAAAAGGAATATTTCCAGCGGCGGTTAATTTTTCTACAGATTTGCATTCTATGGGACAGTATATTCAAGAAGGTTTAAGAAACATATTTGAAACAGTAATTAATGTTGAAAGGCCAAGAAAAGAAGTTGTAATAAAAGAAGATAGTAAAGATTTAGATGGATTAAACTTTTTAAAAGACAAAACAATGGATTTTGTTAATAAAAAGGCTTTTCAAGGAACAGTACTTGCCCATAATGATGGTGATGTACCCAACATCATTTTAAACATACCATCATTAACAGCTTATAATTTTGGATATATGGTTTACTTTTTTGAAAAATCATGTGCAATAAGTGGATATTTATCAGGTGTGAATCCTTTTGATCAACCAGGAGTTGAAGCATACAAGAAGAATATGTTTGCTCTTCTTGGAAAATCAGGATATGAAGAATTAAAAGCAGAACTTGAAAAAAGGCTTTAAAAAATGAGAAAAATCATATGAGAATTATTGTAGATGCAGATGGGTGTCCTGGTAAACATCTAATAGAAAAAGCAGCTAAGGAAAACTCTATAGATATGATTATGTATTGTGATATTAATCATGTTTTAGACAGCGATTATGCTCAAATAAGGTATGTAGATAGTGGGTTTCAAAGTGTAGATATGAAAGTAGCTAATGAGGCTAAATCTAATGATATAGTAATTACTCAAGATTTTGGGGTTGCTGCTATGGTTTTAGCTAAAGGTTCTTATGCTATAGGACCTAAAGGGCATATATATGATGACGATAATATTGATAAATTATTATTGGAAAGACATATCTCTAGTAAATTAAGACGGGGTGGAGGAAAAACCTTTGGTCCTAAAAAACGAACAAAGGAAGATGATGAAAAGCTTTATAACAATTTAGTTAAACTGATCTTAAAAGCTAAATTGAAATAAACGAGGCCATTTTGGTTTAATATATATTGTATAAAATTGCTAGTAACGAGAGTTGCTAGCAATTTTTAAAATAGTTTCACAAAAATAATAAATTTTATAAAAACAAGTTTAATACTATAAAAAGCTATAAAATTTAAGATGCTATTCTTTCAATATATAATAATGGGAAATTATGTCTATAAATAAAAGAAAAAAATTGGTATACATACTGTTACAAATAATGGAATTATAGTATAATGTAACACTATAGAGGCTAATTTTTTAATAATACTTTTGGTATTGTATAGCTTATTTTAAAGGTAGGTGAATTTACATGAATGAAATGAATATATTATTTAATTTAGAAAACCCAGAAGAAGAATATAAAAATATAGAAATAAGTGTTGAAAACAAATTAGAGGATAATTTGAACTATAAATTTCTTGTAGGGCTCGACGGAACTTGGAATACTTTAAAAGAGTTAAATGAAGAGAGTGACGTTATATGGAGACCGGAGACAGATGGTAAGTACTCTATAATGGTACAAGCTAAAAGAAAAGAGAGTAACAAACCTTTTGATTTTATGTCAAAAACAGATTATATAGTCGGTGAGACTGCAGAAAAGCTTATAAATGATATTTATATAGACAAAACTGAAATAATGATAGGTGAAAAAATCACTTTAACAGTAGAGGCCACAAAAAATCCGATTATGTATAGATATTGGGTACATGAGCGGGAGAATTGGCTACTTATAAAAGATTATACACCAGAAAATATACTGATTTGGGCTTCGAAATATTCTGGAGAACAAGAGTTTTTGGTAGAATGCAGAAATGTAGATTCTGAAAATGTGTTTGATGATTTTATGAAAATACGATTTAATGTACAAGCAATGGAATCCTTAGAAATAATGAGTTTTAAATGCTTGACTGAGGACATATTAGAAGGAGTAGAACTAGTTTTTGAGGTTGAGGCTAGCTATGAGGATAACAGAATGATTTTATACAAATTTGTAAAAATTAATACCCAAGGAAATACCAAATGTTTGCAAGATTATTCAACAAAGAAGTTAGTTAGTTATGTTGAAGAAACAGAGGGCGATTATAAGTTGCTATGTATGGCGAAGGATATGTATTCGCTTAATGAATTCGATGATAGAGCATTAATTCATTATAATGTTAAACCTTATGAAGAAATAAATATACAAAGTTTTACTAGTGATTTAAGTTCACCACAGTTATGTAATACTCCTATAGTTTTCAAGTGTATTGTTAGAGGTGGGAAAGAGTTATTGTATAGATTTAAAATTGATGGTGAATATCCAGAGGATTCTTGTTATACAAGGGAAAATGATTTTATATGGACACCAAAAGAAGCGGGAGAATATAAAGCTAGCTTGTGGGTAAGGGATTCGTCTTTTAAAGGAGAATATGAAACGAAAAAATCTTTAGATTTTATTATTGATGATATTGGAAATGTAAATGTAATTATTGAAGATATAGTTTTAGATAAAGGAGAAACTGTATTAATAGGTGATATTGTTCAGGTAAAAGTTAAAGCAACGGGAGGAACTTCTTTAAGATATAGTTTTGTAGTTTCTAAGAATGATAAAGAAACAGAAAAGATACAATATGGAACAAATGACTTTGTAAATTTTACACCAGAAGAAAAAGGTAAATTTAAACTGGAGGTAAGAGTAAAAGATAAATATTCCAAAAGGGAGTATGATTGTCATGCAGTGGTATATATTGAAGCTTTAGAATGCATTCCTGCTAAAATAGATTATGTTTTGATGCCAACAAGAGAATACTTTATGGTGGGGGACACAATATCGCTACAAGTAATATCTGAAAATACAAAAACTACTCTTGTAAATTATGTTTTGAAGATAGATGGGCATTTGGTAGAACAAACAAATTTTGTAGAGCATAAAAATTATGAGATTAAACCTAAATGTAGTGGAATATATTTAATTGAACTCCTTGCGAAAAATAAATTAAGTACTAGTGAATATGATAGTAAGAAGGAAATTAAAATAGAAGTACATGATACTTTACCAGTAACAGATACAAAAATTTTATGTGACGGAACAAATTTTATGGTTAATGAAACAATAACATTTTTTGCGCAAAGTACAGGTGGGAAGGAAGTCTTATATGAGTTCTATCTTAAGGAAAAAGGCGACTGGAGCTTAGTACAAAAATTTAGCAGAAAAGATGATTATATGTTTATGCCTTTCACTGCAGGAATTTACAAAATGCTAGTATTATCAAAAAGTTCTTATAAGAGTATTTCATATGAAGATTATGATATAATAGAGATAGAAGTAAAAGAATAAATTTAAAACAGCTTTTAGAGGCTGTTTTTTTATTAGTTAAAAATTATATATATTTTGCCATAAGTTTTAGAAATAGTTGAGGAGATGAATGCATATGGAAAGAATAGATAAAATATTATCCAACTTAGGTCATGGTACAAGAAAAGAAGTAAAAGCATTATTAAAAAAAGGGAAAGTAGAGATAGATGGAATTATAGTTTCTGATAATGCTATGAAAGTTGATCCAGATAAGGTCGTAATAAAGGTAGCAGGTGAGGAAATTAATTATAGGAAATACATCTACTTAATTATGAATAAGCCAGCCGGTGTGGTTTCTGCGACGATAGATAAACATGATGAAACGGTGATTGATTTAATAGATCAAGAATACCGTGCTTTTAGTCCCTTCCCTATAGGTAGATTGGATAAAGACACAGTGGGGTTATTACTTATTACTAATGATGGCGAACTAAATCATAAATTGATAGCACCTAAAAATCATGTAGATAAGGTTTATTATGCTGAAATTAATAAATTTGTAGAGGCCGCAGATGTGGCTACTTTCAAAAAAGGTGTTGTAATAGATGACGGATATAAATGTATGCCAGCCGTATTAGAAGTATTAAATGCCAATGAAAATGGATCGGAAGTACTTGTAACTATTCAAGAGGGAAAATTTCATCAAGTAAAAAGAATGTTTGAGAGTGTAGATAAGAAAGTTGTATTTTTAAGAAGAATTAGTTTTGGACCTTTAAAATTAGATGAAAATTTAAGTGAAGGTCAATGTAGGGAATTGTCGGAACAAGAGATAAATTTATTAAAACAGGTCTAATTTATCTAACGATATCATTATTAAAGGCAAGAATGAATAAGATATGAATAAAAAATCATTTTTTAAAGGATTATTTACAAACAAATTTACGGAAACACTTGCAAACGTTAATCAAATTTAATATAATTAAGATGCAAAGATAAATAGAGAGATAAATAGCCCCCTTTTTATTTGTTATAAAACAGCCCGACCCCAAGGGCTGTTTTATT
>Ga0209125_1002283_pt1 | contig 15126 bp, 7 predicted proteins | sample BarGraIncub1131A_FD_184503 | JGI IMG/M metagenome (GOLD analysis project Ga0209125, IMG submission 184503) | Arctic peat soil microbial communities from Barrow, Alaska - Barrow Graham LP Incubations 11-31A (SPAdes) (version 2) | ecosystem: Environmental > Terrestrial > Soil > Wetlands > Peat... | reverse complement strand
GCCATGTTACCTGTATTTGCTAATGAAGTACTGCATGTTGGACCTGAAGGTCTTGGTATATTACGTGCAGCGCCTGCAGTCGGTTCCATATGCATGTCTTTCTTTCTGGCTTATTATCCCCCACTCAAAAATGCCGGCAAGTCTTTAATTTTTGGAGTTACAGGATTTGGCGTCTGTATAATACTGTTCGCCCTTTCCACCAATTTTTATCTCTCTTTGATCCTGTTGATGTTGAGTGGTATGTTTGATAATATTAGTGTCGTTATCCGGTCAACGATTATGCAACTGATGACACCTGACGAAGTAAGAGGAAGGGTTGCATCCGTAAACAGCATCTTTATCGGGTCGTCCAATGAAATTGGTTCTTTCGAGTCCGGATTGGCTGCCAGCCTGATGGGCCTAATTCCTTCCGTGATTTTTGGAGGCGCTATGACATTGTTGGTAGTATCTGTTACTGCTGTAGTTGCACCTGTATTGAGGAAACTAAACCTAAGCACTTTTAAATAGATGATTGGTTGATTTTTTAATACAATAATAATCTAAAAACTAAAGCTATAAGTAATGGATGGAATTATCGGGAAAAGGCTGACTTGTTTAAAATTAGTTTTCTGTGTTGTATTACCAAATACATCTGTGTAAGAATCATTTTTAGTATAAATAAAGAAAGGATTACGGCGACTATATAAATTGTAAACGCCGACTCTCCAAACCCGCTCTCCCCAGCTACGTTTTCTGTGAAAGTTGAAACCCAAATCGAGTCGATGATAGGCGGGCATACGAAATCCATTACGTGTGCCTGCGCTTTGTATAATTGTGTTTCCAGTCTGGAGTTTATCTGGCGAGTAAAATAGGAGTTCTTCAGAATTAATAGTAAAGGCAGTTCCCGAACAATAGACCCAGGTCAGGCCCATGTCAACCTTTTTATTGAACTTATGGTTTACAACTACGCTTATATCGTGACGTTCATCATAACGAGCAGGGAATGTCGTTCCTGAATTGATGTTTTCAAATTTCCTTTTATTCCATGAAAGGGTATATCCAATCCAACCCGTTGTCTTACCTGTTTTTTTCTGTAATAAAAACTCAGATCCATATGCCCATCCATTTCCGGTTTCAATTTTATCTTGCCAATCCTCGTATTGTCCCCAATAAACTGCACCCTCTTTGTACTCAATCATTTTATTCATCGTCTTATAGAAGCCTTCGACACTCAGTTCGAACATTGAATTAATCGCATAGACAAAACCCAAAGCATATTGTTTTGAATCCATGGGTTTAACCCGATCTGTCGAAGGGAGCCATAAATCTGTAGGAAGCCCGACATTACTATTTGATAGTAAATGCAAATACTGGGTCATCGACGAATAGGCAGCCTTTAATGAAAATCGTTCATTCACAAGGTAATTGACTGATAGACGAGGTTGAAGTGAATGATACCATTGATTTTGTACAGCAAAACCGGAAAAGTGAAGACCCAGATTCATTTTTAAACGTTCGGTGACCTGGTAATCGTCTTCAGCATATAGTCCTTGTTCCTGTGCGAGGACATTATTTCCACCATACTTTAAATTGTTGTTGGCACTTACATTGCCTGTAGAGTTAAGATCATAAGCCATAACTCCGGGATTAAAATGGTGCATGATATTGGAAATCCCAAATCTTATATAGTGACCAGGCGCAGGTACATAATCAAAGTCGATCCGGGCGGCTGCATCATTTATTCCGGATGAATATGTTGACTCATAATCGCTTGTTATTCCTTTATTTACATAAAAATAACGGATATGCGTATCAAAATTATATCGTGATATGGTTAAAGTAGTGTTACTGAAAAGTTTACTACTGTAAAGATGGTTCCATCTTAATGCAGTAGTTAAATTACCCCAACTCAATTTGAAATCATCATCCGATTGCTTTGCGTTTGAAACAATTTCACTTTTATTATACTTTCCCAAATCATCACCTGAATAAAGACTCAGGAAAAGTCTGTCTTTTTCGGAAAACTTATAATTAAGTTTGGCATTCAGGTCATAGAAATAATATCCGGGAATTGCTTCACTGGGTTCAATTTTATGCGCTAAGGGTGCAGCCCATAGGTCGAGAAGTGTACGTCTTGCACTGATGATAAATGAAGCTTTATCCTTTATAATTGGTCCTTCAAGCGTAAAACGAGAAGCTACCAAACCAATAGAACCTTCTCCAACAATTTTTTTCATATTCCCTTCTTTCATGCGAATATCAAGCACTGAAGAGAGCCGGCCCCCAAATCTGGCTGGAAAGCCACCTTTAATTAGCGTAATGGTGTTTAGCGCATCGGCATTAAAAACAGAGAAAAAGCCAAATAAATGATTGGCATTATAAACCGGAACCCCATCAAGGAGTATCAGGTTTTGATCAGGACTACCACCACGGACATACAATCCGCTCGAACCTTCACTTCCTTTTTGTACACCAGGGAGTAATTGAATTATTTTAATCGGATCCACTTCTCCTAAAAAAGCAGGTAAATCCTTGATTGTTTTAAGCGAAATCTCATTCATACTCATCTGTGAAGAGCGAAGATGATCATTAGAAACGCCACCTTTAATCACCACTTCCTGAAGTTGCATGCTTTGAGTAAGATGAATATTAATCACTGTATCCTTATGAAGTTGTAATAGCAATTCAAATGCTTTATAACCTACATATGAACATACCAGTTTTACCTGACCACCGGATAACGAGAGGCTGTAAAATCCATATGAATTGCTTGTCGTCCCTTGCATCTTTAAACCATTGTAAACATTAGCCATAAAGATCTTTTCACCGGTACCACTATCATCAATATACCCTGAAATTGTATATTTCTGGGCATTGCCTGATAATGCAATCAAGCAAAGAAGAAAAATAAATATGGCTGGCCTAATAAGAATCATGGATGTTTATATGATATTAAAATGTTGTTGCTTTGAGAAAAACAGAGTATTGGGCTCCAAATATCCCTGTACCATTTTGTACATTTGATTTGATAACTACAGGTTCTGCAAAGGGATTTTGACCGGCATTGTTTTGCATAATAGTGGAGACTAAATACTTATAATAATCCGGTGTAAGGCTAATCAATTCAAACCATAAGTTAAAATCTTTGGTAATACGATACGGTGTGTATACAATAAGTTCATATTCAGAGCCTATGAATGCTCCATCATCAAAAATCACCCCTTTTAAGGTGTGATCATCATTGACGATCACATTATCATCGCTGTATATATCACAAGCCATAACCTTGTCGATACTTGCCCCGGGAAGATACCCTTTCTTAATAATGAATGCCCGAAGGTAGTAATAGTCGGGTCCTATACCCTCATCTTTAATTCCAATCTTGAATTTAATAAACTGTGGTGATGAACCCGGCGTTAAAACTGTAGTTTGTTTTGCTGAAGTAAGGTGTGGGGTCAACGGTATCCGGGACGAAGCCTCAACATGACCAAATCCGGTATTTTCAATTTCAATCCGATAATCAGTATATATAAGAGGTTTGAAAGTTGCAGTATATAAACCAGAAATCCCTTTAGTTAATGTTTGCTTTAAAATATCATCTTCAAATATTTTTATGGTTGCATCATTTATGCGATTGTTAGAAAGTATTGTATCCAGCATTGATTTGCTTTTGCTAAGCTGAATTCTCAATAAACTATCCTTAATAAGAATACTATTAACAACAAGACGAGGCTTTACCTGCCCTACATCGATAATCACTGTCTTTTGGCAGCTGGTAATGATTAGTAAAAACGCTACAAATGGCAGCAGATGTGATATTTTTAGTTCAGACATAGAAAAATCCTAAGCCAATTAATACATAAATTAAAGTCAACAGGTGAATACAAAATTCAATATAAAAATGATACAAGTGAACGAATGTAAGAAATGTCTTTGAAAAAGAACAACATTTCTAAATTTTTAACAAATCCGATCAATTAGATTTATTTACACATTCATAAACATGACAATCATTTAGTTAAGTTGGTACATTTGAATACTGACTTTCGAAACTATTTTAAACAATGAATATTTGAGCAATTAAAATAATTGCTACCTAAAGCTCAACCAATCTAATCTGAGAAGCTCTTTTTTCCCACCATGAAAATAAAGACATATATTCTCCTTTTTCGCTTTATTCCTGAGTCTGCATTCAAGCGTATTATATATATTCCATCCCCCGGTGTAGGGGATTTTACATTTGCCTAATAGCTTTCCAGCTATACCGTTTGCCCTTATTTCAATGGACCCTCCCGATGGATTACCACAAGCCAGGCGGAAAGAGAGCAGACTTTTTGGATGAAGATTCATCACATTGGGATATATGAGATAACTGCCTTTATGGATATCAGATATTTCAAATCCACCTTCAGGACATTCTCTTTTATTTGTACCAAATGTATTAAAATAATTTTCTGCCTGTATCAGGGGAGCGGCTGCATTGTAACGCCCCACGCCTATAGTATCTATATAAATTGGCTCCATTTCACCATTATTGCGGTAATGTATGTAACTGATATTAGCATTGCGAAAATATGGTGTACTACCAGACTGGCTTTGATCGTTGTAAATATAATACCACTGGTTGTGCATTTCGAAAAAAGAGCCATGCCTATCGTAATTCAAAAAGTCGTAACCAGTGTGAGTAGAAGGGTCCTGAAACTCTTTGGCTACGCGGTCCTTCATAATAACTGATCCTTTGTATGCATAAGGGCCATATACATTATCGGACATTGCATAGTAACTTCCCCACGATAAATAATATTTACTATTTCGTTTATGAAGAAAAGGTTTGTCATCAGTCTTTCCGGGGCCATAAGGTCCCATTAATTGGTCTAAAACAATTTTTCGGGGTGTTTCAGCCAAAGAAATCATATCGTCATTTAACCTGGCGACATAGAAATCCCAAAGCCCAAAAACGATATAAGCATTCCCATTGTCGTCATCTAATATTCCGGGATCGCGCTCGCTTGTTGGAGTAAGATTTTCGGGCAGAAGTGCTTTACCCAGTGGATCTTTCCACGGGCCTGTCGGTGAATCGCTTACTACTACGCCAACATTTGTTCTGCCCATAGAAAAATAAAAGTAGTATTTACCATTTCGGCTTGCAGCATCAGTTGCCCAACAAGAGTTATTGGGTTTGCCATAATAAGTATCTTCGGGTTTTAAAGTGCTTTCATATTTCCAATTTACCAAATCTGATGACGACCAAATCCACCAGTCGTCCATTCTAAAACCTTTATTATTTGGCGAAGTATCATGGGTTGCATAGAGGAAAGCTTTATTGCCATAGACACGAATTTGCGGGTCGCACAAGCCTTTTCCTTTAACGATTGGGTTTTGGGCGAATCCACTTTCGGTAACAGCAACAATGAAAAAGAATGCTATAAAAATAAAGAATTGTATTATCCTCGATGGCATTCGAAAGAGATCTGCTTTCTGATTATCAAATTTCTTATTCATTAGTTGAGTTTTCATGTATTCTTTTATCTCACAATAATTCGTTAAATCGATACCTGTTAAAAAATGAAATCCATATTTTAAGCGTCAAAGTTAGGATTATTTTCAAGCAATGAATTCGCCACAAACTAATCGATGTACTTTACCGAAATCATGAAATTTGATGATATAATTAAAGTTCGAATTCTTCTTAATATCATGAATATGACAAGGAAATACTTAGGGAATTATTAGGGTATAATTTGGGTCTTTGACCCATGATATACTCGAATAATACTCATTTTATACCCATCTTATACCCGGCTTATCTCTAAAATATCGAAGAATATTTCTTTTGAATATTTTATAGTTTCTGATCAATATGGATGAAGATTCGGCTTGAAAAAGGGTGAATGTCAGCGATAAATGACGCCACACTATTTTCTGAAAATATGAATACGAGACAAAGGGCAAATGGTATTACTTCTATCATTTGGGTAATTACTCGGGAGGAAATTCATTCCGAAGGAATATTTGTATTGACTATTTGTATTATAACCCGGACAGTACAATCCAAAAAATTGTTCAGACAGAAAAAGGGGTGAAAAAGGTAAAGAAATTTTTATGGTAATATCTAATCATTGGATTGATTTCCAAGCTTATTGTTCTCAGTATTGATTTGAAATGTTCAAAAGAGTTAATAAAATGATTAGATGAAAACACTCAGATAGTTAGTAATTGAATGCAAATATAGAATCATTAGTAGGCTCTGTCTGGCTTTATCGGATTAATTATTGTGAATAACTTCAAGAAATATTTATTTTTTATTTCTGATTGAAAATAAAGTTGTATTATTACAAAAAATATTTGCAGTATTACAAATATAAAATGAAAGATTTATTTTACTGTGTTTTCAGGTAACAATGGTGTTGCTGGTTGTTTATTTAGCAGCATATTGATAAGAGAATATTTGTAAGATCAATTGCACAAAAGAGAAAATATCTATTTTGAAATTTATTGTAACTTGAAGAATCATCATTAAGCATATCTTTTAAAAGTGATGTAAATATAGTTCAATAAATAGCAAACCAAGTGCTACACATTACTATTTTTACGATCTAAATTTGGCTCTAAAGTAAAGGTTTGTGTTCTCATATAAAAGAATGATTTACAAGCTGTGGAAAAATTTTAATTATTTATTTTTTTGTGCAAACGTTTACACAGCTTTAATTCAGCTGGAAATAAACAAATCCACGATGAATACGAAATAAATTATTTTAAGTATATCTGTCTTAAAATCAATATGTTTCGGTAATTGATGAAGACAAATATACTTAAAGAATTTTTGAGAATTATTATCAACGAAATTTATAAATCATGTCTTAAAATCGAAAATCAATAAATCAGGTCATCAAGATCGAACTTCTGAAATTTGACAATTTAATACTTTATTAACCTTAAAAATGCATCTAAAACCATATGAATATATGAAAAAAACCAATACCCAATTTCGTGTAAATAAAATGCCAATGTGTATTAACAAATTACTTTTAACCATGAAAATTTCTACTTTATTGTTAGTGATTGGGATGATGAGTATTTTTTCACCCTCATCCTATGCCCGAACAAAATCACCAGACATCAAAACTGCTTCTATTGGAACAGTTTTAGAAAACATTACTCAACAACAAAGGGTCCGTATTACAGGAAAGGTAACCGATAAAGCCGGATTGGGCTTGGTTGGTGTAACTGTTTTTGTGAAAGGAACGTCCCGTGGGGGAATTACAGATGTTAATGGTAACTATTCTATTCCCATTAATCCTGATGATAAGACATTAGTCTTTTCATTTATTGGCATGATTAAAAAGGAAGTAACCATTGGTGCTCAAAAAGCTATTAGTGTCGTGTTGGAGGCAGAATCTACAACATTGGATGAAGTAGTGGTTGTAGCGTTTGGTACGCAAAAGAAGACTGATTTAGTTGGTTCAGTTACATCCATTAAGATGTCTGACCTAAAAGTTCCTTCAAGTAATTTGACCACGGCTTTAGCTGGTCGTGTTGCAGGAATTATAGCCTATCAACGTAGTGGTGAGCCGGGTCAGGATAACGCGGATTTCTTTATTCGTGGTGTAACTACATTCGGATACAAGACGTCACCATTGATTTTAATTGACGGAATGGAGCTGACCACACAGGATTTGGCCAGACTGCAACCCGATGATATTTCCAGTTTTTCTATTATGAAGGACGCTACATCAACAGCATTATATGGAGCTCGCGGTGCAAACGGCGTTATTTTAGTAACCACAAAGCAGGGCAAGGTTGGCAAAGCGAGTCTTTCTTTTAGAATAGAGAATTCACTCTCAGCTCCTACCCGAAATGTTGAATTAACAGATCCGGTTACCTATATGAAGATGTCAAATGAAGCGATTCTTACCCGAAATCCATTAGGAATCGTATTATATTCAGATGAGAAGATTGCGAATACAGCAGCTGGTCTCAATCCTACTGCATATCCTGCTAATGATTGGAAAAAGCTCATGTTTAGAGATAACACGACAGTTCAGCGAATGAACCTGAATGTTAGCGGCGGCGGCGGTGTAGCCAGATATTTTATATCCGGATCATATACCAAAGATAATGGTATTATGAAAGTTGATAAGCGGAATAATTTTAACAATAATATTAATTTAAAAAGCTATACACTGCGAAGCAATGTTACCATCGATGTAACAAAATCTACTGAAATGATCGTACGATTGTCAGGAAATTTCGACGACTATCAGGGGCCGATTACCGGTGGAGCAGATATGTATAGAAGAGTAATGAGATCAAACCCGGTATTATTCCCGTCTTATTATCCAATTGATGAACAACATAAATATACAGAGCATATCTTATTCGGAAATTATGATGTCGGCCAGTATATCAATCCTTATGCAGATATGACTAAAGGATATAAAGATTATTCCAGTTCATTGATGTTGGCGCAGATAGAGGTTAAGCAGGATTTGTCTGCTTTAGCAAAGGGTCTCTCTTTCAGGACCATGGTAAATACCAACCGGAAATCTTATTTCGATGTAAGCAGAAATTATAATCCTTATTTTTATAAACTTGCCAGTTATGATCCGTTATTGGGTATATATGGATTAGAAGCTATTAATGATGCGACGGGTACAGAATATTTAGGTTACAGTGAAGGACCCAAAACAATTAGTTCTACCTTTTATTTGGAATCAATGTTAAATTACAGCAATACCTTTAAAAAGAAACATAATATAAGTGGCTTGCTGGTTTATATGTTGCGGGATCAATTAAATGCTAACGCCGGAGATCTCCAACAATCGCTTCCATTCAGGAACTTAGGGTTATCGGGTAGAACTACATACGCTTATGATAACCGTTTTTTTGCAGAATTTAATTTTGGTTATAATGGATCTGAGCGGTTTTACCAAACTAAACGTTTTGGATTCTTTCCTTCTGCAGGATTAGCCTGGAGTATTTCCAATGAAAAATTCTTTGAACCTATTAAGAAAGTGGTAACCAATTTACGCTTAAGAACCACTTATGGACTAATTGGAAATGATGCTATTGGTACTGCATCAGATCGTTTCTTTTATTTATCTAATGTAAACATGAATGATCCTACCAATCTGGCAACTTTCGGACGTGATCCGGGAGGATATACCTTGAATGGAATAAGTATTTCAAGATATGCAAACCAGGAAATTACCTGGGAAACTTCAATCCAAAAAAATATTGCACTTGAAGTTGGTTTGTTTAATAAGATAAATATACAAGCGGAATATTATACCCAGGATCGTGAGAATATTCTGATGACTAGGGCTAGTATTCCCGTTACCATGGGTTTTGAGGCTCCAATAAGAGCTAATCTTGGTTCAGCAACAGGAAATGGTGTTGATCTTTCCGTAGATTATTCGGAGATTTTTCATAATGGATTATCATTATCAGTTAGAGGTAATTTCACCTATGCTACCAGTAAATATAAGGTTTATGAAGAACCTCAATATAAAGAAAAATATAGAAGTCGTGTAGGGAATTCAATTTATCAACAATACGGGTATATAGCCGAGAAATTGTTTGTTGATGATGTAGAAGCGCTTAACTCTCCCAAGCAGAATTTTGGGGTATATGGAGGTGGTGATATTAAATATCTGGATGTAAATAAGGATGGACAGATTACTACGGCAGATATGGTTCCTATTGGAAATCCTACTTTACCTGAAATTACCTATGGTTTTGGTTTTTCGGCGGGATATAAAAGTTTTGATTGCTCTGCTTTCTTTCAGGGATTAGCCAATGAATCATTTTGGATAGATCCTTCTGCTACATCGCCATTTGCTTCATATAGGTATCCAAATGAAGTTATAAGTGGAACGCTTCAAAATCAGGTGTTACAAGCATATGCTGACAGTTATTGGTCTGAAGACAGGCAGAATATAAATGCACTTTGGCCACGACTAAGTCCAACAATTAACTCAAATAATGCTCAAACAAGTACATGGTTTATGCGTGATGGTACCTTTTTACGATTGAAACAAGTCGAGATGGGCTATACACTTCCTAAAAAACTTCAGGACAAGATGCGCACATCTAATTTTCGCATATTTGTAAATGCAACCAATTTATTGAGTTTCAGCAAATTCAAATTGTGGGATGTTGAAATGGGTGGCAATGGATTAGGTTATCCTATACAAAAAGTGTTTAATGTAGGTTTAACCGTAAATTTCAATTAAAATAACTGAGATTTATTCACACAATTACAAATGTGTATTAAAAATACAAACTATAAATATCATGAAAAAAAATATTTTAATAGGAGTTTTCGCACTGATTATTTTTACGGTGGTTAGCTCATGCGGTAAGTTTCTAGATGTAGTTCCCGATAACGTAGCTACCATTAAAAATGCATTTACCATGCGTAACCAGGCAGAGAAATATTTATTTACCTGTTATTCCTATATGCCTAAAGATGGGAACATAGGTATTGATCCAGCTATGTTGGGTGGTGATGAAATTTGGATGCTTCAGAATTATGGTGGTACATTTTTTAATATGGCCAAAGGATTACAAAATGTGGTAAGTCCCTATGGCGACAATTGGACTGCTTTATTTGAGGCAATACGGGATTGTAATACATTTCTTGAAAATATTGACAAAGTACACGATATAGATGAGAGTGAGAGGCTTAGATGGATTTCAGAAGTGAAATTTCTGAAAGCTTACTATCATTTTTATATGGTGAGAATGTATGGCCCAATCCCTATGATGAAAGTCAATTTACCGGTTGATGCAAATATAGACGAAGTGAAAGTATATCGTGATCCGGTTGATTCCTGCTTTAGCTATATTACACAACTTATTGATGAAGCAATGATTAACCTTCCGTTGACAATTGATAACCCTATGCAACAGTTAGGGCGCATTTCCCAACCCATAGCAATGTCATTTAAGGCAGAAGTATTGGTTTACGCAGCAAGTCCTTTATTCAATGGAAATACTGATCAGGCCGGGTTAAAAGACAATAAAGGCACCCAGCTCTTTAATCAAACCTATTCGAAAGAGAAATGGGATTCAGCGGCTGTTGCATGCAAAAGGGCGATTGATATTTGTCAATCAGTTGGTATGAAGTTGTATGTATATCCAAAGAGATATATGCAGTTCAATCTTACCGATACCATTGCTATACAATTGAGTATACGGAACAGCCTTTGTGAAAGATGGAATAGCGAGATAATCTGGGCCAACAGCCAAAGCTATTGTGGTATACAAGGTTCTGCTTTACCTGCATTGGATCCAGCCCAACCGCAAAACTTTGTACCCAGGGGTGATTACTCTCCTCCCTTAAAAATTGCCGAAATGTTTTATTCTAACAATGGTGTACCTATTAATGAAGATATCACATGGGATTACAGCGGAAGATACAACCTCTCTATAGCTGGATATAGTGATAGGTTATATATCCGAAATGGTTATACATCTGCCTCCATGAATTTTAAAAGGGAACCTAGATTTTATGCTGATTTAGGCTTTGATGGCGGTATCTGGTATGGTCAAGGAAGATATGATGATAAAAATGATTTAGGATTATTTTATGTACAAGCCAAGTATAAACAACCAAATGCTGTTGCGGTTGATCGTAGTACTGTTACTGGATACTTTATGAAAAAAGTTATTAACTTCGAGAATGTAATAGGTGCTGCAACTGCTTATTCTACTGCTCAATATCCTTGGCCTATCATGCGCTTAAGTGGTTTATATCTGATGTATGCTGAAGCTTTGAACGAATCCGCAGGACCAGGACCCGAAGTATATAATTATATTAATCTCGTTCGTCAACGCGCTGGTTTGAAGTCAGTAGAGTCATCATGGACCAATTATTCCTCTAATCCTACAAAATATACAACACAAGACGGGTTAAGGAGCATTATCCATCAGGAACGTTTGATAGAATTGGTTTTTGAAGGTCAAAGATTTTGGGATTTACGCCGTTGGAAGGAAGCTACTACTGTGTTAAATGCACCTATTAAGGGATGGGATGGTAATCAGGAAGTTGCAGAAGCATATTACAGACCAATCCTCTTATTTAACCAAACATTTGGAGAAAAGGAATATTTCTGGCCAATAAGAGATGGCAATCTTACCACTAACACCAATCTGGTGCAAAACATAGGATGGTAAACAAGTATTGTCGTAAAATAAAATTAATTAATTAATGATCATATTTAATAGCAAGAGACAATGAAAAAGCTAAAATATTTTATTCCAATACTCTTATTTGCCATCTTTGCGATTAGCTGCAAAAAAGAGGTGAATACTTTTATTGATGCTAATGCCCCGGCACCTGCAAATGTCAGTGATATAAATGCTGTATCAACTCCCGGTGGAGCAGTCATTACTTATAAAATCCCCGCAGATAATAATTTATCCTATGTGAAAGCAGTATATGAAATACAGCCAGGCGTCTTCAGGGAGGCAAAAACTATGTATTATAGCGATACACTTAAATTGGTCGGATTTGGTGATACATTAAGCCATGTAGTGAAAATATATAGCGTTGGGAAGAATGAAAAAGAATCAGGACAGATTTCAATATCAGTTACACCACTTTTGCCTGCTGTCAATTCTGTATTTAAAACACTCACACTTGAGGCTACATTCAGCGGTGTACGTGTTACTTTTCAAAACAACTCCAAAGCCGATCTTTCTATCGTAGTATTAGTGGATTCTACTGGGGAGAACAAATGGTCTCAGGTAAATGCTCTTTATACCAAGGGAATAGCAGGCAATTTTTATGGCAGGGGAAAATTTGCTCCTACAGAAAAGAGATTTGCCGTATTTGTAAGGGATCGTTGGAACAATAAATCCGACACTTTAATTAAATCATTGACACCATGGGCTGAAGGACTCATAAATAAAACACTATTTAAAATATATAAATTACCTGGCGACACCTGGCAGGGTGTAAGTGCAAGTTACCCCTTAGATAAAGTATTTAATGGGATAGTGAATGTCAGTGAAGATATATTTGCTTCGATTGATGACTTTAAATTACCTCAGTGGTGGACATTGGATTTAAATCAGACAGTTGCTTTTAGCCGTATGAAAATATATCAAAGAATATCATACCCTTATAACGGTGCTTGGGTTAAAAAATTCTCAATTTGGGGTTCCAACGCACCTGATGCTGACGGTGGATGGATAAACTGGGTACAGCTTGGCGCATTTACTTCATTTAAACCATCTGGTCTTGTTGGTAACTTATATGATGCAAACGACATGGCATTTGTTACTGCTGGAGAAGATTTTAACTTTGAGGGTACAATCCCTGCTGTTCGTTATATTCGGTTTAAAATGGAGGGTAGCCGGGCTGATATTGGGAAGTATCAATTGGGAGAAGTAACTTTTTGGGGGTCAGTAATACCCTAAACTTTTGAGCTGACAAGTTAAAATTATTTATGAAATAAGTTATTAATCACTATAAAATGAAAAAAATATTCTGTTATTTGATGGTATTATTTCTATCTCTATGGGTGTTCAACAGCTGTAGAAAGATGGATAGTAAATATGCACAATATATTGTACCTGGTGGAGAAACCTATACAGGTAAAGCAAATATTCCAAGGGCTTATGCAGGACATAATAGAGTTCAAATTACCTGGCAAAGAGGGGCAGATCCTAATATAACCAAGGCAAGGATTTTCTGGAATAATTTTGCCGATTCAATTGAAATTAATGTCCCTCTCGTCGCTGATTCAATGGTCGTTATGATTGATAATTTGCAAGAAAAAAACTATTCTTTCTTCATCCGGAATTATGATGCAAAGGGTATTTCTTCTGTTCCGGTAGAAATAATAGCCGGATCTTATGGCGATAAGTATCAATCTCAAATATTGAATCGAGTCGTGAAATCTGCTTTGATAGATGCTACGGGCAAATTCTCCATTCAATGGGGTTCAGCCGATGTGTCAAATGGAGCTTTTGCAACAGAAGTTAAATATACTGATGCTACGGGGGTTTCTCGTGTTAAAAGATTTAAAATAATTAAAGATACTGTGGAATCTAAAATATATGATTACAAGCCGGGTACTAATTTTCAGTATAGAACTTTATTTATTCCAAAATCTTTGTCTGTAGATACTTTTTTTACCAGTTTTGTAGAGAAAAAATATTTCAATATTAAAAAAATATCGGTTTGGAAAGTTCTAGCTTTTTCTACTCAGTATGATGCTGCAACAAATGCAGCTGCGAATTTAATCGATGGTAATGAAGCTACCCGATGGTATACAACTGCAGCATCTAAATATCCCCATTTTGTTACCATTGATATGGGATCATTAAGAGGAATTGCCCAATTTGGTGTATGGAGAGCCACTTATGCTGCAAAACCTACGGATAACGAATTGGCGCCTGATAAAATCCAGTTTTTAGTGAGTACGAATAACACTACCTGGACTGACGTAGGAACATTCAATTTTAATCGTTTTATTGATGGTGAACAACTTTTCCCTATTCCGTCTCATCCCACTGCCAGATATTTTAAGTTAGTTGCGGTATCAGGTCCTGTTGCTATCACTAATTTGGGTGAATTAAGTGCTTATGAATTATAAAAATTTGAAATCAGTCTAATTTTGAAGTAAAGGATCTTAGTACTGACTAAAATTTAACTATTTGATAATAAAATATCAATTATAATAAATTGGTGATAATTAATGTGAAGTATTCCATCCTAAGTACAATAAATAAGTATTTTAGATGGAATACTTCATATTAATTATCACCTTTATCTTAAAAAATCATGAAAAGTTAAAAATATTTTTAAATTTCCAATAGATGAGAATAATTTTTATTTTATTTTTATTTAACATTTGCTTAACTTTTCAAGCGAATACGCAAACAAATTCCATACTAAATCCTAAACTGGAAAAGAGAAAAGGATCAGAAATAGGCGCTAAACCATGTAAATATGATGCTATTCCTTACCCAAGTATACTTGTCACACCGGAACGACTGGAATTGATTCGCAAAGAGGTTTTGCAAGACAAGCAGGGACAGAAGGCGATGATTTATAAAAATTATGTGAAGGTCAATGCAGATCGTTGGCTCAATAAATCCATTACCATTCCAAAGACAGGAGGGTGGATACAT
>Ga0209125_1002282_pt1 | contig 15128 bp, 13 predicted proteins | sample BarGraIncub1131A_FD_184503 | JGI IMG/M metagenome (GOLD analysis project Ga0209125, IMG submission 184503) | Arctic peat soil microbial communities from Barrow, Alaska - Barrow Graham LP Incubations 11-31A (SPAdes) (version 2) | ecosystem: Environmental > Terrestrial > Soil > Wetlands > Peat... | reverse complement strand
GTCAGCGGTTCGTGCAAGGCGAAGTCGAGGAACAATTCGATGCCCGGCAGGTAGAGGCCGAAGGCGACCCCTTCGACGATGGAGCGAACGCCTTTGTTCATCAGGGCCAGGCGCACCACGCTGCCGTCGCCGGCGATCACACGCAGACCGCGCCAGCGAGGAAGGTTCAGGTGTGTTTCAACGATCTCGATCAATTTCTGGTTGATCTCGGTGAAGGCCAACGCGCTGATTTTGAGACGCGCCTGGTAGAAGGCCTGGGCGCTCACCTCGCGCAGCGAATCGGCGCGGTTCTTGAGGTTGGCAAAGAACTGGTCGAGTTCGGACTGGACGGCGCCCTGCACGCCGGACAGCAGGAAAGTCAGCAGTGTGGGGAAGTTGAGGATGCGATTGCGGGTGAAGAAATGCGGCTTGAGGCGACCGCTTTCAAGCAATTCATTTGAAAACAGGTACTTGGAAAACTCATTAAGTACTTTGGCATATGAAGGGTGTCATGCACTTTCCCTTTTATATCAATGTGTTATGCGCTATTTTGAACGACGATCCGGCACAGGTCAATCCACCACTTGCACTATGCGTTTGTGCTAAGTTTTCAGCATTGGCTCTGTAGCTGGGAAAAGGCGCAACCAGCATTGGACAATAGCATTTGCGCAATTTTCGGTATGGGCCGTGACAACTTTCAAAACACCTGCAAGCGGAAGAGCCGCTGTTCGCGTGGCGCCAACATTTCTGCTTCCGCGACGGGTGACTGAGTAGCGATGGTCCGCTTGCACCTTCAATCATCGGCATAGGAGCGATATTTTCCGGTCTCCAATGCATAGAACTTTTCCTCAGCGCCGAATGCCAAGCACCTCCGCGACCGGCGTGATCAGCCAGCGTCCATGCCGGGACTCTCCTGTAACGCTGCGAAGCAGGCGCCGCACGTAGGCGCATCGATTGCCTACGTGCGCCAGCGAACGGTGTTCAGTATCTCTTTTCGTGCATGTTGCCGAATTCCCAGATCTCGTCTCATTCGTCATCCCCATACCTGCCTCCCCGACTCTTTTTCAACAACAGGAGTATTGATCATGCAAACGAAGTCACGAACATCCATCATCCTGGCGGCCGGGCTTATTGCCGTGGCCTATTCGGATATCAGCCAAAATCTGATCTCGCCGGCAATGGCCAAATCGACCGCGGAGGCGCTACCCGCCACAACCGACGGCGATCTGCTGACGCAGGCACAGTCCATTTTCGGCAAGCTTCCCGCATCCATGCCGGGCAGCGAGCATGACACTCCCGCCATGATTGCGCTGGGAAAGAAGCTTTACTTCGAGAAAGTGATTTCGATCAACAAGACGCAATCGTGTAACTCCTGCCACCCGCTTGACAACAAGGGTGCGGGTGCGGACCACTTGAAGACTGGCAAGGGTGCGAAAGGTAAATCCGGCGACCGCAACGATCCATCCACCATGAATGCGGGCTACCAGATTGCCCAGTTCTGGGACGGTCGTGCCGCAACCCTGGAGGACCAGGCCAAGGGCCCTCCGCTGAATCCGATTGAAATGGGTATGGCCAATGGCGAGGCGGTGGAGAAACGGCTCAAGGAAATAGATCACTATCCTGTCGATTTCGGGAAGGCATTCCCCGACCAGAAGGATCCTGTGACGTTCGTCAACTTCGCCAAGGCGGTTGCGGCCTTTGAGCGAACGCTAATTTCCCGTGGCCGCCTGGACCGCTTCATCAACGGTGATAAGAAAGCCCTGACCCCGCAGGAAATGTCAGGAATGCGCACCTTCATCAGCGTCGGCTGCGTGCAGTGCCACAGCGGCCCCAACCTGGGTGGAACGACCTACCAGAAATTGGGCGTATTCCATCCGTACGCCAACCGCAAAGATCTGGGCCGATTCAAGGTCACCAATCTGGAGAGCGACAAGTACGTCTTCAAGGTTGCCAGTCTGCGCAATGTCACCCTTACCGCCCCCTATTTTCATGACGGAGAGGTAAGCAATTTGTCGAAAGCGGTAACACAGATGGCCTTCATGCAGTTGGATAAAAAGCTGAAGGACGAGGAACTCAACAACATCCTCCAATTCCTGAGCACACTGGCCGACGAGAAGCTCACCAGCGCCACACCGATGAAGACGACAGTACCGCGCAAGTAGGATCTACTACCTGCCCTACACCTACGGCCTGGCAGCCGCAGCGCTGTAGGTAGGGGCAGCTTCGGCCTCGGCAATATCCGAACCAGCAATCCAGGCCCGACCGCTGCATCTACGAATTCTTCGTCGATTGTGGACGCCGATCAGTGCGGATGTTTTTTCGGGTAGTCCCAGAATGCGAGTTGCAGGGGATTGCGGATGTCGGTAAATCGGGCAGCTACGCCGTACGACCGCTTTCTGGCATTGTCATCAATACGTGCTACCGGCCACGAGCGGCCGGTCGGGGTTACGTTTCAATTTCTGCTGGAAGGCCGCAAGGTGATCGAGTTGAGTGACCGGTATTCGGCGAGCAAATTGATGACCTCACTGCAACCCGGCCACAACCGGCCGGTCAGTGTGGGTATTCAATTTCAATTATGAAAGAATCGTTCGGCCCAGCTGAATATCTCCTTTTCGGAAAAAAATTACATCTAAGTTGCCTCGCCCCGTCTGATAGCTGACCTTCGAGGCCGTAATTCCATTGACGTAAAAACTTGAACAAGTTCGCGACCGGGGAAGCACCTACAAAAATCAAAGGTGCCACTCGATATATTCCCAGATCGGTTAGTAGATGCGGTGAGATGAAAGTGCGACCGCTCGCGTATTCCGGGCGTCAAAGAACACAGCCCTTCTTGGTGACGGTCATGTTCTCTATGCGCCTCGGTGGCGGGTGCGGTTTAGCGCCCTCGCCGGAACCGTGCCGCCCGGACAGCTTTCGGGCTACTCAGCCATTCTGATCTATCCGTCGCCGCGTCAAGGTGTGCTTGCGCACAGACATTGATCGCCGTTCATCCCACACTGCGAAGCAACATCGTCCTTCGATGGTGGTGAACTTGCATGGCCAAGTATCTCGACCTCGAAGCTGAAGAAGGATGCCGGTTCTTCGAGTGGGCCACGGTCAGGGGGTTAATCTGAAATAAGGGCACTGTATGTTTAAGAGGTCTGCAATATTCGCAAGTATGATCATAGGTGTTGGCATTATCTTGGCCATGGTGGTCTATTCCAACTGGGACAAGGTGGTGCCCATCGCGGCAATGGCGATCAACTACGTGCGCTACCTCTCGGCGCCGGCGGGCACGCTGACAACGGAAGCGGCAACGCCAGCGTCGAAGAAATCGCACATGTTGTCTGCCGCCGCTACGGCCAGGCCCGGCGCGGACGCAGCCTCGGGCCCGGACCAGACGCCGGGCGCCGCGACGGGGAATTGGCCGAGCTACAACAAGACCTTAACCTCCAACCGTTTCTCGCCACTAAGCCAAATCAACAAGAACAACGTTGCCGGACTGACCGTTCAATGCACCTACGACACAGGTCAATACACCGGCTTCAATTCGGGCCTGCTGGCAGTGAATGGCGCCCTGATCGCGGTCACCGAATACGATATTTTCTCGATCAATCCGGCCGATTGTCGCTTGAACTGGCGCACCCACGAAGTCTATACGCCAGCATCGCCGCAGGACGTCAATCGCGGCGCGGCGTACATGGACGGGATGCTGTTTCGCGGCACCCAGGATGGCCGCGTCTTGGCCTATGACTTCAAAACCGGCAAGCGCCTGTGGGCGACCACGATTGCCGACCCGAAGAAGGGCGAATCGGTGCCGGCGGCGCCGATTGCCTGGCAGGGTCTCGTGTTCGTCGGCAATGCAGGTGGCGACGTAAAAGGAGTAAAGGGCCGCATGTACGCGCTGGACGCCCGGACCGGAAGCATCGTCTGGGAGTTCTATCTGGTTCCGAAGGCGGTCGGCGATGTAACGCGGGGTCGGCAGGCCATCTCGCCGCTGGACGCATCCACCTGGAAGAATGCGCCGGGTTCCCCGATCACTGGCGGGGCGACCTGGACGTCCTATACCCTGGATCCGGCGACCGGACTGCTTTATGTGCCGGGCGGCAATCCGGCACCTGATTTCGCGACCGGACCGCGCGAAGGATCTAACCTCTATTCTGGATCCGTCGTCGTCCTCGACGCCAGGACCGGCGCGTACAAGAGCCACTTCAAGATCGTTCCGGTGGACTGGCACGATTGGGACGTTTCGAGCGCGCCGGCGATAATCCGGACTGCCAGCGGGCGAAAGCTGCTCTCCGTCGCACCAAAGGATGGTCATCTCTACGGCTTCGACTTGGCGGACGGCAAGCTCCTGTATCGCAACCCGATCACACGGATAGAGAACGGCGAAAAAACCTTCTCGACCGACAAGGCAGTGCATTTCTGCCCGGGGTCGGTCGGCGGCGCCGAATGGAACGGGCCTGCCTATGACCCCGACACCAACCTGATCATGGTTGGAGAGATCGACTGGTGCACGACCGTGACCCTGCAAAGTTCGAAGCAGATACAGGACTCCCCTCCGGGCACACCCTGGTCAGCCGAGGCGTCGATCAATCCGTATAACACGTGGGGCAAACAGGATCCATTCGGCGAATGGGCCGGCTGGCTGTATGCCAGTGATGCCGACACCGGCGCCTGGAAATGGCGCGTCAAGACCAACTATCCGATCCAGAGCGGCGTCACCCCGACGGCCGGTGGCCTAGTGTTCTTCGGCGACATGGGCGGCAATTTCTACGCCGTCGACGCCACCAACGGCCAGAAACAGTGGGGCCGCAAGATTGGCGGCGCCGTCGGCGGCGGCGTCATTACCTATCAGGTCGGTGGCGTCCAGAAGGTCGCAGTGGCGACCGGTCTCACGGAAATCTTGTGGCCCACTGAAATCACGACCGCAAAGGTGTCGATCCTCGGCCTTGGCGACGCTTCGCAGAATAATTAGATCGTACGCGGCTCTAATTCAGATCGTCTGACTCCAAGCGGCATCACCTGCAAGGGGGTTCAACTCGGAGCAATGCTGATGTGAAAGAGAATCACAGCTACCAAGGCGACAGTTTTTCTGAAGTCGCCCACGACCTTCGGCGAAGCGGCGACTTTCCTTGGAAGGCACCAGCATGAATATCGGCAATCCTTGCGCGAGAATGCAGCGCCGGAGGGCCACCACCTCGGTTTTATCCGCCTGTGTCGCCGCGCTGATGCTCGTTGGTTGCAGCGGCGATACTCATCTGAGCTTTCTCGATCCGCAGGGTCCGGTGGCGTCGGCACAGCGCTGGCATTTTGTTGAAGCGCTGGCATTGCTGGTGGTGTTTGTCGCCATCCCGGTGTTTGTGCTCACCCCCTGGTTCCTCTGGCGTTACCGGTACGGGGCCAAGTCATCGCGCTACGCGCCCAAGTGGAATTGTTCCGTACCCTTGGAGATCGCTTGCTGGGGCGGTCCAGTGGTGATCGTGGTGCTGTTGGCGATCAACGTTTGGCGCGACACGCACGAGCTCGATCCATACAAGCCGCTGGCCTCCGACCAACCCGCTCTGCGCGTCCAGGTCATCGGCTACGACTGGAAATGGCTGTTTATTTATCCCGACCAGGGTATCGCCAGCATCGGTGTGTTTGCCCTGCCTACCGGCCGTCCGGTCGCCATGCAACTGACCTCGGCCACCGTGATGCAGTCCTTGCATATACCTGCACTGGGCAGCCAGATCTACGCCATGGGCGGCATGGTCACTCAGCTTCATCTGCTGGCCGACAGGCCCGGGCGGTCCCTAGGCGAGAACACCATGTACAACGGCAACGGCTTTCACCAGCAGCGGTTCACCGCGGTCGCGATGACGCCCGAGGGGTTCAACGCATGGGCCAGCGAGGTCCGCTCGAACGGCATTGCGCTGAATGAGCAGAACTTGAAACTCATCTCGCGACGCAGCACCCGGGCCGAGTTGATCGCCGCATTGTCCCAATCCAGTTCGCCCGATGGCAACGCCTACTTCAGCGGTGCGACTGCGGCGTTGTTTCCTGCGGTGGTCATGGCCACAATGGGCGGCGCGATGGTCGCGCCGGCGAATGCCCTCCACGAGCACGCTAACACCACAGATCCCGGGGCAAGGAACGCCGCCGAACCTGCGGCGGAGAAAAAGCCATGAATCTTGCCGATATCTTTCAGCACCCACTGGGGCGGCTGAGTCTGGAATCGCTGCCGTTCTGGCAAATGCTGCACGATCCCACCAAAGCAAACGTGATCAATGGCGTCATCGGCACAGGCGCTGCCTTGATGGTGGTCATCGGCGCGATCGTAACCATCGCGCTGGTCACTAAATATCGGAAATGGGGCGTGCTGTGGTGTGAGTGGCTGACCAGCCCCGATCACAAGAAGATCGGCATCATGTATGTGGTGCTGGCCTTCGTGATGCTGGCACGGGCACTGATCGAGGCGGCGCTGATGCGAGCGCAGCAGGCCTTCGGCCTTGATGGCGGCTTCCTGTCGCCTGACCATTTTGCACAGCTGTTCAGTACCCACGGCACGATCATGATTTTCTTCGTGGTCGTGCCGTTCCTCACCGGCGTCATTAACTACGTGATGCCGCTGCAAATCGGCGCGCGTGATGTCTCTTTTCCTATACTCAATTCCATCAGCCTCGGGCTGACGGCGGCCGGAGCAGCGCTGGTGATGATCTCACTGTGCATTGGCAAGTTCTCCACCGGAGGCTGGTTTGGTTACCCGCCGTACACCGAAGCGAACTTCAGCCCTGGCGTGGGACCGGACTACTGGATCTGGTCCCTTACGCTGGCTTCGCTGGCATCGACGCTCAGCGGCCTCAACTTCGCTGTCACCATCTACAAGCAACGCGCGCCCGGTATGAAGATGATGTATCTGTCCTTGTTCACATGGACTGCCTTATGCGCCGCCATCATGATGATCTTCGCCATGCCGCCGCTAACCGTCGCCACGGCCCAGCTGGCGCTGGATCGGTATCTGGGGTTCCACTATTTCACCAATGAGCTCGGCGGAAATATGATGAATTTCGCCAACCTCTTCTGGCTGTTCGGTCATCCGGAGGTCTACATCCTGGTCTTGCCGTCGTTCGGCGTGTATTCAGAAGTCATTTCGACGTTTTCCACCAAGGCGCTGTTCGGCTACAGGTCGATGGTGTGGGCGACCATGGCCATCGCGACGCTGTCCTTCACGGTGTGGCTGCACCACTTTTTCACGATGGGTCAGAACGCCAACATCAATGCTGTTTTTGGCATCGCCTCCATGTTGATCGGCATTCCCACCGGGGTGAAGATCTATGATTGGATGTGGACCCTGTTCCGCGGCCGCGTGCGATTCACCGTACCGATGATCTATTCGATCGGCTTCATCTTCCTGTTCGTGCTGGGCGGCATTAGTGGCATTCTGCTGGCCAACCCCACCATTGATTATCAGGTGCACAACACCGTATTCCTGGTGGCGCATTTCCACAATGTGGCGATTCCCGGCGCGCTGTTCGGCTTGCTTGCCGGATACCACTTTTGGTTTCCCAAGGCGTTCGGCTTTCGCCTCAATGAGCACTGGGGCAAGGTTTCCGCGCTTTGCTGGATCTTCGGCTTCATGCTGGCCTTCTTTCCGCTTTACGCGCTCGGCCTGATGGGCCTGCCCCGCCGCAGCGTAGCCTACACCGAGCCGTCCTACGTGCCGCTGGAAATTGCGGCTTTCCTCGGCGCTATCCTGCTCACTGCCGCCCTGGCCACTCTGGTCGTTCAGCTGTGGATCTCGATCAAACACCGTGACGAGAACCGAGTGTTCGCAGGCGATCCGTGGGATGGCCGCAGCCTGGAATGGTCCGTATCGGCGCCGCCGCCAGAATACAACTTTGCGGTAATTCCGGTAGTTACCGGACGCGATGCGTTCACCCTCGCCAAGGAGGCCGGCAAAGCCTATCCGCTGCTGGATACGTATGCTGATATCGAGATGCCCAAGAACAGCGCGATGGGGCCGGTGCTGGGCACCATCGCCTTCGCCCTGGCGTTCGGACTGGTCTGGCATGTCTGGTGGATGGTGATTCTGTTCTTCGTCTGTGTCGTAGTGGCGATGATCGTGCACGGCTTCGCGCGTGACACCACCCGCATCGTCCCTGCGCAACAAGTGAAGCAGGAACATCGTCGCTGGCTCGATGCCGTGGCCGCTGCAAAAGCGGTATCCCGCGAGGATGAGCGCAAGTCCGCCAATCAGGGGCTAGCCGAACAAGCACTCCCCGAGGTTCCAGCATGAGTCATGAAGCCATCAAGCATCCCGGCCTGAATCTAGGGTCTGCCCACGGCCGGGACCACGATGCCGCTGAAGCCATGTTGTTCGGCTTCTGGATCTTCCTGATGAGCGACGCCATCCTGTTCAGCATGGTGTTTGCCACCTACGTAACATCGGTAAACGCCACCGCCGGCGGTCCCGGACCGCACGAGCTTTACGACATCAAGAACGTCTTGATCGAAACCCTACTGCTACTGGCCAGCAGCTTCACTTTCGGTATGGCATCGCTGGCGCTCAAGTACAAGCACGGCACGGCGCGGCTGATCGGATGGTTGGCGGTGACGCTCGTGTTGGGTGTGGCCTTTCTTGGCTTTGAACTTAACGACTTCACATCGATGTTCGCCAAAGGGGGAGTACCGAGCCGCAGCGGCTTCCTGTCCGCCTTCTTCGACCTGGTGCCACTGCATGGCCTTCACGTCATGGGCGGCGGCGTCTGGCTGATCTGCCTCATCGGCCAGATTGCGATGTACGGCGTTGACACCCAGGTCAAGCTTGGCGTTATGCGGCTCGCGCTGTTCTGGCACTTTCTGGACATCGTCTGGATTGCGATTTTTTCGGGAGTCTATTTGGCGGGGCTGGCATGATCGAACAAACGCGCGACGACGGGAATGCGGCAACCCGCAAACTCGATGAGCGAAAGGAGTTCCATTCCTACGTCTGGGGCATCGCACTGGCGCTAGTGCTGACCCTGGTGCCATTCGCTCTGGTGCATTGGGCCGCGATGTCGGACTTGTCGCTGCTGACCGTGATCGGCGCGTTTGCGTTGGTGCAAATAGTCGCCCACTTCCGCTTCTTCCTGCACATCGACTTCCGGCAAAAGCGCGAAGACCTGCAGTTGATCCTGTTCTCGACGATGCTATTGGTCATCATGGTGGCGGGCACCATCTGGATCATGGCCAGCTTAGCAATGCGCATGGCCCTGCCGGCATAGGCCTGAGCCTTCGTCTGCGGCTTGCTATGTCACCGGCGGATCCGCTCGGGTTCAACTAGACGTCTTGTGCTGTACCAAGTTCCGTAAACAGCGACCTAAGCTGTGGCCCAAGCCCTATGTTCGTTGCCAAACGGACCCGTTCCCGGGGAATGCACAGACTGAGGCTTGCAATACAGCGCCGGCGTGTGGATATGTGCGCTACAGAACAGACCGCGAACGGGCACGCGTCCTACGCTTTGCTTGAGTCATCTAGGCCAGCAAGCGTGCGCCCTCCGCATTTCGATGCGCAACGATGGAAAACAGCGCCGTCCTGAACTGGTCAGTTCATTGGAAAGAATAGGACCATGGATATGCAAACACAGGCAGTATCGCCATCGCTCTATCACCCCATATTGCAACGAATTCAGGCGCACCTGGCCGACAAGGTCAAGGATCCCTTTGAAATCAGTTTATGGGAAGGTCGCGACTATCGTTTTGGACAGGGAGAGCCGACGGTCGATATCGTGGTTCATGATCGCCAAGGTCTGGCCGCCCTCGCCCGACTCGATGAACTCGGGATTTGTGAGGCGTATATGAGCGGCAGCCTGGATGTAGTCGGGGACATGCTGCGCTTCGTCAGTCTGCGGCAAACATTGAGCGATCACCATCCTTTGTACGGTCTGTGGCGCCGCATAGCTCCCTTCCTGATCGGGCGCTTCACCACCAACCGGCAGGCGATTGCCACCCACTACGACTTCGATAGTGACTTCTATCTCAAATTTCTGGACTCGACCCGTTGTTATTCGCAAGCGGTGTTCGAGAACGACGATGAAGCGCTGAGCACGGCGCAACGCCGCAAACTCGATTTCGCCATCGAATCCTGTGGTCTAAAAGCAGGAGATCGCGTCCTCGACGTCGGCGGGGGCTGGGGCAGTTTCACCGAACATGCCGGACTGCGCGGCATTAACGTCACGTCGCTGACCATTTCAAGCGAGTCAGAGGCCTTCGTGAACAACTTGATCCAGCGCATTCAACTGCCCGCCCAAGTGCTGAACCAGGATTTCCTGAAACACCACTCACCTGAACCCTACGACGCAATCGTCATTCTCGGGGTGATGGAACACCTGCCCGATTATTCCCAGGTGCTGCGCCAGATCGAACGCCTGCTGAAACCTGGGGGGCGTGTCTATCTCGACGCCAGCGCTTTCCGGAAAAAGTATGTCAAGCCCACCTTCGTCTCGCGCTACGTCTTTCCGGGCGACCATTCCTACCTCTGTCTGCACGACTTCCTGGCGGCGATGTCCAACACGCAACTGGACCTGCTGGCGGTCTATAACGATAGCCACAACTACTACCTCACTTGCAAAGCCTGGGCCGAGAATCTGGAGCAGGCCCAGGATGTAATCATCCAACGCTGGGGCGAGGCGCTGTACCGTCGCTTCAGGCTCTATCTCTGGGGCTCAGCCTACGCCTTTCACAATCGCGGCATGGAAGCCTACCGGGTGGTCCTGGAAAGACCACGGGCCGTATAGCTACGCGGATGAATGCGCCGCCTTCGCGGTCGATGGTGTCGCCGAACACGCGAACATTTACGAGATGATTCCATTGCCCACCAGCGCCTTCAGCGGCATGCCCATGTCCGCCCAGACCCTGCGTCGGCGTAAGCACAATTCCGTGCACCTTGCGCGCATGACGCCGGGCCAGGACCTCGATAACGATTTGCACCTCATGCACATTCAGCAAGGCGTAGATAGGTGGAAAATTCCCATCGAAGCGTACGTGCGCGACGCTGCCACGCGCCGCGGCGACCACGCCCACGGTCAATCGCAAAAGGGGTCTGAAGAATTTGGCTTCCCACAGTCAACCGGAAAAATCGGCCAGAAATGAAATGTCTCGACCCCTTAGATTTGGAGCAGCGTCTTGCTCATCAACATCTGTCGGTCCCACCGCCCGTAGGAGAATTCAGAATGCAAAATAACCCGAACGCCTCTGGCGACTGGACCCTCGATAACATTCCATTTGACGCAATTGAGCGGGAAAAGGTCGTAGCAAGGGAAGACTTGTTCTATCTGGTAACAGCGGCATCATTTATCGAAATCGCGGCAGATTTGTATACCGACAACCTGGCTGAATATTTTGAGGATGATTTTGAGATATTGACGTGGTTGCGCTCACAGTGGTCGGTGGAAGAGGTCAGGCATGGCTTTGCGTTGCGCGCCTACGTCCGCCATGTCTGGCCTGAGTTTGACTGGGATGCGGCAAATTCGGCATTCATCGCGGATTATTCTCGCCGCTGCAATCTGGGCCAACTTGAGGCGACACGCAGTCTGGAAATGCTTGCCCGGTGTGTCGTTGAAACAGGGACAACCACTTTCTACCAAGCGCTTGCCATGCAAACGGATGAGCCGGTACTAGCTGGCATTGCATCGCGAATGCGTAGCGACGAGGTGAACCACTACAAGCATTTCTATCGCTACTTCCAAAAATACGATGGTATTGCGCCAGTAGGTCGCCTGAAGGTCGTGGGTGCGTTCACTCGCCGCCTGTTCGAAGCGAGGAATGATGACGCTGAATGTGCCTTGTAGCATCTCTATGCAGTTCGGAATCCAGGCGCGAATCAATATAAGGAAGGATTCCAGGCGCTGCGCGCCCAGCTCGGCCAGCGGCTCAAAGCCCATTTTCCAGTAGCGCTGGCGGCAAAGATGTTGCTGAAACCTCTCGCATTACCAGCAGGACTGGCGCGCATGGCTGCAGGCCCCGTTGCAAGTTGGACTCAGTGGGTACTCAGTCATTGAGCGGAGGGTTTAACCTCGCGATCGACAGCAAGTTGTGCGGTTAACGATTTGCACCTCATGCCCATGCAGCAAGGAGTTGATGGGCGGCAAATGCCCAGTGAAGCGCACGTCCACGAGGCTACCCTGCACCAAGGCGACCATGCCCACATTCAGCGCATCGGTTTTGAATCTGGCTTCGGCCATCTCACTACTTGTCCTCATTCCGGTCGCGCAATAGCAGAAGCATTCTCGCCGCCTCGCGGACTACCGGGCGCCATCGGACATAGCGTCGGTGGTGGTGCCCATGGCTATCATTTCTCCGTGTCCGGCTCGAAGAACAGCCAACGCACCTGCGGGAACGCCACGCGCAACGCGTGTTCACAGCGGTTGATCGCTGCGATCGGGGCCGGCACCGAATCATTCTCCGTCATGCGCGCCTTCACCGCCACGACAACATCGGCGCCGTTTTGCAGCGTGATCAGGTTGAGCACCTCTGCAATCTCCTCGCGCACTATCAAAAAGCGCCAAATCTCGCCCTGCATTGCAGGGCGGCGCTCTGACCGACCAACAGCGCCTTGACTTCAATGCCGACGAACAACGCAACGATCAGCAGCAGCGTGCCGATCGCAAGACTGCCAAACGCGTCGTAAACAGGATTATCCGTGAGCATTGACATCGCCACCGCGCGCAATGCCAGGCTCAGACCTACTGTCGCGGCAACATTTTCGCCGATCACCACCAGCAGTTCGCTGCGCCGAGTCTCGCGAAACCAGCGCCACAACGATTGGGTGCCGCGCAGCGCATTGACCTGGGTCAGACTTTTCCACAAGGACACCGACTCGGCGACAAGGCTGAGCGCCAGCACAGCGATCGCGATCCACGAATCCTCCAGCGGCCGGCCGCTGACCAGCTTGTGCAGACCCTCATAGATCGAAAACATGCCGCCAATGCTGAACAGCATCAGGGCGACGATGAACGACCAGAAATAGATTGCGCGTCCATGACCCAATGGATAGTCGGCATCGGGCGGCCGTACCGAACGCTTGAGACCGAGCAGCAGCAGCCCTTGATTGCCGCAATCCGCGACCGAGTGCACAGCTTCGGCGAGCATGGCTGTGGACCCGGTTACCCTGGCGGCAACGCCCTTGGCCGCCACAATGAGTGCGTTGGCGCCAAGGGCGAAAAAAATTGTCGTGGTTGAATCGTCACGCCCTGCCATCGGGGTTTCAGTATGAAATTACGCGTGGATCAGGGGCATCTGCGTCCGCTGGAATCTCTCCGCCGTCGTTTTTCCATCGCGCAAGCGCTCGCGAATTCACCGTCTTGGTCTCGTCCGACCTTAATGAGGACATCGGCTCGGATTTTTCGCTCGAGGCTGCGTTCCACAAGGCGATGACCGCCACCTCAGGGTGATGGGGGTCATCGCCGAGGATGCTCAGCGACGCCGTGCCGAGCGCGAAATGCTGCGCGTTGACCAGTGGCAATCCGATCCAGCGCGCTGCCAGAACGCAACCAAATTGGCCGTGCGAGAACAGCGCAACGTTTCCATTGAGCGCGCGTAGATGCGCGATCAGGCGGTCGGCGCGCTCGGAAACCTGAGCGGGACTTTCACCGTGCGGACATCCGTCCCGAAAAATATTCCAGTCCGCCCGTTGCATACGTATGTCCACGGAGCGCTGTCCTTCGTAATCGCCATAGTCCCATTCTGCCAGGTCCGCCTCGATTGCGGCCATCGTACCCAGCCCGGTCAGTTCACAGGTTTGGCGCGCGCGTTGCAGCGGACTGCTCAGCACATGGGAAAACCGGATTTCCCGGAGACGCGGCACAAGTCCCCGCGCCTCGTCCTCGCCGCGCGCGCTCAACGGAAGGTCCGTACGACCAGTGTGCTGGCCGGAGAGCGACCACTCGGTTTCGCCGTGTCGAACCAGGTAAAGGCACAGTGGCATTGCTGGGCTTGCCGTCGTGCTCATGCGCCCTCCATCGCGGCACTGTATTCGCCTTTGCGCGCAGCACTGTTGCACCGGGCCCGGTGATACAGAGCCTGCTGTGCCGCCGGCCCATTGGCCTCCTTGCCTTGCCAAATGTCCCAGGCCGGTTGCTGGATGGCGCGGGCGAAGGAAAACGCCAAGGCCCAGGGCAGGCGCGACTTGAACCTGACATTCATGGCATTCAAACGCGCCGAAGCCAGTTCGGCGGATTGGCCACCCGACAGGAAGGCGATCCCCGCCACGGCGGCAGGGACGGCACGCAGGAGGCAGTTCACCGTGGCGTCGGCCTCCTCGTCCACCGGCACTTGCCTGGGGCAGGTCAATCCCGGAAGGACCATATTGGGTTTCAGGATCATCCCTTCCAACACCACCCCATGGACATAAAGCTGGTAGAAAACCGTTCGCAGGACGTGCTCCGTTACCTCGGCGCAACGCTCCAAGGTATGCGCGCCGTCCATGAGCACTTCCGGTTCGACGATGGGGACCAGTCCCGCTTCCTGGCACAAGGCGGCATAGCGCGCCAGGGCATGCGCATTGGCGTCGATGCAAGCCGGGCTAGGAATGCCATCGCCCACGGCGATCACCGCACGCCACTTGGCGAAACGAGCACCCATTTGAGCGTATTCGGCCAGACGGTCGCGGAGTCCGTCGAGGCCTTCGGTTATCTTTTCTCCGGGATGACCCGCCATATCTTTTGCACCGGTATCAACCTTGATGCCGACGATAATGCCTGCATCGGCAAGAGCTTTGACAAAGGGCGTGCCATCTGCCTTCTGCTGCCGAATTGTCTCGTTGTAGAGGATTGCGCCACTGATCCACTCGCCGAGGCCGCACGTGGTCACAAGCAACTCCCGATACGCGCGCCGCGCCTCCACGGTCTGGGGAATACCCAAGCTGGCAAATCGCTTGTTGCAGGTGGGATTGCTTTCATCCATCGCCAGCAGGCCCTTGTCGGCGGCGACCAGCGTTCGCGCGGTATCGATTAGCTCAGTTGCGTTCATTTGGAATTACTCCAGTTCCAGTTGCGAGTTATTTCGCCAGCTGCTTACGAATGGATTGGGTGTAACTCTCACACTGACTCTACCCGAAATGCATTGATTGGAACGACGTTTTCGAGGAAGCGGACGTCGCGCCGATATTCCGCCGAGACCATCTGCCACGCGGCGTCAAAACGATCACTCTGA
>Ga0209125_1002281_pt1 | contig 15130 bp, 17 predicted proteins | sample BarGraIncub1131A_FD_184503 | JGI IMG/M metagenome (GOLD analysis project Ga0209125, IMG submission 184503) | Arctic peat soil microbial communities from Barrow, Alaska - Barrow Graham LP Incubations 11-31A (SPAdes) (version 2) | ecosystem: Environmental > Terrestrial > Soil > Wetlands > Peat... | reverse complement strand
TTATTGCCTGAGCTCCAGCTTCTTGAATGAATCTTGCTGCATTTTTCACTGCGTCATATAGTGATGCTTGATAAGACATAAAAGGCATATCACCGACTACAAGAGCATTTTTAGTTCCACGAACAACGGCTTTAGTGTGATGTAGCATATCCTCCATAGTTACGCTTAAGGTGTCCTTGTATCCAAGGCAAACCATACCTAATGAATCGCCTACTAAAATTCCATTAACGTCGCATTCATCAATAATCCTTGCCATAGAATAATCATAAGCTGTGAGCATCGTTAATTTTTCACCAGAATTTTTTGCAGAAATAAAAGTTGAAACAGAATTTTTCAATTAATAATCCCCCTTTGGGCTTAAATATTCTTTAAGCAACGTATAGTCTTTGTATTTATGTTTTTTTTCTGATAATTGTAGTAGCTTTAGCGATAAGTTCTTATATAATTCTACATCACTTTTAGGAATAACCTTCATATGAAGGTTTATCGTGCCTATATCATTTCTATCAACAGGACCAGTTAAAGCATTCGTGCAGCCATTATGTTTTATATTGTCAATATTATTTTGTATTAAAGGTAGTAATGCTTCTAAGGCATCGTTTTCACTAAGCCCACATTGACTAAGGTAGCTACATCCAGTATTAATTAAAGATAAAACTAAGTTGGATACTGTGACACTTGCTAAGTGGTAAAGTGCCTTGTCATCTTTATTAATAATAAAAGATTTATTACCTAAAGAATGAATAAAATCTTTAAGCTGATGTATTTGACTTTCTGGGCCTTCAATAGAGAAATAAGCGCTTTGTAAATTTTTGTAAGAATTATATTTATCTGAAAATGCGAACATAGGGTGAACTGAATATGCGAATGCACCTGAATTGTTTATGTTTGAAAAAACACTAGAAGTTAATGAACCACTAGTATGACATATTATTTTATTAGCTAAGTTAAAATTTATTATTTTCTGCCAAACTTCATGAATTGAATCATCAGGAGTAGTAATAAAAATCATTGTACTATCCATTATCAAGTCATTAATTGTCTCATAAGCTTTTGAATTAGTGAATTCGGATGCTTCTTTAGCATTTTTATAAGATTTACTATAGTATCCGGATAACGTTATTCCTTTCATGGAAAAATATTTTCCAAGGGAAAACCCTACCTTACCTGATCCAATAAAGCCGATAACCATAATATCGCCTCCAATTTAATTCAGTTTTATAACATCTCAGTAAACTGAGAGTCGAATACTCCTGTATACCTGTCCCATTCATAAAGATATGAGCAGAAAAAAATTTTTAGTAGGTTATTAATAATATGTTAAACAATTTAGTGCAGCTCGCAACGATACTACCCATAGATATATTATCATAAATGTTTTTTAAATACAAATATAAATTCATGAATTAATGCATAAACTATTGATATATATTAAAAAATGTTTGATAATGTATAGTATACATTTATTTATACAAAGGGAGGGATAAAAGATGGCTATATTCATACAAATACTTAGCATTGTGGCAGGTGCAATTGTCGTTCTTGTAGTATATAATGTTTTGAAAACCTATGTACTACATAAGATAAAAATTAACAAATGGATAGTACTTGTATCATCTTTAGTAATATTTATGGTACCTATGGTTATGTGGAAAGATATGCCAATATATTTAGCTAATTATATATTACCAGGAATATTTGTTATCTTGTTTTTATGGTTTATGGATTTATCAGGTTTTATGAAAAAAGGATATAATTCTAAAAGCAAAGGGTCATATACGACTACTTCTAAAAAAGATAAAAAGGATGATATAGTAATTAGGCCTAAGGCTAAACCAAATAGAGTTAAAAACAATAAAAAATAATAAAAGAAGGAGTATAAATTTCTATGTGAAATTTATACTCCTTCTGAAATGTCGTTAAAACTTCTTAATACCACCGATATAGGTTGCTAGAACTACTATATTTTTTATACTATTGTGTTCAACATTTAGAATATCTTCTGACAATACAACAAAATCAGCTAATTTTCCTATAGATATACTGCCTTTAATATCTTGCTCAAAGCTCATAAAAGCAGGACCTAATGTATAGGCTCTTAAGGCCTCAATAACAGTTAGGCTCTGATTAGTGTTGAATCCCCACTTAGGGCACCCATCTAAACCTTTTCTTGTAACTGCGGCATAAATACCTTCTATGGGGTTAAAGAGCTCAATTGGAGCATCGGAACTAAAGGCAATAGGGATCTTTAAGCTTACCATATGTTTAAAAGCATAGCTACTATATGCACGGGGATTCCCAACTGCTGTTTCCACAATAGGGTAATCAGACATAACAAATGATGGTTGAACATTGGCTATTATATTTAGCTTTTTAAATCTGCTAAGTAGTTCATCATTTGTGAATGTACAATGAACTATGGTTAGTCGTAAATCCTTATTTTTAGAAGTAGTTATAATTTTTTCATATGAATTTAAAACAGTTTCTATAGCTCTATCTCCTATAGCATGAATACTTATCTGAAAGCCAGCATTATGCGCAAGTTTAGTAATGTTATCTAAATCGACCTGATTATAAATTAATACCCCTATTGCATCTCCATCATAGTACTTTTCTTTCATAGCGGCAGTTCTAGCACCTAAGGAACCGTCAACAAACAATTTTAGAGGACCTATCTTTAATATAGTACTTCCTAAATTGGATTTTAAGCCTAAAGAAGTTGCGTCAGATACACTTTTATTATTAGGTAAACTTAATTGGAGAATAAATCTTAGAGGAAGAGCCCCGTCATTCTCTAATTCTCTATAGGCTTTTAGTAAGCTTTTTAAAGATCTACACTGAGTTAAATCTTCAGTTTGTATTGTAGTAATACCTACCTTTAGAGCATCCATAAAGGCAGATTTTAAAGAAATTTTAATTTGATCCTTGGACATGGATGGAAGAAAGTTTGCGAGTAGATTCAAAGCATTTTCTCTAAGTATTCCGGTGGGGATACCATTTTCTTTATCAATAATACCTCCGGGTGGATTTTGCGTAAAGGAGTTTATGTTTAATAATTTTAAGGCTTTAGAATTTAAAACTCCTATATGTCCACATATTCTGTCAAAACATATGGGATGATCTGTACTTATTCTATCAAGATCGTATCTATTAGGAAGTCTTTTTTCGGAAAATAAATCATCATTCCAACCTCTAGAAATTACCCATGATCCTTTTGGTGTATTATGTCTTTTAATGTACTCTATACTTATATTTATCATGTTATCAATGGAGGGTACATTTAATAGGTTAATATTGTCCTTTTGAACAGCATAATTTAAAAAATGCATATGAGCATCATTAAAACCTGGAACAACAGTTCGGCCTTTTAGATCAACTATGGCATCATTGGGATTAGCTAATTTTAATATTTCTTCTGTGGTCCCTACAGCTTTAAAAACACCATGATCTACATAAAAAGCCTCACAAAATTCATTCTCGTCTAAAGTTATTATGTTTCCGTTAATAAATGCAGGCATTTCTAACATCTCCTTTAAAGCAAAAATTGTTTAACTAAAGAAATTTCTATAATTCAATAAGACTATTTAAGATCATTCCAATAACTACAAGCATTATTCCTATTAAGCCAATAAGGGTTGGAATTTTATCATGAAATATAAATACGCCTCCGAGCAATGTAAATATTACTTCACCACACTGTGTTGATTCTACGACGGCTAATTTATGTGTATCGCTGCTTACTATATCAGTTGCTCTAAAAAATAGAATTGTAGCAATAATTCCTGAGAAAACAGCAACCAATAAGGATTGAACTAGTTGTCCCTCGCTTGGTAGACCAACAGTTAATAATCCGAATGTTGATATAATTATCCAAAATGGCATACTACATAGCGTCATTCCAAATACTCTTTGAAAGGTATTAAATCTATTACCACAAACTTCTATCATTTTACGATTACCGAGTGGATAGGAAAATGCGGCTAATGTAACGGGAATAATTCCAATAAGAGCCTTTAGTGCAGAGATATCTTTTGCTTGCTTAAACTGTATTAAAAATATACCTAATAAAATTATTGATGACATTAGTAAAGATTCTTTAGGGATTTTATCTCTTATTTTAAAGATCCCAATTTCAGTTTCTACGTTTTTAAAAAATAATGGAGTCAGAAGTGCACCGCAAATTATAGTTATTTGCCAAGTTCCAGCAACTAACCATGATGAACTATATATTGAAGCAAAAGTTAAAGGAGCATAAAACAATCCAAATCCTACTGTACTCCAAGTGACCCATTGAACAGGTTTTTTCATTATATCATCTAATACATCAAATAATTGATTTTTCGTAATCATAATAACAAGTAAAATTGGTAACATAAAAATGAATCTTAGAGAGGAACTCCAGAGCCAACTACCGCCAGAAACACTCATTTGTTGATTAAGTATAAAAGTAAATGCGAAAAAGAATGATGCTGCTATCCCAAAAATAAGTGCCTTTGTCATTTTAAAACTCCTTATTCAAAATTATAGTTAAATCATCTTCGTACGTTATATTATATATGTTATATTATACAGAATGTAATTTACATTTTCAATTAAATAAGATAAAGAACCTGGTTGTAACCATACAGCTGCGCCTCATAATGATGGTGTTGAAGAATATATTATAGTTACCGAAGGTCAAATTGAGATAAGTATAAATGATAAAAAATTTATATTACAAAAGGGAAATTCTATTAGATTTATGGCTAATACACCACATTCATATAAGAATATAAACCAAGAGATGTCAGTATTCCAAAATATAATACTTTATTTTAAATAACATAAGTAATATGTGCTTTAGATTATATGGGGGTAGCGTACGATAGCCCTAATTGACAGATAATTGACAGGCGATTGATAATATATACACAAATAAATGAAATATTGACAAATTATTAACGAAATGTTATCCTAGATAAAACCATTAATCGGTTACTATTAAATTTAAGGGGGAGTCTTAATGAAAAAAATGTTCGCGAAGAAATTATTTTCAATATTGTTAGTTTCAATTTTCACTGCATCTTTAGTTGGTTGCAGTAGCACCAATGACGCAAAGAAGGACAAAGCGGATACTACTTATACTGGAACACTTAAAGGTGCCTTGAAAGATTATACATATAAAATAGGAACTTCTGGTACATATGCTCCATTTTCTTATTTTGATACTGATGGAAAAACTTTAATAGGTTTTGACATGGATTTTCTTCATGAATTGCAGAATATTTTAGGCTTTAAAATACAAGCAGGCAAAGTACAGGCTATGGACTATAGTCCGCTTACTACATCTATTGCTGTAGGTAAACTTGACATTGTTATGGCAGCACTTTGTGCAACAGATGTAAGAAAAAAAGCAATGAATTTTACTGATACTTACTATAATGCAGGCCTGTCAGTAATTGTTAACAAAAAAACTAGTCCAAAGAAAATAACAGGAATTGACAGCCTTAAGAGTGGAAAATATAAAATTGCAGTACAAAAGGGAGATGCTAGTCATCTGTATGTAACTTCATTAAACATTCCTACAAGCAGTATTCAAGTACACGATTCTATTACAACAGTCCTCCAATCACTTGAACAAGGAAAGGTAGATGCCATGGTTTATGATGCTCCTGGTACTGCCTACTATATTAAAAACAAAAAAGATTCAAACCTTAAAATGGTCGGAGAGCAGTTTGCTAAAGATCAGGCACCTTATGCGATTGCAATTTCTTTTGATGCTTCTAAAAAAAATCCTAAGTTGTTAAGTATTATGAACGCAGCAGTAAAAAAATTGAAAGATGATGGTACACTTGCTAAATTAGAAACAAAATGGTTAAAATAATATATCTACAAAAAAATTTATAAATACGGCTTTTTCAAGAGATTCATGCAAATGCTTAAGTTGCATTGCAAATCATGGATTAATTGAAGAAGCCTTTGTTTTAATAAATATTAAGATAGATTCAATAGTTAAGAAAGGGGTATATTATGGATTTAAGTTTTCTAAATGTATTGTTCCCTATGCTTCTTAGGGGATTTAAAGTAACGCTTATGATTTCAATATTCGGCATTCTGATTGGATTTGTGCTAGGATGTGTTTCTGGATATGCACTTCAGTGTAAAAATAAATTTGCAAAGTTCATCGCTAATATATATATATGGATTATCCGTTCTACACCTATAATTGTACAAGCTTTATATGTATATTTTGTTGTACCAAAAATTACAGGTATAGATTTGGATAGCAATACTTCAGGAATTATAGTTATATTTTTGAATTCTGGTGCATTTATTGCTGAAATAGTACGTGGTGCCCTTGAAGGGATTGATCCTGGTCAGAAAGAAGCAGGATTGTCACTTGGTCTTACACCTTTTCAGGTTCTAATGCACATAATTGTTCCGCCTGCGTTTCGCTCAATGTTACCAGCTTTATTCAATCAGTTTATTATTTCTGTTAAGGACACCGCAATACTTTCTATAATCGTTGTAAATGAAATAACAAAACAAATCCAAAATTATGCAGCCTTAACTTTTAATACGATAGAGGCTTATACTGCGGGTGCCCTCTTCTATATGATTATAATTTCAGTTCTCATTATCATCCAAAAGCAAATCGAAAGGAGGATTAAATAATGAATACTTTACTAAAAGTGAATAAATTATCTAAAAATTTTGGTGATTTAGAAGTTCTTAAAGATATTAACCTAGAAGTTACCGAGGGTGAAGTTATCTGCATTATTGGTCCTTCTGGTTCAGGTAAAAGCACCTTGCTTCGTTGTATTAATCAGTTGGAGTTACAGTCTGGTGGAACTATATATTACAAGGATAAAAATATTGGTCGTAAGAATCATGATCTGCGAAAATTTCGTGAAGAAGTTGGTATGACATTTCAAAATTTTAACTTGTTCCCGATGAAAAGTGTTTTAAAAAACATTATGCTTGCGCCAGTTTTAACCAAGAGGAAGTCAAAAGGTGAAGCTGAAAAAAAAGCATTTGAATTGCTTAAAAAGGTAGGACTTGTAGAAAAAGCACATGCGATGCCTTCCACACTATCAGGTGGTGAGAAGCAGCGTGTTGCAATAGCTAGGGCCCTTGCAATGGAGCCAAAGGTTTTGCTTTTTGATGAGCCTACATCTGCATTGGATCCGGAGCTTGTTGGAGATGTTCTTGAAGTAATGAAAACACTCGCCAATGAAGGTATGACTATGATAGTGGTAACTCATGAGATGAAATTTGCAAGAGAAGTTTCAGATAGAGTTATTTTTATGGATGCTGGATACATTGTTGAAGAAGACAAGCCAGAAGAAATTTTTACAAATCCAAAGAATGAACGGACCAAAACTTTCCTTGCAAGAATAATTGGAGATGGAAATGCATGAAAAGATATTGTGTAACAGAGTAGTTTTTTCCACAAGTGGCAACCATACATTTATTGAGCGTTAGATTTAGTATAGAAAAAAATCATAAATGAAGGCGTATTCATTTATGATTATTTGGAAACTAATAGTTTTTTAAGGGCTAACTCTAGGCCTTTGACAGATAACCTATACATATCAAATTTTTTCTCTAGGATATCATAAGTTTCGTACAATGAACTATAGTAAGTTGGTCGCACTGTTGGGTTCAGCCATACGATATGCTTATATTTTTCCTTTAAACGGGTTAACCAATCCATGGGAGACATTTTAACAGTGGCGCCATCATAGTTAAAATAATTGTCTCGCATTAGTTCAAAAGGTTCCATCATAGCATCTCCTACCATAATTACTTTATATTCACTGCTGATGTTATGAAATATCCAGTTGGTATCAATAGCTTGTTCAGGTTTCATAGTAGGGTCTGTGTAAATTCTAGGATGTATACAATTGTGAAAATAATAGATCTTCAAGTCCTTAAAGTGATTAGATTTCTTAACCGCTTGGAACAAGGAGCTGCAAAGATTGCTATAATATTGCATAGAACCACCAGAATCCATCAGCAAGAGTACCTTGACGGTGTTTTTTCGCGGCTTCTCATAAACCAATTTTAAATATCCTCCGTTGTTACTGGTTTTTTGAATGGTTCCGTTAATGTCTAATTCAGTTTTTGGGGCATCTATTCTGTTGGAGAATTGTCTCAAGTGGCGAAGGGCTACTTGAAATTGCCTTGTATCTAGTTTATTGTCATTTCTAAAGTCTCGGAATTTTCGATCACCGGCTACGTAAAAGGCTGATCTATGTCTGGATTGACCACCTACGCGAATACCCTTAGGACTGTAGCCACTGTTGCCGAATACAGAAACACCTTTAGTACCCACCCAGTAGCTACCACCGTTATGCTCCTCTTTTTGTTCCTTTAATCGTTGCTTAAACATTTTCTCAATGTCAGTAGTGCTTAATTTTCTATTTAGTTCGGCTCTTTCCATATCCAAAGGTTTTTCTATCTTTTCTTTTGGATGTTCGAGCCATTCCATCAATTCCTCAAGTAATTTATCTGATGGTTTTATGTTTTTAAAATATTCTAAAAAAGCCTCATCAAACTTATCAAAATCTACCTCGCTCTTAATGAGAATAGCACGACTTAGGTAATAAAAACCTGTAACGCTAGAATCGCTTAAACCTTTATCTAGGGCTTCAATGAGGGTCAGCCATTCATTGAGAGATGTATCTAACCCTCTTGCTCTTAATAAGTAAAAAAATGAACTAAACATATGCCTTCACCTACTTGCCTAAAGATTCCCGCATAGCGTCAATGTCTTCATTTTTTTTAAGAAGTACACCGCAATACGGGATTTCTTTAATTTTATCTGGTTCAATACCGCCAATGATAAGAGCTTGAATCCAGTCAATGATTTCTGAGGTGCTAGGCTTTTTCTGGATATGAGATAATCCACGAATCCAGTAAAATGCGTCCATAACCTGCTGTAATAGATTCTCTTCTATATCTTTAAAATGAACGTTTACGATTTCTTTCATTAATTCTTGATCAGGAAATTCGATATAGTGAAATATGCATCTTCGTAAAAATGCATCCGGCAACTCTTTTTCTGCGTTGGAGGTAATAATTACGATGGGTCTTTGTATCGCCTGTATGGTTTCTTTTGTTTCAGGTATATAAAATTCCATTTTATCTAGTTCCCAGAGAAGGTCGTTCGGAAATTCTAGATCTGCTTTGTCTATTTCATCAATTAACAACACTACTTGCTCTGTAGAACTGAAAGCCTCGCCTAGTTTACCATTTTTTACGTATTTTTTTATATCATCTACACCCTTGCTATCAAATTGGCTGTCGTAGAGCCTTTGTACAACGTCGTAAACATAAAGACCATCTTGGGCTTTGGTAGTGGATTTAATATTCCAGATGACTAGTTCTTTGTTAAGCGTCGTTGAAATAGCTTGCGCCAGCATTGTTTTGCCTGTTCCTGGCTCCCCTTTAATTAAAAGTGGTTTTTGCAAGGCTATAGAAATGTTTACAGCACGCATTAATTCTTCTGAAACTACATAATCATCGGTTCCTTTAAATGAAGTATTATCTATTTTAGTCACGCTTTATCACTCCTTTAATAAATGAATTTATTGTTCTAATTATAGATGTCTTCTAGTGTATATGTCAACTATAAATATGTGGTATGCTTGTATATCAATTAGTAAGAATTGTAAAAGAATCTAAACTTCTATGTTTTGAAGGATATTAATTTTGTTTGTAGAATAATGGTATTATAGAAAATAAATTCACATATCGTTAGTATGTCAATAATGGTTTGTTTGATAGCAGATAATATAGTAGAAAAGATAAGGTATAGAAGGAGGAAATATTTATGAAAAGAGATTATTTAGAATTAAAAACATGTCGTACAGAAAAAGCTGAATTTATAAGAGGAAAAGAATATATTGTACTTGATACAACAACTGAATATACATATGAATATGATTTCAATGTATTGCCTTGTTATAGGGTTATAAACGAAAAAGGTGCTGTGGAAATAGTTGTGCCTGACCAAATTTTCTTTCCAACACATAGGCTATTGCAATCCATAAAAGAAGTAGTATATTTGGGTATTTTAAATGTAGATAGTTTAGCTGAGGGTCAAGTATATTCTGTCTTTAAAATGCATGAAGAAAAGGGAGAATTTGTTTATACTATATTTGATGATTCAAATAAACTAATAACATATTCTACATCTTTGTTTGTCTCAGAGGCTGAATATCTTAAAATGACTAAAGAGGAGCTTTGGGAGTTTAAGAAAGTCAAAAATGAAGAAATATTAAAATTTCAAGATTTGAGAAAAAGAGAGGTTCAAAAGGCCTTGGATGAGCAACTAGAATTTGAAAATGCTAAAAAAAAGGAGGCTCAAAAATCTTTAGATGAAAAAGTAAGGCTACAAAACAAAAAAGATTTGGAAAATCTTGAAATAGAAAAAATTAAGGAAGTTATAAAAGTTTTAAGACCAAATATAGTAGAGAATAATATTACTCCTTTGATTAATAAAACCGCAAAGATCACAAATAAAAACATTAAACCCTCAATATTATTTATGATAGGATGCCTTATGATAGTTGTTTCTTTAATAGTGAATAATTTTATATTAAGTTCAATAGTTAATGTAATATTTTTAATTGAAGGTGTGTTAACTTATTTATATTTTAATAATAAATTGTCTGAAAGTTTAATTAATGATATTCCTGCAAATAAAAAGATTGATAAAGAATCGCTAAGTTTAATGGTGACTTTCAGTGATGATATATTATTGAAATTAAAAAAAATTGAAATAAATTTATTAATCTTAGAAAGTGGAACTACTGTAAGTGGTGAAACTGTTTCACTAATAAGTGAATCTGTCTCTTTTTGCTTAGAAAGTTATAGAACTAAGGATACTAATTTACTAAAAGATATATATGTATTTTTAGATAAAACACTTGAATATATCTATAGCCTGATTGAGGGGGATAATTCCGCAGAATTATATATAGAAAGAAAGGTTTATGAAAATGTATCTTCTATTATAAAAAGAAACACTGATATTTTCGAACTTATGATAGAAGATAATAAAAAGATTAAAGAAATATTAAAAAAAATGGAGTAATAATATAGAGTAAATTAAATGAATTATATGATGAAAGGAGTATTTATATTGCATTAAATTCCACTTATTATATAGATTATTTTAGATAATAATAAATAGTAAGTTTAAGTTTATATATCTTTGAGCTTAACAATATTTAAGAAGGAGAAAATATGAGAAAAAAAAGTTCAACTATGTTTATATTTTTATTACTTATATACTGTTTTTTAGGTAGCCAAATAGCATTAGGCTATTCTACACTAATTAAAACGATGAAAAAGTAATATACTTAACATTTGATGATGGGCCTAGTGTTATGACAGATAAAGTGTTAGATATACTTAAAAAAAATAATGTGAAAGCTACTTTTTTTCTTATTGGAAATCAACTTAAAGGTCAAGAATCAATGGTAAAAAGAATATATACTGAAGGGCATAGTATTGGACTACATACTTATACCCACACATATAAGAAAATATACTCCAATAGAAAAGGGTTTATATCTGAAATGTTGAAATCCCAGGAGGAAATTTGTTCTATTACAGGAATTAAGCCAACAACAATAAGATTTCCGTCAGGCAGTAGGAAACATTTAAGCAAGGCTTTTTTAGAACAACTTCATGGCTATAATTTTAAAGTATACGATTGGAATGCTGTCATGTCGGATGGAGTTAATTATAAAACTCCTGCTGACAAGTTGTATAGAGAAGCAACAAAAACTACAGTTACGGAGCATCCTATAATATTGCTTATGCATTGTGATTATATGCATAAAAATACTTGTAAGGCGCTACCTAGAGTAATAAAATTTTATAAGGATAATGGATATGAGTTTAAAATTATTAATGATAAAACACCTGAAAATTACTTTCCTATTAAAAGTAGCAAATAATTAATCTGTAAAAAAGAGTTTCCGAATCAACTTAAAGTGTAAAGGACAAAAATTCACCTTTAGTTGTGGTAAAGAGATACTCGGAAATAAAGAAAAATGTTCTGTTTCTTATGATGGTCTTTGTCATGACCTTAAGGATAATGGTACAATTTTTGTGGATGACGGTCTTCTTGAATTTAAAATTGATTTAATTGAGGGCACTGAAATAAGGTGCACAGCCCTAAATTCTGGGTATATAGGAAATCATAAGGGGGTAAATGTTCCTAACATATCTATTGGTCTTCCGGCAGTAACTTACAAAGACAAATCAGATTTAATATTTGGATGTGAACAAGGGGTTGATATCGTAGCCGCATCTTTTATAAGAAAAGCAGGAGATGTGTTAGATGTTAGAAAAATACTTAAGGCAAATGGTGGCGACCACATCCAGATAATATCAAAAATTGAAACACAGGAGGGCGTAGATAATTTAGATTCTATGATTAGAAATCCAAGACCTACTAGAGCGGAGGCTTCAGACATAGCAAATGCTATTTTTGATGGTACTGATGCAATCATGATAAGTTTTGCTACGTGTATTAAAGCAGATGAATCTCCAAGAGTAGCATGACCTTTATATATTAGTTCTTTATTTAAATATTGGGCAAGGACAATGTTAATAACCCCGCCGCCCTTTATAATATCTTTTGTTGTAATTTCTTTACCACAATGACTACAAGATTTTCTGTATTTTATTCTCGAATTATCTTCTTTATGCAATTGGTTAAAATGTATGTCGTTATCTTGGGTTGCTGTATACATAGATATTGGTATGGTAATTGTAATAGTAGGCTTAATTGGATACAAATTAATGACAATAAGAAAAGTAGAAAATTAGGAATAATTCCTTAAAGGTAATTAATATAATTACTAGCTAATTATAACATATTTTTCTGTTACGATTTGTATAGAGCAATAAAGTTTAAATTTTAGTTTTTCAATAAATTAAAAGGGGTAGAATTTATGATTACTGTTAAAAATATTTATAAAGCCTTTATAGATAATGAAAAATATAAAAGTATTATTAGATTTGGCTGTGTAGGGTGCCTAAATACTATGTTTGACTTTGGAATATTTTGTGTTCTAAATAATATATTTGGTATTAACTATATTATAAGTCAGATAGTATCTTATTCCAGTGGTACTGTAAATAGTTATATTTGTAATAAATTTTGGACTTTTAATGATACGAGGACTAATAAAAAAACAACAAAGGAAATTGTTCAATCTATTTTCGTGTTAAAAGAATACTGTATCAGAACAATGCAAAATCACCTTACAAAAATCGTTAACTAATAATATAGGATTTTTTATGTGCACTGTTTTTGTTTACTGATTGTTAGTAAAGTAATAACGAAAACGTTAGAATAACTAAAAGGGGGTTGAAAATATTGGCCATTTTAGTTTGTGGTGGAGCTGGCTATATAGGAAGTCATAATGGTAGCTGAGCTTTTAGAAAAAGGCTATATTAGGTGGCAAGTTCTATAAAGGAGATTTGAGAAATAATCAAATATTAGATATAGTTTTTACTGGAAATAAAATAGATGCAGTTATAGATTTCGCAGCAGACTCTTTAGTTGGAGAGAGCGTTTCAGAACCACTAAAGTATTTTGAAAATAATATAGGTAGTACTATTAATTTGTTAAAAGATATTAAAGTGGTGTGATAGTGCCACTGAAGATGGTACTTGTGTAAGGGATTATATACACGTAACAGATTTAGCAAATGCACATTTACTTGCACTTGAAAGATTAAAAAATGGTAAAGAAAGCATAATTTGTAAGCTAAACAATGGTAAAGGGTTTTCTGTTAAAGAGGTTATTGAAATAACAAGAAAAGTCACAGGTATGGATATAAAAGCTGAAATGGCAGAAAGACGTGCAGGAGATCCAGCAGTATTAATAGCATCTAGCGATAAAGCTAAAAATGAGTTAGGTTGGAATACAAAATATAATTCACTAGAAACTATAATAGCAACAGCTTGGGGATGGGAAATAACTTACAAAAAAGGGAGATGTCATATTAATGAGAGTTAAAAAAGTTATTATACCAGCAGCAGGTCTTGGAACAAGGTTTCTACCAGCAACTAAGGCACTACCAAAAGAAATGTTACCTATAGTTGATAAGCCTACAATGCAATATATTATAGCGGAAGCAGTTGCCTCGGGTATAGAAGAAATATTAATTATTACAGGAAGAAATAAAAAGTCTATTGAAGACCACTTTGATAAATCAATAGAATTACAGCTAGAACTAGAAAATAAACATAAAGATGAGCTTCTTAAACAAGTTATAGGCATATCAAACATGGTGAATATGCATTATATAAGACAAAAATAACCTAAAGGACTCGGGCATGCTATAAATTGCGCTAGAGCCTTTGTAGGCAATGAACCTTTTGCTGTAATGTTAGGTGATGATATAGTTGATGCTAAAACTCCATGCTTAAAGCAACTTATAGATTGCTTTGAAGAAAAGGGAACAACAATTTTAGGAGTTCAAGAAGTGCCTAGAGAAAATGTAAATAAATATGGTATTGTTGATGGAACTAAAATGGGGGATAGGGTATACAAAGTAAATAACCTTGTTGAAAAACCACAAATAGATGTAGCACCATCAAATATAGCAATACTTGGTAGATACATAATAACTCCTGAGATATTTGATATATTAGATAATACTAAACCTGGTGCGGGTGGGTAAATTCAGTTAACTGATGCACTAAAGACATTAATTTCACAGCAAAATATGTATGCATATGTATTTGAAGGACGTAGATATGATGTAGGTGATAAATTAGGATTTCTAGAGGCTACAGTGGAGTTTGCTTTAAAAAGAGATTATCTAAAAGTTCCATTCATGGAGTATCTTCAGACTTTAAGATATAATGTTAACTTTAGTGGCCTATATGAAGAAGTTATTTTTATGAAAAATACTTAGTGCTTAAAACTTTGTGAGGTGATTTTTATTGAAAACAAAAACAATTTAGTTTCTAGAGAACAAATACTCGATAGAGTGTACTCGGAAAACAATAATTAACAATTTCCATATTTGAGGAACAAAAGTATTAATTTGGATGGAATACTATACTTGAATTAATAGTAGGCATGACAAAAAGGCCTTTTTATACACTATTT
>Ga0209125_1002280_pt1 | contig 15133 bp, 14 predicted proteins | sample BarGraIncub1131A_FD_184503 | JGI IMG/M metagenome (GOLD analysis project Ga0209125, IMG submission 184503) | Arctic peat soil microbial communities from Barrow, Alaska - Barrow Graham LP Incubations 11-31A (SPAdes) (version 2) | ecosystem: Environmental > Terrestrial > Soil > Wetlands > Peat... | reverse complement strand
ACGAACGTTATATTTGCAACCGGGTAAGCAATCAATTATTAAATGCCCGCAATGAGCCGGTAAAGAAACAGGAAAATCTTCTGACAAATACTGAAACGGAAATTCTGAAAGAGATTGCCAAAGGAAAAACGACAAAGGAAATTGCTGTTGAACGTAACCTGAGTTTTCATACAGTCACCTCTCATCGTAAAAACATCTTTCGCAAACTGGATGTGAACAATATCCATGAAGCAACCAAGTATGCTGTACGTGCAGGCATTGTTGATATGATGGAGTATTATATCTGATATAAGAAGAAATAGAATCAAGATAACGTTTTTTTTATTTCCTTTGTAACGTCAACCCGTAGATACCTAAATTTACATAAAAATTACTTCTATGAAACAACTCTTCATTTGTCTGCTAATCGCCGTAATCCTATCCTCTTGCGGCAGTGTTCCAATTACTGGTCGCAAGCAGCTATTATTGGTATCAGATGCCGAAATGCTATCGCTAAGTCTGACTCAGTACCAAACGTATATGAAATCAGCTACACTTTCAACAGACAATACCAGCACGGCAATGGTGACACGGGTCGGGCAAAACATCGCCAATGCTGTTGAGAAATACCTGAAAGAGAATGGTTACGAAAGTGAGATTGCCAACTTTGCATGGTCATTTGCTTTAATAAAAGACAATACTGCCAATGCATTCTGTATGCCGGGCGGAAAGGTTGTAGTCTTTGAAGGTATCTTGCCTTTTACAAAAACAGAGGCCGGACTAGCCACTGTCGTTGCTCATGAGGTAGCTCACGCTGTAGCAAAACACAGCAGCGAACAGGTCTCACAACAAATGGGACTAAGTGCTGGAAGTCAGGTTGTTGGAATTGCTGCATCCGGACAAACAGAATTAGCTCAAACAGTTATTCAAAGTATATACGGGCTTTCATCTCAGGGGTTAGTTCTTTTGCCTTATTCACGCAAGATGGAATATGAAGCCGATCACCTGGGTCTGATCTTTATGGCAATGGCAGGATACAACCCCGAAGAGTCCATTATATTTTGGGAAAGGATGTCATCAGGCACCTCCAGTGGATCAGACATACTGAGCACTCACCCATCAGATGAGAAAAGAATCAAGGAACTGAAAGGGAATATGTCAGAAGCTTTGAAATATTACAACGGAACAAAAGGAACGACAGCTCCTGCTACCAGCAAAGGATTCAAGCTTGTTTATTAACCGGAAGCGCTGAGATTATAGATGGCTTTCCTGATCTTTCCTTTGGTCGGATTTCTGATTACGGTTGCCAAACCCTTGCTGGTTATTCTCATATCAGCCATTTGGCTGCCCTCCGTTCCATTGTTTCAGATTCTTTGTGGTGCCGGACTCCTCTCTTCTTTCAACTTTATTTTCAACGAAGCAGTTGTTGCCAAAGGACGTTCGGACATCTTCATGGGATTGGAAATATTTAAAAAGGGGATTCTCCTTCTTTTGATTTATCTGATGGTAGGCTATGGAGTTAATGGCCTTGCCTATAGTTGGCTGATCTATTCATTCATCAATCTGATCATTTCAATCATCATCTCTGAAAAGCTCATGGGATATACCGCCTGGCACTTTATAAAAGATATAACTCCTTATCTCCTTCTTTCTCTTGTTATTTCCTCTATTGCTTACTATATTTGCACCTGTATCAGCAACTATTTCCTGATCGTTCTCGTCAATGGAAGCATCACCGCACTGCTATATCTTGGCTCATGCCATCTATTCAGACTCGATGTATTGAATGAGATTCAAGAATGGATGCATAAATTCAACCACAGAAATAAATAACGACCATGCACTTTCTTCAAACTATAAGATACAAAATAAACTGCACCATCTCCATGTTCCATGCAAGGAACTTACAGGAAAAGACACGCAAAGAAATTATGCGTTACTATGCAGAAAATGGCTCTTCCGATCCGGATATAGTCGAAGCGGTCAACTATCTGAAAACGCATACTCTAACGGTATTACCCGGCAGTTTTACTCAAAACTATATACCGGAAGAGATTCGGATACATTACAATGTCGTCAACGGACTCCATTATGTATTACATGAAGGCAAAAGACTTTACTTCAGGCGATCCTCTACCGTTGAGCATATCCGTCTTTGTTACAATGGACTTCTTGCCGAACAGGATAAACACTCGCCACATTGCTATTTAGGAAAAAACTTTTCTATCACTGAAGACGATGTACTGCTGGATGTCGGATGTGCCGAAGGCATCTTATCGCTTTCGAACATAGAAAAAGCAAAGAAAGTATGCTTGTTTGAGATCGATCGGGAATGGATCGAGGCGTTGGAAGCCACTTTCACTCCTTGGAAAGAGAAAGTAATCATTGTTCAGAAGTATGTCTCTGATACTAACGATGCGCTGAATATCACGCTGGATCTTTTTCTGGAATCCAATAATCTCTCTCCAGACTTTATCAAGATCGATGTGGAGGGAGCCGAGCAACGTGTTCTTAACGGGATGAAGAAATCGATACAAAAGAAACCATTAAAGATAGCACTTTGCACCTATCACCGTGCAGATGATCATGCCCTCTTTACACGTGTACTGCAAGAAAAGGGATTTACCACGCAGCCCTCGGAAGGAGTGATGATCTTTGTCAATGACCTCGCCAATATCGCTCCGCCTTATTTTCGGAAAGGAGTACTGCGGGCAACTAACTCTGCCAACGCATGATCACGCTGATTCCTGCCGGTGGGTTAGCCAACCGGATGAAAGCCATTGACTCTGCCATCCTATTGGCACGTCATCTATCAGCAAAGCTCCGTATCATCTGGTTTCGCGACAATGGTTTGAACTGCCGTTTTGATCAATTATTTGAACCGTTGGAAATACCCGGAGTCGAACTCATAGAAGCCTCGACATCCGACTTACTATTGTATGACCGTCCCCGCAAAAAGAATCTATGGGCCCCTCGTCTCTACCAGAAAATAGCTTTTGATGCCTGTATCTACGTGGAAGAAGCCACACGCTTGTATCGCGAAAACTTTGACTTCAAGCAGTGGGCAGCCAATAAGAATGTATATCTTGCCAGCTGCATTTACTTCTATCCCGATGAAGGAAAAAGATTTCAGCCATTTCGCCCGATAAAATCGTTAGCCCTTCAGATAGAAGAGGGGAGTAAAAGATTTGGTGCCGATACCATTGGCATACATATCCGCCGTACAGACAATATAGTCTCGATACAGCAAAGTCCCATAGAACTCTTTATTGCAGAGATGAGAGTCGCGATAGCAACGAATGTTCGCGCAAACTTTTACCTTGCATCCGACTCTATCCCCGACAAGGAACGTCTGAAAGAACTATTTGGACAACGGATTATCACGTCGGATCAGGCAGCAGATAGAAACAGTCTTGAAGGAATGCAAAACGCATTGGTAGAACTGTGGCTTCTCTCGAAAACAAAGAGGATTATCGGTTCGGCACAAAGCTCATTTTCCGAAACCGCCGCAGAGATAAGCGGTATTGAATGCCGAATTGTCCGCAAATGAACTCCAACAAGTAAAAAAGACTCCTATTCTTTTTGAAGAATAGAAAAATGTAGTACCTTTGCCACCGCATAAGCCCAGATGGCGGAATCGGTAGACGCGCTGGTCTCAAACACCAGTGGATTCACTTCCATGCCGGTTCGATCCCGGCTCTGGGTACGTGAAGAAAGCTAAATGACTATTTTTAGTCATTTAGCTTTCTTCATTTAAGAGGATTGTTCGAATCATTCTAAAACTATTTTCGTTCTTTCCTTAAAAAGATACCATTTCCTTTTGCCGGAGTTTAAATTCAACGTATTTTTGAGAACAATAATCAGTAAGATAGCTTGCAGTGGAAAAAGATATTTGGCAAGAGATAGACGAACTGTATCAGGAGTTTCAGAAACTCGGTATCAGTCAGTCGGTGGACTATGAAAAGTACTACCTCTATTCTCTTATTACTCATTCCACAGCTATCGAAGGTTCTACGCTTACCGAAATGGAGACGCAACTTCTTTTTGACGAAGGAGTAACCGCTAAAGGAAAGCCATTGATTTATCATCTGATGAACGAAGATCTAAAGAAAGCGTACGAACTTGCTCAAGAAGAAGCGCTGCACAACACTGCTATTACTCCAGCTTTCTTGCAGAATTTAAACGCTACTCTGATGCGGACAACAGGAAGTCAGCATAGTACAATGGGAGGTTCTTTTGATTCTTCTAAAGGTGAGTATCGTTTATGTGGTGTTACTGCCGGGGTAGGTGGTCATTCTTATATGAGTTATTTGAAAGTTCCAACAAAGGTAGAAGCGTTTTGCACCATCTTGCAAGAAAAGCAAAAGCTAGTGCGAACACGTCGCGAACAATACGAGTTAAGTTTTAATGCCCATCTCAATTTAGTGACGATTCACCCGTGGGTGGACGGCAACGGTAGAACGGCTCGTATACTGATGAATTACATTCAATTCTGCTATAATCTTTTTCCCTCAAAAATATTTAAAGAAGATAGAGGCGACTATATTCTTGCTTTGCAGCAGTCGCAAAGTGATGAAACGAATCAGCATTCTTTAGATTTTATGGCGATGCAGCTAAGAAAATCCCTTTTGGGAGAAATTGATACATATAATGCTTCTCGCAATAAGGGAGTTAGCTTTCTGTTTTAGTTTAGTTGCTCTTGTCTCATCAGGGATAAATGCTGAGAATCAATGGTAGTCGGAATTAGCACCTGATTTTCACCCCAGAATGTAAAATCAGGTGTTCTTGTTTTTAATTTAGACCTAGAGATTGTCAAAAAAGAACTTCTATTCCGGATCAACTTGAGAATATAGCTTGTATTGCTCATCGATAATATTCGCAATCTCATTTCGAAACCATCCTGGTGAAAGGACTTCTATTTCGGCACCGTGCGAAAGCAATTCTTGACGGAAGTCGAAAGTAGGTTGTAAGTAATAGCGAAAAGTAGTATATTTTTCTGTCAGTTCAATAATCTCCTGAGACTGATGTAGTGGCAAAGATTTAAAATAACAATCCTTTTTATTCTCGTTGAACACTTTAACTGTAACAAACTCAGGCTTGCCATAGTTAATTATGCCAAAGCAATTTATAAAATATTCCTCCCCATCAAATTTGTCTGGTAAAGAGAACTTTTTGTCTGTTATCTGAATCGACTGTACTCTGTCAAGGGAATATGTCCGTAGTTCATTGTAATAATCGTTGAACGCCACTAAATACCACCGTTGTCGAAAGATCTTAACACAATAAGGTTCAACCTCAAATTGATGAGCTTCTCTATGCCTATAATTTTGATAGGACATCTCTATCTTTACACCATCTCTCATCGCCTCAATAATCGGAGTTAGAAATTGTTGTCCACTTGGAATATGTTCAAATAGGATTCGGCTTTTGAGTTTGTGGCTTTCATTGATAAGATTATTCACAGCAAATGTATTTATGAGCCACGAGCGAACACCGCCACGTTCCATCTCATCTGAGTTTTCAATATAGTAAACGTAGCCGTTTTTCTTGTCGCATTCAATATTGATGTCGAACATCTGCTCTATTGCTTTACGGTGATTATGGAACGTTCTGAGTGGGATTTCTTCGTTATACTCGTTTAGCTCCGAACGAGACCACTTTTCATTAATCGCCTCAAAGGATATCTTACCTGCCCTGTAGACGATATCCACAAGCCATACATAGCGATTAAAAAGATTCGCAGCACTTTCTTTAGATGAATTTCTACCTTTTACCATATTGAAATATTTCCGGGAATTTATATTGTATCACAAGTGTAAACTAAAAACCTAAATGTCGCCTCTTTGTCGTTTTATACTGGAGTTCCGATTGGCAGTATATATGTAGGGTTTCGAGTGTTGGCTCGATTCCATTAATGATAGCATCAACAGTTCGTTTGCGGGCAATATTTTCAATCTGGCCTCCGCTAAAATCGTAATTACGCGCCAATTCCTCCGCTTCGCTATCCGAGATAGGCATCATCGTCCTCCATATTGAACGTTTAGCCTCTAATGTGGGGCGTGAGAATTCAATTTTATATAAAAACCGTCGTTCAAATGCTTTGTCAAAATTTTGACAGAGATTTGTAGTTGCAATCATTATACCATCGAGGGTTTCCATCTCTTGGAGTATGATGTTTTGAATTGAGTTTTCCATTTTGTCAACACCTCTTTGTGCAGCCTCTTGGCGTATGCCAATTATGGCATCTGCTTCGTTAAAAAGAAGAATAGGAGCAACTTCATATTTACTAACATACTCGCGATACTTGTCGAAAAGTGCCTTTATATTCTTCTCACTCTCACCAACCCAACAGCTCTTAATCTCCGAAACATTAACAATCATAATATCACGCCCCGTTTTCCGTGCGATCTGATAGACTGTTTCAGTCTTTCCTGTTCCGGGAGAACCATAGAATAGGCAGGCAAGCCCTTTGCGCATGCCGTGATTGGCAAGGCGACTTTGTACATTCTTGAAATTTTCGTTTTGAAGCAAACTTTCCAGTCTAGTTATCTGCAAGATCTCGCTTTCATTATAGTAGAGCTCCTTTTTTGCAATAGAAGCATGTGCTAACAAAACTCGCATAGATTTTGACTCAACAGTTTTCAACTTATAGTCAGACAACAACTCTGTTTTTGCCTTATCGGTTAGTTTGAAGAACTCGTGATTTTCAAAACCGCCATCGTTGGTAAACTCAATCATATTAAAACCTCCCTTCATCAACAAATGTTCGCCACACTCCATATCACGTGCCGTACTTCTTTGAGATCCTTTATTTTCGAGGATGTCAATGAAATTGTGAATCCCAACCATATTATCGTCTTCATTCACAAGCAGCGAACAAAATGCTATTAGAATTAAAAAGCAATTGGAGTCGATGCGGTAAAGATTAATCTTTTTACAAAACTCAAGATGCTGGTTCTTCTCCACTATATAACTCAATTCATCAATAAGAGATTGATACGAATACTCACAGTATTCGCGCAATTTTATAAGTTTCTCGATAGCTACAAACAACGAGTCTTTGTCAAGATTGATGTATTGAGTTGGCACATAACTAATCTCCTTGCGAACGGCATCAATAAAATCATTAGGAACGCTGAATTGGGAAGTGTCATCATTTTGCAAGGAGCGGATATACTTTTTCTTTACCAACACGTCAATATCGTTCATCAATCTTATCATCGTAACATTTGAACAATTGACCGTGCGCGATAAGACGTTCAGTTCAATATGACTGTTGTCGCAGTTATTTATAAAAAGTGATATAAGAATAGATTGTACCGGTGTAAGGTCTAACGCCTTGCCGACATAATCAGTATGAGGCTTTACAGTTTTGTAAAACTCTGTTGATAATTTTGAGTCTTTTGCCTGATCGACAATCTTTTCAATGTGTCCGATAAGATTCAATAATACGGTTTGTTTACGTGCCCTGGTTTTCTTTGAGGTCTCTTTTTGTTCGGATAGTTTTAACGGTTTCATATCTTTTGTACTTTATGCTCCTACAAAGATAAATGTATCTTATGCCAAAAGACAGCACAATATAAAAATACTGCCATGTTTGCCACGTATTAAAAGATTAAACCTATTGGTTTTTTCCAAATATATATTGAAGATATATCGTTACGCAGTACATCGAAGCAGTTATATGCTAATTTCAGACATAATCTTTTGGATTAACTCTTTAGCCTCAACCTTATTTAAATAACTCGACACATACCGCTCTTGATTGAATTTAAAACCGAATTTCTGTCCGTACCTAAAAAGCTCTTCTTCGATTATCTCTGGTTTAGTATCTCGCTTAAACATTTCTATGACATTAAATCCTTTTGCACCTAAACACTTAATATCAATAGCTATATTTAAGCTTTTATTATCAAAAACCACACAGGTATCCCCCCGTTCATAGAACCATATTTCCCAAATGCTACTATTCCAAAATGATGGAGTATTTTTTATATATTCTAAATAAAGTTTATAAGCATCGACATTGGCATGCTCTTTTCTAGCATTCTTTCCTTTTATTAAAACCCATCCACGATCATTATTCCACCACTGAATGTTTTTTTCATCACAGTATGTCATTAACTCCGATATGTGGACAAATTCAGACCATTCTTTTTCGATAGGAAAATCTTTACACATCTCCTCCTGACTCTTATCTACATCTTCACTGGCAATAAGGGTTCTTAAAAACTGCTCAAACTTTTCGCGATTATCATTAATAAGTATCTTCCAATCATTACATTCCTTTCCAAAAGATTTGTTGGTCGATCCTCGAAAATGTCTTGGATACCCATTCAGCTCAAAAGTTATAAGGGCGCGACGTGTTAGGTCAATCTTCTTACTATCGCAGTTGCCTGAAAATAAACGATAGAACACATCTTGAAACTTCTTAAACTCCTCAAAATTAAATTTTTCATCAACGGAGCTCCATTTCAGAAGAGGCATAATTTCCCCCTTCCATATTTGACCTTTTATCTTTTCATCGGTAATGCTCCAGAATATCTCTTCAATCTCCTCTCTGTTTTCTGCTTCTAAAAAGATCGAAAACTTCAACTTTTCTTCATCAGTAAGAAGCTGTTTAGAAATACTCTCAAGATATATTATTTCCGCGATATCGCTACTCTTCATTTTTCGGATAATTTCAATGGCTTCAGATAATAATCCGCTTACATCTTTGCTTACGTCATCTAACTGCACTAAGTTTTTGAAAAACTGTTTGACTCTAATCATATCGCGCGCACCAGCATTCGGATACTTATTGACATAGGCAATCAATGGCAAAAACCTTAACCATTCAATTTGAGAATTTATCTTTTCGGGAGAGAGCCAGCCTTTGTTGTTTGGGAGAATCTCCTCGAAGAGCATTTTGACAATTTTAAAGTAGCGATCTATTATTCTTATGGCAATCAATCTTTATTCCAAATAAATTAATGATAGCCTTGCGGTGGTGGTGAAATGTCCTGAGTGGCAAATTGTCCTTCGTCTCATTCAAAGAGGAAGAACACCATTTCTCGTTAATTTCTTCAAAAGTAATATGACCCGCATTGCGAACCGTATCGACCAACCAAACATATCGTTTAATAAGTGATACGGCTGCAATGGGAGAAACCTTTACACAACTATTCATAAACAAAGTATAATGTTTACAAATCAAACTTCTTCAATCTTAAAAACTTTTGAAAATGCTCAATCAAAGTGTCATATTTTTCTTCATTTTCTTTATATGCACCCGGGTGATAACTATCAATTAAGATCAACTTCTTTTCGACAGAATACCAAATCCAGTTGCTATCATCCATCTTGACAAAGTCGTTGACATCACTATAAATTTCTTTTGCAATTTCAGCCATTGTCCAACTACCTCCACAAACAATAATGTTTGGACAATAGATGTTAAATTGCTGTCTTAGCAAATCCCTATACTTATTAACATGCTCTTTGATTTCATTGGAAATTGCCGTTGAACCACCAGACTTCTTTTTTGCATTCACAATACATAAAGGCATTGAAGTATCCAGCGCCGTAACCATTGGGGGAATGATACTTTCAGAATCAACAGTGGATAAACCATTTAGCCAAGAATATATGAATCTGAAAAATGTTGCCTTTGTCTCGCCATATAGCCCCCATTCTCTATAATCTTCACCCTCATTTTTATTGGCTTCCTTCATTAAAAACACAACTTTCCTTTTGGCTTTTGACCATATCTCTTCTTGATTACCACTATACCTGTTCTTTTCATCGTTATACAGTGCTCCATTAAAAATCAAGCCATCTCTACAAAATCCGGTATCGCCATTTTTTTCAAACTCACTTTCCCATAAAGTAAACAGCTCATTTTCTTTCTCTTCAATTGTTTTCATTGTTTTTTTTATTAAGTTATTTAAGCATTAAGAATAGTTTACACTATCGAATTACATACAACAACGTTTCCATTGTTTGTCAATGTAAAACGTTTCATTTCCTTTATTAACAACAATCCATCCGTCTTCATCATTTGAGCAATTAACGCCAATCCCACTGTAGATGGGTTCTAAAACAAAATTTCCTTTTGAATCTATCACACCTGAACCACTTGGTTTTATTAATGCAAAATAGATCTCGTCATTTCTTCGGATAGGCAAAATGAGATCGTATTTAAATGGAGTAATCCTTTCACCGTACGCAGTTATTAATCCAACCTTTTTCCCTGGTGATGCCGAAACATAGCCATCGCCAAAAGGGTTAAGTCGCGAATAGGTAAAGGGGACAATCAATTCATTCTTTAAATTGACTATACCCCATTTCCCCATGATATGGTTTTCTTCCCAAAGCCAAATAGTTCTATTCTTTGATACTGTTTTTTTCCTGGAAATCGAACAACTCAAACCCATGTTCACATAAACAACATCCTCTCCTTTGTATATTGCATAGTCATACATTGGTGGAATTACTTCATTTCCACCTTTATCAACTAATCCCCATTTACTATTTCCTTCAATATTGACAGAAGCTGAAGCATAGCTCCCATAAAAACAGGAAAGTTTCGAATACGTTCTGCTCATAGGTCGTTTATCTTTTTCCAACAAAAATATAAAGGTGGGTTCTAAAAATTAGTTTTTCAGTCAGTTTAGAAAAGAACCCGTTTTATTTCTAAACCAATCGTTTATTAATGGCAAAGAAAATCAAAATATTTTACATAATCGCAAGTTATTTCAGAAATATTTTCAAATTCTATCTATCTATCATTAACACTAATTCTTCCAGCCTGACTATTTGCTCGTATCTGAATAGAATGTTTACTTTTCAATCCTTATCAACCCATTGCTGTAAATTCTAATTGAAAAGTGTACAGCTTTCAATTAGAATACTGTACACTTTTCAGTTGTTATTTACATCCCTCTGCTCTTTCCTTTTTAATATCAGCAATTATATATTTCAGATATTCCTTTAATTTACTTTGTCGTGTTAAATATGCCGGATGATAGGTTCTATACGCTAAAATTCCATTTGATATTGATAGTTTAGCTAGTTGGTTATTATCATACTCTGAAATTGACGCACATTCTCCTATTGCAAATTTCTTATTAACTCTTGCTTCGTAATTACGTCCGGTAAAAAACAAAATGACATCGGGTTTCAGTATTGATATTTCTTCCTGAATAACATCGAATTTATCATTTTCAAATTTACGAATCTTTTCATGTGGTCTGTTCAAATTCTTTCCTCGGTTACCAATTTTATATATATTGTTCCACACAATTTCGCAATTCATTTCTTGACGTATAATTTTAAAAGCATTCCAGAAAGGTGATCTCAGATTTGTGCTGTTGAAAAATTCATCGTAGAAATTCATAAATGTATCAACCGTTTCATTTACATAATTAATACTCTCTTGTATTGGTATTTCAATATCAGAGACTTTTGTCTCCCAACGATTTGTTTCCTGACCAAAAACCATGATTCTCAAATCTGCTTTTTCATAGTTTTTCTCCTCATTTAGTTTAATCAGTAACGGATATGCCGGTTGAGCTGACTTGTCGATATTTCTGCGTTGTTCTCTCAGTCTCTGAAGAAAACATGGATCACCGGCACTTAATTTAGCTATATACAATTCTCTGAGTTTTTCATTCAACTGTTTTTCATTCAACATGTCAGTTCCCATATTTTTCTCTTTATATATTTATTATCAATTGCTCGGTTTCTTTACAGGCTTATATCACTCTTTCAAAATAATGATTTCGCTGCAAAGTTAAAGTAACGATATGCCAAATCGTAGCATTTAATACTATTCATTTGTTTATTGCAAACTTTTATTTTGAAATTATTATTTGCCGCTATCTCTTCAAGTCTGACATTATCAAACATCCATCGTGTTATGCGCTCCCTAAAAGTATAGTATTCCTTCTGCCCCAAAAAACTGAATCAGTTAATTTGTAGCAAATTCTTGCTTAAACCACAACTTCATTACCGGGTCGGCTAAATAAGTTTGTTTATTCTCGGTTTCGATAAGTTCCTTTTTTATGAGAGCTCGTTTAATAATGCTTACATTCGCTGAAGAGCCTAGCTGGTATTTTTGCAGAACCTCCTGAGTGGTAAATTCGCTATGCACCTCATCAATTAATGCTCTTAAGAAATTCATCTGATAGGAAGAGAGATTCTCGGTCTGCTTCTCAAACAAGGGGGTATTCTGGTCGATCAGATCTTGATAGGCATCTGCAAAGTTATCTTCGCTTGCCTCGTTCTGGGTCTGAATCCACAGCAGCCATGCCAATTGTTGCACATAGGAGGAATGATTATCTACGGTCAGGCAAACTAGCTCGGCTAACTCTTTCGATATCTGTTTTCCCGTACTTGCAAATCGTTCACAGATGTAGGCAATCCAATCTTCTGTTGATATCTTAGGAAGATAGATCGAATCTCCAAACTTGTAAAAAGGCAAACTTTTCTTTTCGAAGAGCTCATTCATCAAGTGCTTTTTGCTGCCGAACAGGCAATAAGACACTGACTGCTGAAGTTGCCACACTGAGCGCAAACGTTTCTGAAAAGTTTTTGAATCTTTGAACTCGGCTATTTGTTGAAATTCATCAATACAGATGACTATGTTCAAACCTTTTTGTTGCGCAATCTTCTCCGGCAATTGTAGGATCTCATCCGTATCATTGCTTTTAGGATTCCACTCTAAAGACATTGAAAAGTCAGTCATAGGATCGGGACCAATAATGAATCGCGGACTAATGCGTGAAAGAAAAAGTTTGGCGCTCTCCATCATCTCGTCCAGTTTTGAAGATGTTTGTTTCAAGACTGCTGAGGCAAAAGCGTCATAAAATTCTTTGTCCGTCCGGCACGAGAATATATCCAGATAAACAATTTTCAGTTTGTCGGATGAAGCCATTGTGCACACTTTCTTAACCAATGATGTTTTACCCCACCTGCGAGGCGATATCAAAACTGTATTGACTCCGTGCGTAAAGTTTGAGAGCAAACGGGCTGTTTCCTTCTTTCTATCTGTAAAATTATCACCCGAAGTAGCTACTCCAAAGATGAAAGGCTTATTTTCCATACTGTTGTTTTCTGTTATTCGTGTAGCAAAGGTATGTAATATTTCTATTAGTAATAACTTTATTAGTAATAAAGTTATTACAAGGTAAATCCAGTTCCGAAATACCTCAATCAAACGGTTCTTTACAACTCATTCGTTTGTCGGTTTATTCTTTCAGCGAGGGGAGGTTCTGCTCCTCTGTTGTTTTTTTGAATTTCGATTTAGGAATGAGTAAAAAAGTACTATTTATCTACACCCCTCCACCCCAGAGCTGCCTTTCAGCATGCTCTATGGCATGTCAGTTTCCTTATTTTACATTTTCTCGTCCTAATTTGCATACAGTTTTATTTGCTCAAAGACCCTTTTTGCTCCTATTTGTATACATTGTTAGCTCTGCAATGCTCTTTAATGAATCGGATTCAGAGATGTGAGACCCATTTATTCTTCAATTTACATTTCCTCTAGTGAAAGCCCTTTGAGTTCGACTGTGTAGTTAGGATGTTTTGTAACTATGTCTTTGGTTTTGTTTTCCAATTCGCCCAAGCTGATACGGCGAGGATTGCGCTTTACTTCGCAAAAGACGAAGCGTTTTTGCATATCATTTACAGCGACTATATCAATCTCGTTCTCGCCCTTGGAATTCCAGTAGCCTTGGATATCAGAGTATTCTTTGGACTCGATCATTTTTGCGCGAAAGTATTTTTCCAGAATAATTCCACTGTATGTTTCGTAATCCCGTTCTACGATATCACGTACATAGTCGAGGTTGCCAATTTCTACTGCGCTTCGGTATTTATAGATGAATCGAAACCAAAAGTTTAGAAAGCAATCTTCAATTTTGTATTTGTTAGAACGACTACCTTCTTTCGCCCCGAATGGACGGTTGCGTTTGATAATATTGTATTCTTTCTCCAATCTGTCAAGATAGCCGCCAACATCCATATGTAGCGTACTCTCTATCTGACCCCTATCGGTCTTGGAGGAAGCAATTAATGAGAGTATAGAAAAGTAATTACCGTAATCCTTCCCAAACTCATCAATCAATACGTCGCGACCTTCATCCAGGAAGAACGATCCTTCGGTGAATAAAGCATCGAGAATGGCTTTCTTGGTGAATGCTTTCTTGTTGACTAATTGCTCGATGTACTTAGCAACCCCTCCTGTGATCATGTAGAACGCTAATAAATCTTCGTTCGTATAAGTAGGGTGATAGTCCGATACTATCTCTTTTATTGTCTTAATGTCAAAAGGTTTGATGATCATGCGAGCTGTGGCTCTGCCAAAAAGAGGTTCTTTGGAGTTCTCGAAAATGCGTTTCATCATAGAATAAATTGAACCGCATAGTACGAGATTGATTTTACTGTTGTCTTTCGTAGAGTCCCAACTGTTTTGCATGTCGCTGAAAACAGAGGGGTTGACAGTGCGAAATTCCTGAAATTCATCAATAACCAAAGTGAAATTTATCCGTTGCGATAGTTGCATGATTGCCCTGAACAACTCAGAAAAACTAGAATAACTGCCAATAGGAATCCCTAATTTCTCATTGATCTCGCGAGAAAATTCATCGCATAATAGTACCTCATTCTTTTTGGCTACAAAGAAATACAGAAAAGGAATGGAATTAAACGCTTTCTTAAGCAATGTAGTTTTGCCAACGCGTCTGCGTCCAACCATCATTGTCATTTGAGCAGTTTCTGCAGAAGCCTGTTCTATGCTTTGTAAAGCTGCAATTTCAGAAGTTCTATCGTAAAATTTCATTGTTTTGCATGTTTGAATTATCGTACTGGCAATTACCGTAATCCTCATTACGTTAGCGCAAATATATGAAATAAATCCTGACTGATTGCAATTGTTTCATTTTTTTCTTAGTTTCTCGCCTATCTCTCGATAGCGAGCGAAGGTTCTGCTCTCTGTTGTTTTTTTGAATTTCGATTTAGGAATGAGTAAAAAAGTACTATTTATCTACACCATCTACACCGAAGAGTACCTCTCAGTATACTGCATGGCATGTCAGTAACGTCAAAAAAACATTGCTCCGCGATATTTGCATACAGTTTTATTTGCTCAAAGGCCCTTTTTGTACCTATTATT
>Ga0209125_1002279_pt1 | contig 15139 bp, 14 predicted proteins | sample BarGraIncub1131A_FD_184503 | JGI IMG/M metagenome (GOLD analysis project Ga0209125, IMG submission 184503) | Arctic peat soil microbial communities from Barrow, Alaska - Barrow Graham LP Incubations 11-31A (SPAdes) (version 2) | ecosystem: Environmental > Terrestrial > Soil > Wetlands > Peat... | reverse complement strand
GGTCATGAAAATTAAAAAAATGCTTTCTGTACTCTCGCGGATTGTACCTTATAAACCAAACATCGAGAAGCTCGCCTTGCAAGCGGATACGACGCGTGATACGTTGCTGAAATTTCTCTTTTATCTTGAAAAGGCGGGGGTTGTCAAGTGGCTATCAAAAGATATATTCGGCATTAATTACCTGAATAAACCAGATAAACTCTACCTGAACAATACAAATCTGATGTATGCCTTGAGCAACGAAAAGCCCGATACCGGAAATTTGCGTGAAACATTCATCCTTAATCAGCTATTTGTAAAACACAGCGTATCTTATCCGGAAACAGGTGATTTTTTAGTAGACGGAAAGTATCTTGTCGAAGTTGGTGGCCCATCCAAAAAATCAAAGCAAATTGCAGGTTTGGAGAATGCATTTATTGCAGTTGATGACATAGAATTTCCGGATGGAAGGAAAATTCCCCTTTGGTTGTTTGGATTCTTGTATTAAAGGGAATTTCCCCTTTTTTGATCGTTTGGACCAGATAGTGAAACACCGTGCAACGAATAATTTGTATATTAGACGCAAAATATGCAACGATAAATTTTTAAATGCGATGAATATACCGTATATTCGTAGCAAATTGTACAACGAATGAGCATTTTTATCCATCAAAAAGATAATTGGCCAAATTTTACCTGGAGAATTGATGAGTTTGTTAACTTTTTAAGCGAAGTGCGATATTTGCAAGGAAGGTTAATTGGTAAAATGGAATTATTAGGATTTGACCTTCGAAATGAAGCCTTACTCGATACATTGACACTTGATGTTTTAAAGTCAACAGAGATTGAAGGTGAAATTCTTAATCCTGACCAAGTTCGTTCATCAATAGCAAGAAGGCTGGGAATGGTAATAGCGGGTTCAGTAGAGTCTGATAGGAATGTGGATGGAATGGTTGAAATGATGATTGATGCGACCCAGAATTGTTATAAATCCTTAACAGCTGAAAGGCTTTTTGATTGGCATGCAGCATTATTCCCTACCGGGAGAAGTGGAATGTATAGGATAACTGTTGCTGATTGGCGGAAAGATACTACAGGTCCCATGCAAGTTGTTTCGGGTGCTATGGGAAAGGAAAAGGTTCATTTCCAAGCTCCTGATTCATCATGTGTTGAAAACGAAATGATGAAATTTTTGGAGTGGTTCAATAAAATCGAAGGAATTGATTTGGTAATGAAAGCTGCAGTTGCCCATTTGTGGTTTGTGACAATTCATCCTTTTGAGGATGGTAATGGTCGAATAACAAGAGCATTGACAGATATGCTACTGGCACAATCAGACAAAAGTACACAGCGATTTTATAGTATGTCAGCGCAAATCAGACTTGAAAGGAAACAATACTATGAAATACTTGAAAAAACACAAAAAGGAAACCTTGATGTAACTGAATGGATCAAGTGGTTTTTGAGTTGTTTAATAAACGCATTGAATTCTACCGATTTAATATTAAAACGGATTTTATTTAAAGCTGATTTTTGGCAAAAGCATACGACAATAATAAATGAAAGGCAAAAAAGATTATTAAATAAAATATTAGATGGATTTGACGGCAAGTTGACTTCATCGAAATGGGCAAAAATTGCAAAATGTTCGAAAGACACAGCAATAAGAGATATTAATAATCTGATAGAAAAAGGGATGTTACAAAAAGAACAAGCAGGAGGAAGAAGTACAAATTATGAACTAAAATAAACACAAATCCCCCTTTACTCAGGTCAAATCTCATTTGGAGCAATTTGTTGCACCTAGAGAAAAAAAAAGAGTTAGAAATTAATCTAACTCTCTGAATTTCAGGGTGGGAACTGTTGGAATCGAACCGACGACCCTCTGCTTGTAAGGCAGATGCTCTAAACCAACTGAGCTAAGCTCCCTTCTTTCTCTAAAAGTGTTGCAAAGATAAACCTTTTTTACTTCCACCAAAACGGGAAGGCAGAAAAATTCAACTTTTTCTGCCTTCCCATTCGATACAAATGATGAAGTTCATTTCAGCGCTGCAAAGAAGTCGTTGCCTTTGTCATCCACAATAATAAATGCCGGGAAATCGACTACCGTGATCTTGCGGACGGCTTCCATTCCCAATTCGGGGAAATCGATTACCTCGACTGACTTAATACTGTTTTTGGCCAGGATGGCTGCCGGTCCGCCGATGGAACCCAAGTAGAAACCGCCATATTTTTTACAGGCTTCCGTGACCTGGGTAGATCGGTTTCCCTTGGCAAGCATGATCAGTGACCCTCCCAACGACTGGAATTTCTCCACATAGCTGTCCATCCTTCCTGCTGTCGTCGGACCGAAACTGCCGGATGCCATGCCTTTCGGAGTCTTGGCAGGACCAGCATAATAAACCGGGTATTTCTTGAAATATTCCGGCATCTCTTCTCCGTTGTCGATCATCTCCTTGATTCTGGCATGGGCAATGTCGCGTGCCACTACGAGTGTGCCTTTCAGGCTCAGACGGGTCTTGACGGGATATTTTGAAAGTTCCCTGCGGACTTCTTCCATCGGACGGTCCAGATCGATTTCAACGGACGGTTGCAGAAAAGGTGCAGTCTTGGGAAGGAAGCGTTCAGGATGCGTTTCCAGCTGTTCCAGAAAAATCCCGTCGGAGGTGATCTTTGCCATGATATTTCTGTCCGCGCTGCAGCTCACACCAATCCCAACCGGACAAGAGGCCGCATGCCTTGGCAGACGGATCACCCGGACATCATGAACGAAATATTTTCCGCCAAACTGAGCGCCGATCTCACTCTTCTGACAGATATCGGTAATTTTCTCTTCCCATCCCAGATCTCTGAAGGCCTGACCACCTTCGTTTCCTGAAGTCGGAAGATGATCATAATACCCGGCCGAGGCCTTTTTGACTGTTGCAAGGTTTGCCTCGGCTGAAGTACCGCCAATCACAACAGCAAGATGATACGGCGGACAGGCGGAAGTACCCAGATCCTTGATTTTTTCCTTGATAAACTTCTTCAGTGTCTCCTCATTCAAAAGAGACTTGGTCATCTGGTACAGGAAGGTTTTGTTGGCGGACCCGCCACCTTTGGTAATAAACAGGAATTCGTAGGAATTACCCTCAGATGCATAAATATCTATCTGGGCGGGAAGGTTGTTTCCGGTGTTTTTCTCGTCGAACATGGTCAGCGGTACGACCTGCGAATAACGTAGATTACGATCCCGGTAGGTTTCAAAAATGCCCTTCGAAATGGCTTTGGCATCGTCAGTTCCGGTCCAGACATTTTCGCCTTTCTTGCCGACGACAATCGCGGTACCGGTATCCTGGCAGGTAGGCAATTCTCCTTCGGCAGAGATGATTTGATTGAGTAACATGGTGTAAGCCACGAAGATATCGTTGTCGCTGGACTCCGGGTCTTTTAGAATAGTAGACAACTTTTCAAGATGCGTTGCCCTCAGGTAAAAGGAAACATCCGAAAAGGCTTCCCTGGAAAGGAGTTCCAGTCCTTCGGGGGCAATTTGTAGGATCTTTCTTCCTTCAACCTCAATGGTTCGAACAAAATCTTTTGTAAGAAGCTTGTATTGAGTAGTATCCTGTCCGACAGGAAAGGGCTTCTGGTAACTAAATTCGGCCATAGCTATGAAATTTTGTGTGATAAAGTATCATGTTAATGACAAAGGTACAAATTGAAAACGGGAGATTTTGGATATTAATATCAACATGAATCGCTTTTTTTTAAAATAAATAATTGAGTCCGATGTAAAGACCCTTACTGCCGTCCTGCTCGTTTACAGCCCTTCCATAATCGAGGGCTATAACGAAATTCTGATTCATAACTATGCGTATCCCTGCACCGTATGTGGTATGCATTTTCTCAGCACCCGGATCGAAATAGTCGCTTCTGTTCTCGATGAAGGAGGTCAAGGTTGTCGGAATAACGATCTTCTTCGTCACCTGCCCCAAATCAAGGAAGGTATTCAGTCCGAAATAGAATTTCTGATTGATAAAATTCGCCCGGGCAAATTTCCACCTTAACTCAAAGTTGCCATAGAAAACTCCATCGCCATAAACCCTGTTCCGGAGAGCGCCCCTCAGATATCTCGAGCCACCCAGACCATTCGTTGCATAACCGGTCATGACGGTTGTCACCATTTGCGACTGGTAATAAAATGGCACATGACCGCCGATTGTCTGTTGCCATCCCAACCGATAGGCAAATGAAAGGTCATTCTTAATTAGGGTAAAATACTGCCTGTGCGTCAGCGAGAAACGTGAAAATCCAGTTTCCGCGCCAAGAAATTTTGGAGCAGTGGTGATGACTGCTTCTGTCCACATACCCTTCATTGGATTTACAGTGACATCCCTCGTGTCGTATACGATTCCTGCTTTCAATTCAGGAACGAATCCGCCATCGGCTTCCCCGGAAGGGAGTATTCCCCACTGGATATACTTCTCGTACAATCCAGGCTGAGTCTGGACACTGGGAAGCAGTTCGGAACCGCTCTTATTCTTGTTTAACTTGTCAATATCAACAGATGAAATGTTGATATTGTGAAGGTTAAGTCCGGCAACCCACTTAAAATGCGACTCACCGATCTTGTGCTGCAGGTCGACTTTGAAGCGGAAAAGTTTCTGCTGAAACTTGTAAAACATCCGTGATTTGTAATCGCTGCCAGCGTACTGGTCATCATTCCAGGTTTTATTCAGGACCGACTCAAACCCATTAAATCCGTAAAAATCATTCGCCTGATCAGTAAGGTAGGTCATGTCCAGGGAGAAATCGAAGTTCTTCAACAGCTGGTCGGAAGTGTAATAAAAGCGGTTGACTCCACTGCCTTTCGTGAAGCGCGAAATCTCTAAATACAGCGAGTGATTGTACTTCGGGAAACGCTTGCCATCCCCGTAATTGTAAAAATTAACCAGCGCACCGTATTGAAAGCCCAAATCAGTGTCGAAAGAGACAGCGGGCAGTGCCCCAAAATTCCATCCTGTTTTGACGGAATCAGCCTTAGCTTTGGAGGCTTTGTCGGCTGCCATGACCTGCAAACTGCAAAAAGCTAAAAGAAAAACAACGAAGTAAAATCTTTGAAGTTTCATGTTTTGAAAGGTTACGTAGTTTAATTCAATACGAATATCAGATAAATTTTTCAATTATCTTCAACCCTTCCTTATCAACATCGTATAAGAAAGTAATTTTTTTATCTAAATACATTACCATGAAGTTTATAGGAGCACATGTGAGTGCCGGCGGGGGAGTGGAGAATGCCCCGCTCAATGCCAAAGAGATCGGAGCAAATGCATTCGCCTTATTTACCAAGAATCAGCGTCAGTGGAATTCCCCACCTCTGACAGCGAAAAACATCTCCTCGTTTAAAGCCAACTGTGAGAAATTTGGATTCCTGCCGGAGATGATTCTACCCCACGACGGTTACCTCATTAACCTGGGTCATCCGGAAGCGGAATTGCTGGCTAAATCGCGGGAGGCATTTTTGGATGAGATGCGGCGGTGTGAACAACTCGGACTGAAGTTTCTTAACTTTCATCCGGGCAGCCATTTGCAGAAGATTGATATTTCCAACTGCCTGACCAATATTGCCGAATCAATCAATTATGTTCTGTCCAGGACCAGCGGAGTGACGGCAGTCATTGAAAATACTGCTGGACAGGGCTCCAATCTGGGTTATGTCTTCGAACAGATCGCGGAAATTATTTCTCAGGTTGAAGATAAATCCCGCGTAGGGGTTTGTATCGATACCTGCCATACCTTTGCCTCCGGTTATGACCTGAGGGTGAAAGAGGAGTACGAACGTACCTGGGGAAAGTTCGGAGACATCATCGGATTCAACTATCTCAGAGGCATTCACCTGAATGATTCAAAGAAGGAGCTGGGATCCAGGGTCGATCGTCATGATAATGTTGGGAAAGGCTTGATTGGCATCGAACTCTTCAAAATGGTGATGCAGGACGATCGGTTAAACCATATTCCGATCATCCTGGAAACACCGGATGAGACGCTTTGGGCAGAAGAGATCGGGTTGCTAAGAAGTTTTGAGTAGACTGGGCCATGTTGATGACCCTCGTTTGCAACGAAAAATGCTGTTAACCCTCGTTTGCAACGAGGGTTAGCGGGGTGATCCCTCGTTGCAAACGAGGGATAGCGGGTTGCAAACGAGGGATAGCGAGTCCGTTGGTGAAAGTTTGCCAGCGGATTGCAAATCCGCTGGAGCGAGATCTGTATCGGCTTATTTTTCTGTAATTCCCTTCCATTTATCGGTCCGGAAAGGATCGACCGGCAGTCCTTCGCTGTTGTAGAGATTCAGGTCATCCGGGTTGTTGGCCCAGCCATAGCGGACGGCAACAGGAGCATCAACTTCACTTGAGTAAACCTGTATGGTATTGGGTCCGGTAACGGTCGCCTTTGCCCAGCGAAATTTATGGTCGTTACCAGCAATGTTAAATCCCTTCACATAGCTGTATTTGTCTTTCACCTTGAAACCACTTCCGACGTGGCTAAAGGTTAAATCTATCTTGTTACCGTTGATCTTCATGTCGCTGAAGACCGGTCCCAGGTTTTCAATATTCTGGTGATAAGCGACTTTCAAAGCAGAGAGTGCCAGCCTTTTGCCTACCGTCTGTTTGTCTTTGGGGTGAATATCCAAAGCATCGCCGATATCAATGGCAGAGGCCATCCCGGTATTTGGAAACGAGAGGGTCATGGTCTGAGCTTCCCGCAGCTCTGCCCAATTGCTTTCTGAAGGTACACTGTCTGCTTTCATGTAATTGGCAAGTTGTACAAAGAGGAAGGGGAAGTCACCCTGTTCCCATTTCGTCCTCCAGTCCTTAATCATATCCGGAAAGACCCGGCGGTACTGAAAAGCCCTGCCGGCGTTGCTTTCGCCCTGGTACCAGATCGCACCCTTGATGCCATAAGGAACCAACGGATTGATCATTCCGTTATACAGGAGGGTGGGATAGTTGTTTGGTCCCAATTTTTTCTCATTTTTTTTGTTGTAATCGGCAATATTCACAGTTTTCAGCTCCTCGAGCTTTGCGGCAAAATCGGGATCTTTGGCGATAGTTTCCGGGCTGATCCATGTTTCTGCCACGGTACCACCCCATGAAGTATGGATCAGTCCGATCGGAACCTTCAGCTTCTGATACAATTCACGTCCAAAGAAATACGCTACCGCGGAAAACTTCGGCGACGAGACGGGTGAACATTGCCACCATTCTCCCTCTTCCAGATTCTCCTGTGGCTTTTCGGCCATTCTTTTTTTGACAGTAAACAGCCTGATCTCGGGATAATCTGAGGCGGCAATTTCAGCTTGCGCGTTGATGGCTGATGATAGAGCGAACTCCATATTCGACTGACCGGAGCATACCCAAACCTCACCTATCAGGATGTTTTCAATGGTCCGGAGGTTCTTTCCTTTGACCACCATATTATAAGGACCACCATAATTCATCGGTTGCAGGGTGACTTTCCACTTGCCATCTTTTCCGGCTTTCGTGGTAACAGTTTTGTTGTTGAAAGTAACGCTGACCTTTTCTTTTGGGGATGCCCATCCCCAAACGGGAATAGGTATGCCCTGCTGTAAGACCATGTTGCTGTTGAAGAGGAGAGGTAGCGTAACCTGCGCATTCGCGAAGGTGCTGACAAACAGCAGGATAAACAGTATTTGCCAGATTTTGAAAGAGGTTCTCATAATTTATTTAGTTTGAAAACTTTATGTGAACGAAAATAACCATAATATTTAAAACTTCTTCGATTGCCTGTTTATTCTTATGATTCAAATTGATTTACTTTGTGAGACAAATTAATAAAGTCATGCGGTCATTTGTATTGGAAGAGACGAACTGGAGAGCTGTAAAAGGGAATGCCCCTGAAGTAGCCATTCTGCCCTGGGGTGCTATGGAGGCGCACAATTTTCATTTGCCCTACGGAACGGATAATTATATTGCGGGCAGGTTAGCCGAAGAAAGTGCCAGGCTGGCCATCGAAAAAGGTGCAAAGGTGATGGTTCTTCCGGTAATTCCTTATGGCGTGAATACCGGACAGCCGGATATCACGCTGGATATGAACCTTAATCCGGGTACGCAGTTTATGATATTAAAAGACCTGCTGACTGTCCTCAACCGGCAGTCTGTCAGGAAATTCGTGATCATGAATACCCACGGGGGGAATGATTTCAAACAGCATATCAGGGAATTGAATCTATTGTTTCCGGAGATGTTCCTGATGCAGTGCAACTGGTTTAAGATGCCCGGATTTGAGCAATTTTTCGAGGACCTTGGCGAGCACGCGGGAGAAGTTGAAACGAGTCTGATGATGCACTTGTTTCCTGAGTTGGTTATGCCGCTCGAAACAGCTGGCAAAGGGCATGCCAAAAAATTCAGGGTACAAGCCTTGAATCAGGGTTGGGCTTGGGCCGAAAGGCGATGGAGTCAGGTGACTGAAGATACCGGCATTGGCAATCCTGGTAAGGCTACAGCAGAGAAAGGTAAGGTTTTCTTCGAATATCTGACGGTAAAAATCGCTGACTTTTTAGTAGAACTGGACCAAGCTAACCTGAAGGATTTGTACAAATAATTTGAAATTTAGAATATGGGAAGTTTGAACCTCATTACCACTTCTCCTGTCTGTTTGTTCACTTCAATAGTTTGGTTTTCGAGGCCGAGATCTTTTCCGGTTGACATTTTAAAAAGCCCGGCTAGAAATTGCATTCCATTGTTCATCACCTGCTCAATCTCCTGCGCTTTCTCTTCCTGATGTTTTATCGCTTCAGTATTTTCGGGGAGAGAGGCTATCGGTTCGACTTCTTCTATCTCCTCGAGGAGGTCAATAGTTTCAGGTTCAGGCAGGTTCTCTGCTGTTAGCATCACCTCATGGTCGAAATCCAGGGATGGTTCCTGCTTTTCCGCTCTTTCGGTTTCAGCGATAAACTCTTCCAGTTGCTGGATGAACTGTGAGCGTCCTTTCGTTGAAAAATCGACAGAATTGGTTTTGCTTTCTGCGTCCAGGACGCCATCAAACAGGTTTTGTTTTACCAACAACCCAGCAGCGATCTGCTGTTCGATCGAGTTACGTGTGATAAAATTAAAAATAGTCAGCTTATTGCTTTTTTGACCAAGCCGGTCGATGCGCCCTATCCGCTGGTTCTTTTTTGCCGGGTTCCAGGGAAGTTCAAAATTGATCAAAGTGTTGGCAACCTGAAGGTTCAGTCCGGTACCGCCCGCTTCGGTCGATAAAAATATTTTGCAATGCGGATTGGTCTCGAATTTCCTGATAAGATCCCCGCGAAGTTTTACCGGCACAGATCCGTTGAGTTCTGTAAATCCGATGTTATTTTCGCGCAAAATATGTCCGATCAGCTTGTGTACCTTCACCCACTCAGAAAAGATGATAATTTTAGCATCGGAATTGACCACATCCAATTTTTCGAGCAGTATATACTTTAGTTCTTCTAATTTAGGTGACTCATTGGTCTCTTCGTCAATTAAATAAGTCGAATCGCAAACCATCCTCATACTGGCGAGAAGGAGCTGCAATTTTTGCAAGTCGTATGGGGTCAGAAATTTTTTACGGATAATAGTTGCAATTCCCTTTGTATAAGAAGCGTGATATTCAGCCTGTAACGGGGAGAGGTTGACAGGTACATTTATTTGTTGAACATTTGGTAACTGATCGAGTACTTTACGTTTTTCGCGCCGGATCAGTATTGGTTCGAGCTGTTTATTCAGTTTTTGCAGGTTGTAATACCCGTTGATTTTGTTGTGCTTTTCGGGGTCGAAGAGGCAGTGTTGGTAAGAGAACTCCCAAAGTGGACCAAAGAAATTAGGATTGATAGCGCTTACGATGGAGAAAATATCGATCAACCTGTTCTCAATCGGCGTGCCTGTGATGATAAGCACATGTTTAAACTGCAATCTACGGATAGAGGAGGCCGTTTTGGTTTCAAAGTTTTTGATCCGTTGAGCCTCATCGAGGATCAAAAAATCGAATCCTGCCTTATTGAGCGCCAAATGGTCGCGTAGAATGGTTTCGTAATTGACAATAAAAAAGAAGTGATCATTGTCGAGATACTGTTTTTCCCTTTCGTCAGGAAATCCCTGGATGATTAATGCCTTTTCATCGGAGAATTTTTCAATCTCTTTTTTCCACTGTTCTTTAAGTGAGGCGGGACAAACTACCAGCGTCTTTTTAAAATCAAAGATCCTCTTTTTCAGAACTGCTGCTCCAATGGCCTGGATTGTTTTTCCCAAACCCATATCATCGGCAATAATGGCAGCTTTACGAAATAAGGCGAAATCGATCCCATCTTTTTGGTAGGGGTAAAGTTCTCCTTTAATTGGCTTATAATCAGGTTGATAACCTAACTTTAAGTTTTGAAGCATTTCTTCTTCAAAGGCTGTTTCAATTTTCTCCTGCACTTCACGACGAATTCGTATGCGCGTAAATTCAACTGATTCCTGAATAAAACCTAAAAATATTTTTAGTTCGGAATCCTCAATGAACGAAGAATTCTTAAAGTACTTTGTCAGTAAAAGTTGCTCTTCAATCTGTAATCGCGAAGGGTAGTGCCAAGTGATTTTATACTCATTGAGCGGATCACAGTATATTTCGATAAAAGGATAGGTTTTACTTAATCTGTCGAACAAGGCCTTGTCTTCTTTTAATTTTCTGAATGCGTACATGATATGTTTGGTTGTACCGAGTTTGTTCAACCGTGAATCCATACTGTCGCTGTATCCAGTTTCATTTTTGAAGTCGCGCAGAAAAACTTTGTATTTGATACCGTGTTCGTTGGTGAGTAGGTGGTCTCCATGGATATTTGATGCCCATTTGATCCGGTAGTTTGCTTTTTCGGCTTTTTGAAGGCGTTCGAGCATTACCCGTTTGATCATCCCTTCGCGGGAATATTTTTTATGTTCGACAGTCTCTTTGGGATCAAGGAGGTGTAGTTCATTTTCAACCTGGAGCAAACAAGCATAAGAATAGCGGTCCCATCCTGGAGAATCTCCATCTTTGGTTGGGATTATATCTTCATCAAATACCCGCAGTGCATATTCGACTTGTCCCTCTTCGCTTTGCGTATCAATGATCAGTTCGAACAGAACGGCCGATTGGGACAAAACCTGGCAGCCGTTATTATTGAATATAATTTCACCAATAGAACGCTCCGTTTTATCCAAATGTTTTTGAAGCTTTTTAATTTTCTGCGTGATCAATAATCTGATGGGCATATTTTGTTTTGATTCTGGTTTTCGAATTCCAAATATACATGAAGTTAATTAAAAATGAGAACGCTCCAAAATGGCGATGCGCGTTGGGTCAAGGAATATCAAACAAATTGAACCTGATCAATGTCTGGCTTTACAAGAGTCTGATATCCCAAACAAAATCCTCAACATTTTTTAAAACAATATTTGTAGAAAACGAAGGATGGTTGGTATTGATTATATAATTGAATTCTTGTGATATTAGTGCTGAAGGTACTTTTAAAACAAGTGATTCCATAAAATTGTACCATTGTGAGCCAATTTCCTGGAGTTCAACATATGAATCAATTGATTTCCAGTTATCAGGCAAATTTTCCAGGTTTATTTCTTGGATAGATAGCAAATCCGTTATCGTGATAGTTAACAATTTATAAGGACTGGATAGATTGATGGCTGAACGGTGTGCAACTGTTTCCAACGTTGAGAGAGATCTGCTGCCACCGGTATAAATCACAAACTGATCTTTTTTGTTCCATCGGTTAGCAGCTCCCGAGGCCTTGAGGGAATGAGCATATTTTTCACGGCAAATTTTAAAAACTTCCATGGTTATACATTATCTCCATATTCAATAGCAACCAATTGATCGTCTATAAACTTGATGCCGATAATGGTATCAAGGAAATCCTTTGGAGGTATATTGTCAAGGAAACGGTTTTTTGTTTGTAGCCATTTGTCAAAATTCTCTTTAGACTCAAAAACATCTGTTCCATGCTTATAGAGGGAAATGATTAACACAAGATGCTCTTTGATATTGTCTTTTAATATACTTTCCGGTTTTCGGTAAGCCCTTAATGTCTTTGGATTTATATTTAACCAGGAGGAAATAATCTCATCATTTAATGTAGTTATTTCCTTTAAGTAGTTTAAATATTGCCAGTTTACATTATTTTTCCTTAAATAAAAGAGGATATTTGTAAAATTGCCAATTTCAGGAATAGCGGCAAAATTCGCAACGCATGTCTGTTTTTCTAAAGTATCCATAGATTTTTTTTATCAAAGATAAGAAAAAATACCTGAATCAAACAGTAAATTTACCGGAATTAATCGAAAGAGATTTCGCTATTTTTCTTTTGGCACCAATTCGAAATTGAATAAATCCGACAGTGGCACATTTAGGGTTCTTGCCAGGGTAAAAACAGTACTTAAGGTTGGGTTGATTCTGGCGGTTTCGATTCGAGCAATTTGGCTTAAAGTTATCCCTGATTCAAAGGAGAGTTGACTCTGTGTATAACCTTCCCTTTTTCGAATCTTCTTCAGTTGAAGAGCAAATGCCTTAATGCCTTCAATGTCAAATATTAATTGTCGATCACTTTGCTGCTCTGGAGTTATAGCAGCAAGTTTTATAGAAGAATAATCTTTACTGCGTAAAAAAAATGCCCCCCCATTTTTGGAGGGCATTTTTTAAATAAATCAACTAACCAAATGCTGTTGCAGTCCGGCAATAAGCAAAGCATGGGTTGACGATTCCGAAAAGGTGGATTAATTAATTGCCCCGGCGTCGATTGTTACAACATATTTTTGGCCACGTTTAAAGCCACCAACAGGCGTGTCTTTGTAAACAGCAGGTCTCCACGTTCCATTTAAATATTCTATGGAACATTGACCAGAACCTTCAATGCCAGTGCCAGGATATATAACCATGTAAACCTTAGTAGGTGTAGTTGAAAGTGGTGCGGGAGTGGCGAGATTAACGGTAACCGTAGGAGATAATGACCCATAATTAGCCAGCGTATAGGCGACACCTGGTGTAGGTGTATCCTGTTTTATATCTATTAATGCACCACCCAGGGCAAGATTTGTACCTGTAAGTCTTATTCCACCAATGTTTCCGGAACCAGTTATATTGAACTGCACGATCGAAAAGAGGTGGTTGTATGTCAAATGGACATAAGTAGGTGTTATTTGACCGGTGTTATTAGGAGAGGTTACTTCTACACGTGTGGCTACCAAAAAGTCCAATCCTCCAATGTGGGTGGAGTCATTTGCTACCAACTGTGACTGTGTAGATGCAAGTGCAACTGGTACAGATCCGGCTACGAAACTACCGCCTGAGTAAGGGTAGTAGGCGTAAAAGTTGTGAGTTGTGTTTGCAGTTCCCCAAAACATCGGAGTCGAGGCTGTAAAATCAGAACTAGCCCCGGAACTTTGGGCTGTATATGGGTCATTGCCTATTCCTTCCGTACCCCAGCGTCAGCTGTATGTGCTTGCGTAGAATAGATACCTGTCTTATCAGTTCCGCCAATCCACCAGGTTATATTACCATTAATGGTGGTCTTAAGTGTTGACCCGGCATCTGCAACAAAGTCTGAATTATTAGCGATAAGGGCGGACTTAACTGTTAAACCGGCCTGCTCGCCTGTAAAAAGTATTTGGCCTTTAGAAGGAGATTGTACGGCAGGTTCATCTTTACTGCATGAAGTGACTGCTACCAGGAAAAGCGCTGAAATTGTCCAGGCAATTCTGTTTTTATTAAATATTTTCATAGTTTCTTTTATTTTTTTTAAATTAATTACCATGTGGTTGGATTCCAGTCAGTTATTGAATCTGCGAACCCTTTTTCAACAGTAACTTCTACAAGTTCTATTGCAGGTGGTTCATAAGAAGATACAGTTAACCGTATCTCTTCTTTTGTGATCGGCACGAGTGTTTTCATAATTATCGTTTTAAAATTTGTAAAAATTATTAGAGACTGTTTAAATTTTATTAATTGTTGATTATGAATTGATGTATTTTTTAAATGATAGTCTACTTACTAATACTCAAATCTATATTCTCTTTTAAATAAAAACAAGCAGTATCAGCAGAAGCAGGATTACATTCACCCATATGCCGTTTCCCTTCAATGAAAAACGGAGGACTTGAGAAGATTTAAGCTATGAGTGAGCATAAAACAGATGTTCTAAACAGTCTCTTATATCACAAAGGTGAATATATCCGATCTTGGTATTGTTGCAAAATTTTATACAATTGTTGCAAAATTCGCACATTAAATTTTACTCGTCTTTGAGCAAAAATATTCTCTCAGAACAACTAAGTATTTATAATACAGATATATAGACAGACCACTAATTAGGCATGGCTGAATGACTGTAGATTTATTTTACGGGAGGTGATTTTACGGAACTGTTAAACTGGCATTTTTGACAAACGCAATCAAATACAACCGATAAATAACACTATTTAATAGTCACACTTCTTATTAAATACCCGTCGTACTTTATAAAATAATAATATCAATTGTCTGTAAACCTTATTGAGAGATGTATGCTCCGGAACATCTGCAACAGCGATTACATCGGCAAAAGTAATGGTTTCAGTTTTGGTCATGGCATCGCCTTTGGTGGTGATGATTGCTTCGCTGTTTTGTTGGCTGTCAGGCAGTGAAATGTGAATGATACGGTGGAGAACAAATCGCTCTTTGTAACGGAAAAGGATGATGACTCCTGGCTTAAGTTCGGCGGGGATAAAAGGGCGCAGCCTGACCACATCCATCCCATCCATCAGCAGGGGACTCATGCTGTTGCCACGCACAGTCAGTTGAACTGTTGTTCCGGCTTTTATGCTCTCTTCTATTATCTTCAGAGCATCTGTATTTGGAATTTTTTTTGTTGTCCTATTCATCTCACTTAAAAACTGAGATTCTCACAATTTCTGCTGCCGTTTTATCAGGCAGGCATTGAAGCCGGTAAACTGGCGTGGTCATTATTATGTTTGAAATTATTCCGCAGATTTGCTCCTCAAAGTAGTCATCCTTTAGAAAGGCCGGGGGAAATGACGGATAAAGGGCGCCAAATGCCTCAAGTTTGCTGAGTTTTGTAATTTTATTGGCCGGGTGTTGCTGAAGCCTGACAAATGCTGCAACCGGGTAA
>Ga0209125_1002278_pt1 | contig 15157 bp, 6 predicted proteins | sample BarGraIncub1131A_FD_184503 | JGI IMG/M metagenome (GOLD analysis project Ga0209125, IMG submission 184503) | Arctic peat soil microbial communities from Barrow, Alaska - Barrow Graham LP Incubations 11-31A (SPAdes) (version 2) | ecosystem: Environmental > Terrestrial > Soil > Wetlands > Peat... | reverse complement strand
AAATGTAGGGGTATTATCTGATGATGAACTACGTAAAGTCGTTCTTGCCTTTAACGAGACATGTTGGAACAGTGTGATCGGCAACCGTGATGGCATAGAACTCCCGGTACAACTGGGAAACATTTTCATCTGTTCTACATTATGCAAAGAAGATAAGAACCTGGATTTTAAGAAGTCACAGACACTGGAAAGTGCTATCATACACAAAAACTGGGAGACAGATGGCAGGGTAGCCAAGATTTTTTATGTTAATAAATTACTCAAGAATCAGTTTGCCAATAGTGACCTTTGGGGTCTCACTGCCACAAGGATCTTTAAACGTACCGTGGCTAAGACATACCCTTCTCAGTGGAAGAAATACATAGAGTTAGACAAGATTCAGAATGTGTCCACTTTGTTCCGTAAGAACTTCATACAGATTGATCATCAAAAAGAAATAAACATAGAGAACTATAACGAATTTGATTTAGACTAAGATGGCAAAGATAGGCGAAATCGTATCCCGTATACGCAACACATTCAAAGGGTCAAAGCAAGACGCCTTTCTCACAAGTAGGTATATCTACTCTATTGTAAAGAAACACGCAGCCTGGATCATACGCAGGCAGGACTCCTCTAACAAGATTATGAAGATGAATAGTGTCTTTCAGGTCTTGCATAAAGTAGAACTGGAAGAGATAGACAAGGTTCAGGCGAACTGTTCGTTTCTGACAAGTGGTCACACGATCAGAAGAAACGTTCTCATTCTCCCGACGATGATGACTGGTTACTGGGGTCCCTTAGTACGCAGTATTACTTCAATAGACGGCGTCACACAGATAATCCCTATCACACGTGGTACTTACGAGAAGATGATCAAGCAATCGACTTTTAAGTATAACACGAACAAATACTACTGGTGGGAAGATGGTTATTTCTATTTCCCTAATATAGAATGGGAACTGGTAAGGGTAGATGCTGCCTTTAATGAGGATATCACCAACTTTAACGATGACTCTACAGACGACTGTCTCAGTAAACTAGACATCGCCAGTAATATCCCCGACTATCTTTTAGGAGAGATCGAGACACAAGTCCGTAACGAGATGAGTCCTCTTGTCAGTATCCCTTCAGACACACAAGAAGATAAACGTAACATACTCAGATAATCATGAAGAAAGAACTCAAATATAGAACCTTCGATGAACTACTCGATAGTGTCAAGATAGACCTGCCAGGTATAGACGTCGAGAATCAGATAGAAGCGCAGCAACTTATCAAAAGAGCTTTGTTCATCAACAAGCAACTGGGTGTCAAGGTCAATCCCCGTAAGACGGTACTGGTGGAGATAGATCGCGAAATAGGGAAACTTCCTTATGACTTCTCATCTGTCTCATTTGCTGTTTTATGTACCGACAAAAGTTCTACCGATATCTCTGATGTGAAACAGGCCGATACCAGAGAAGATTTTGGAAGTCTGATGGCTAATGTCGTAGCAGAGGGGATCAAGTTGGTCTATGGCATGATGGGTCAAAATACCATGCGTCAACAAAACCTTGTAATCACTATTTCTCCTGGACTGAATGTAGTTAAACACACCCTAAAGACAACCAATGTGGTGATACAACTCAGGACTTCAAGTGGTACTCTTCTCACTACAGACTTCACTACTCCTAATGATAACGAGATACACTTCACCTATGACGGTTTGATACCTATCTCTGATGTTCAGATGACGATCATTGGTAATGTACAAGACGGATTGGGTAATAATGCTGTCCATTTGAGTCTTGATACTCCTAATCACCCCGAGGTAAGATACACGGACTCTCGGAAGCAACATAGGTATAAGAGACTTGTCCCTTTGAATTTTGTCAGACACGTAAAGGTGTCACCCGATTGTCCCAATTTGAATGTCAATGGCAAGTATTCGGTTAGTATCAAAGACAACTTCCTTCATGCTAACTTCCAAGACGGGACAGTCTACATGGAATATGTCTCTCTGATGGAAGACGAGAGAGGACGACTCCTGGTACTGGATCATGAATTTGTTAATGACTACTATGAATACCAAATCAAGGACACCATCTTTGAGAACATGTTCCTAAATAACGAACCCAATCTGGAACGCAAGATGCAACTCATTGCGGTTAAACTTGATACTGCCAGGACGGCAGCCTTATCTTTTGTCAGAACACCTGACTTCAAGGAATTTCAGAAGAAACAGGAGATGAACCGCAAAGCAATGTACCACCGATATTATAACATGTTTATCTAATGGCTAAACAAGATAATGTGAACATGTTCACTAAGGGCATGGTGAAAGACATAGACTCTTACGGGATATCCGAAGGATGCTGGACACATGCCCGTAATGCAATCAACAGAAGTCATAACGGAGACTATGGTGATCTAGGTAATGAACAGGCCAACACCCTGATCGCCATACTGGATTACACCGTCATGGGAGTAGTGCAGAAGATCAACAACGAGTGGATCGTATTCTCTTGTAATGAGACGGGCAGTGAGATAGGGATATTCAGGGAGAAACTGGATACCTATCAGAAAGTTATAAATGACAAAGGATTAAACTTCTCAGCAAAATATTTAATCACAGGTGTTTCCAGAAGAAATCAGGACGGTTCTTACTCTGTCTACTGGCAGGACGGGAACAATCCCGACAGGTTCTTAAACCTTGATGAGATCCCCTATATGGCAACCGGTAAGAATCTCTCTTCCGATCCCTCGTGTTATGTTCCGGAATATACTGTGGCACTCGACACAGAGAAGATCAAACTGCAAGGTAACGTAGTGACCCCTGTGTGTTTTGTTAGCAAGTCTAAAGGCACAGGTCAACTACTCAATGGTAGTTATCAGGCTATTATGGCATACAGTGTCGATGGCATCCGTGCCACGGACTATTATAACCTGAGCAATGTTCAACCTTTATGGTCAGAACAAAATGGTGGTGGAGCATTGGATATCGACATCTATCAGATAGATACTACCTATCAGGAGTTTGAACTTGTCATCATCTCTGTCATCAACAACCAAACCGTTGCCAGAAGAATAGGTTTCTATTCTACCAGGCAGACCAAAGTAAACATAGGTTATATAGATCAATCATGGATCACGGTACCTCTGGAACAGATCTTTGTAGCTTCGAGTGTATATCCCAAGAGTGACGGTATCTATAACATCAATGGATATCTTATCCGTACCGGTGTCACTTCTCATCCTGACTTCAACTACCAGCCACAAGCCAATAAGATCACAGCAAAATGGGTGGCCGTGAGTTATCCTGAAGACTACTATGTCAATGGAGGGAATAATCCTTCCTATATGCGCGATGAAGTCTACGCTTTCTCTATAAAGTGGATTCACGATACGGCACAGGTAAGTGCCTCATTCCATATAACAGGTAGAAAGGCTGCAGGGAGCGATCTCTCTCATGCATACGGAAAAGACGTGTTGCCTGATGAAAACAAACAGTGGCAGTCTTACAACACCGCTACCAGAGTCTCGGCCAACGGACTTTTAGATGATGGAGGTACGATTATCGCAAGAGGGAATATGTCCTATTGGGAATCGAGTGAGAGATACCCGGATGATGAACCTCTGATATGGGGAGAGAACTGTGGTAAAAATATCCGTCATCATAAATTTCCGGATAATGCCATGACACATATTCACGATCAGGGTGGTAATAACATCATCATACTGGGTGTAGAATTCTCAGGTATAACTCATCCTCTTGATGAGAACGGTGACCCTCGAAAAGATATCATAGGCTATGAGATACTACGTGGTTCACGTGAGGGAAACAAGTCTATCATCGCCAAGGGTATGTTCAACAACCTTTGGGAATATGACATGATAGATCATAATGAAGATGACTCTATCGCAGATCCTTATGACTTCACCAAAGAACTTGATGCCAGCTTACAGAGTGTTGCAACAAAGAATACTGGCACAGAAAATCCTACCGAGTGGACCGCACAAGAAGTATCTAATCTTGTCACAACAGGATCAGATTCTTTAACTACTACGAAAACAGGACGTAAAGGACTTTATCAGAACTTCCCCTTTAATGACCTTAGACCAAATAAACTCCTGAGAAATACTTTATCCAGGGGTGGCGACGGTAACGGAAACGAAGACGAAGCACCTGAGTCTTACAAGAAAGACTACTACTCTTTTCACTCTCCCGACACGACCTTTAAGAAGCCATATCTCTCTGCTTGTAGTGTGAAACTTTATACTGAAGAAATAGGTGAGGTAATTGGAAAGTTCGAGTTCCCGTATAAACATCCGAAGCACCGTGTTATCACAGACACTAGTTTCGTGTTTGCTTGTGTTATCGGAACAGGAGTAGCGATCATTTCGGCCATTGGGAAGACTACTACAACAGGTTCATACACAGCTAAAGCGAGTATCATTTTTGCGGGAGCTGATAAGACCTCGTCTTCTTCAAGAGAAGCAGGAACAGCTTCAGCTATAGGTGATACATTAAATGCCATCGTTCAAACACCTATGACTACTTTAGCCGGTATTGCTATGGCGGCTGCTGGTGCTGTCTACTATGGTGCGTTAGGAATTAGTACTACACTGGATACGATTTATTCTTTCGGACCTCTTATGCAATATGCCTTGCAGTACAATGCTCATGGTTTCTATAAATACTTCGCTCCCGTAACACAAGACAATACCCGCAGGACTGTCAAGACAGGAAAATACATCAATTCGTTCTTGCAGGACTTTGACGGTGACTATCGGGTCAACAACCTTTTCAGAGGGGAATATGTCGCTCTTCATATAGACGGAGACATCGTAGAACCCGACACACAAGACAACTCCCGTGTGAGGCTTGCTGACATGGGTAACTATGCAGAGCCTACACACAACGAAGTCATCACTCAGACCAGTGCCTACTATGGCGCTTTGAAACTGGCATATGCAAATCAATATGGTCAACTGGATAACATCATTCAGATACCGGTTTCTCCAAAGGTATTTCCTACCAATCCTGACACGAAACTATATTCTACTGGAACTCTCTTTGGTGGTGACGTGTACATCAACCGTTATACTGAGAAGAACCCTTATATGTTCTTTAACACATGGCTTTCGGGAGAGGTAGATGACACAGAGTTCAACTACAAGAACTACATCAACGGACCGTATCCTAGATACTGGGCTGACTTCGACAAGTTCGACATGGGAGATCTGAGTATAAAACTAAAGTTTTCTCTTAAGAGTCCTATCTCTATCAACAGTCCTGCCAACATGCATCACTTTGACAGGGGTAGCAACTCGGGACTCTTCTTTGTCAAGAACGCTTACTTCTATTTAACTTGTAACGGGGTACGGGATTTCTTTGTCGAGAGTGACATGAACCTGGCTTTTCGTGAACAGGGTCTGGAACAGTATCAGAAACATTATGGGCCAGAAAATAGAGACATTAATACGATGTTCCGTAGTGACCTGATCACTAAAGGAAATTACTGTAAATACGATGAGAGTCTAAGTATCAGTAAACTCTTTAGTAACTACATCTCTTTCGCTACACCGCTCCCTAAATATTTTGACCCGGCAGATCCTAAGTCGTTTCAGTCGTACTTCCCTACACGTGCCATCTACTCTCTGAGACAGATGGCCGGACTGCGTAAAGACAACTGGAAGATTTACCTGGCTAATAACTACTTTGACTTCAAAGGCATTGTTACTTCTATGAAGTCCTTACCCAGTGGTGGTGCTATCATCTTATTTGAGAAAGAAGACCCTATGTCTTTCATAGGCAATGATACCTTAAAGACAGATGCCGGTATCAAGATCACTATCGGTGACGGTGGATTATTTCAACAGTCCCTGCAGTCACTCTCTAATGCCGAAGAAGAATTTCATGTAGGCAGTTGTCAGAGTAAGTTTAGTGCTGTCAACACTCCTATGGGTCTATTCTACATCTCTCAAGAGAATAAGAAGATCTTTCAGTTTCAAGGTGGTTTCAAAGACATCAGCGAACAGGGTATGAAGTACTGGTTTGAGAAGTATCTTCCTAGTAGGTTACTTACTCAGTTCCCTGACTACAAATATCCCGATAATCCTGTCATGGGAGTAGGGTGTCAGACGGTATATGATCCTACATATGATATTGTATATTTCTCCAAACGTGACTTCAAGGTTAAACCTGGTGTTCTCTATGACACTGAGATCGGGTTCTTTATCAAGACATCTGAGCCCGATACTATCATACAACCTGCAGATATCGTCACCAAAGTAACTCTTCCAGATAAGAAGGTTGTTACCCCGGTTGCCGATGTTGTTACTACGATAGAAGTACCTCCAAAAGAAGAGATTACTTACCCAAATCCCTTTAATGTACTCTCATGTAATTCTGGCTATGAGTTGAAGGATGACATGTGTGTAAAGACAATGTATTCTGATCCTACGTCCGAGGCCACCAAAACTACCGTGATGGCTGTTAAATTTTCCGCTTACGGCACTTATGGTACCGCCATATATAGTACTTATATTTCAAACGGAACCGGTAATTATGTGATGATCAATCCTACAAATCTCTTTTGGAAAAGTGGAGAAGATAACGGACCTGTTAATCGTCTCTCAATATGGGGTATCGACGCCCCTGATCTAACATGGATAGGTTTTACTACCTCTATCTGTCTGGCCCAAGAGAAAACGGTATATATAGCACTCGCTGCTGATAATAGATTTCGTGTCACCTTGGATGGCAATTTGCTGTTTAGTTCTGATTCTCTGGCTATGCAAGCCAATCACTCCTCTTCTGATACCACGATCACCTTTAAGATGCTTCACATCTATCCGGTACTACTCTCTGCAGGGTCACATCTATTAAAAGTAGAGGGATATAATGAGGGACTTGTAGCTTGTTTTGCAGCTGAGATATATGACAATACGGCCTTGGAGATTGAAGCAGCTACTTCTTATGCCGATCTCACGGTATTGTTTACTACCCGTGGCCAGACAGAGATCGGAATTACAGAATACACCTGTCCTACAGGATACACACAGTCGGTAAATGCCGATTGCACTGCTCCTTCCTGTTCACGTGTCCAAAGTGATACTCCTATCGTTACTATAGATCAAGGTGATCCTGTAATTGTTTATATCCCGCAAGATCCCATTGTCGTGGTTACTCCGCAGGATCCTATTATCACTTATGTTTCACAAGATCCTATCATCACCACTTTTCATCCTAAACCTATCACGGTTCATCATGATAACCTGAAAGTAGAACTGGGAGATCCAGTTTATTTCCAAGACTGTAGTTGGACCGTAAGTTATGATGCAAAGAGTTCTATGTGGCTGGCATATCATGACTGGGTTCCGGGATTGGTGATGCATTCACCTGCTCACTTCATCACGATCAAAGACAACAAACTATGGAGACACAATGTCCGTACAGACTTGTTCTGTAACTTCTATGGTAAAGACTATCCTTTCGAGGTAGAGATACCTTCAGGGACAGGACTAGACATCAACACACTGAGAAGTGTAGAGTACATACTTGAGAACTTCATCTACAAAAATCAGGGTCGCGATAAGATGATCGTACCAGACTATAACTTCGATAGGAGTATCATCTATAACACTATACAGAACTCAGGTGTTCTCAGACTGTCCTGTAAGCCTAAGAACTTACCGGGGAAGATGCTGACTAAAACTTCTGACGTTAACGGTACAGATATCCTGTATTCTTTAGAAGAGGAAAAGTATCGTTTTAATCAGTTCGATGACATCTCTGAGAACTATGGTGAGTTCGTCCCCAATACCTTCCCGATGTGGAACACAGATGAGAACGGATACACTAAGACGATCAACCCTAGATTCATCAACTATAAGAAACCTGTCTCTGAGCGTAAGAAGTTTCGTCACTATACGAACTTCATATGGCTCAGGAAGACAGTCAGTAACAACGTTAAGATGTTACTGAAAATGTTTGTTACGAAACAATTACAAAGTCCTAGATAATGAATAATTTTTTTGATGATAGTCAACTACCATGGTATTTAACCAATGGAGTATTAGATCCACACACTTTTGAGAAGAAACCGTATCAGTTTGGTCAACCTTCTACTTTTGATCCTTATCTGGAAAAGAGACTGCAACCGATGACGGTAAAACCGAGTTTAAGAATGCCCGCAAACAATCTCGATAACCCGTATGCAAAACCTGTAGTAGATTTAAATCGTATCGCAGCAAAAGCAATAGGTCTTCCAGTGGATCCAAAGTTATCTCCTTCTATAGAGAAATCATCAGGACTACCACAAGATGGTACCTTAATGGCAAATGAGATCATTGGTGGAATAGGAATATTGGGTAAGATCAAAGGGGATCATAATAACGAACAGGCCTACAACGACATGATGCAACTTAACGGTAACACCGATGTCGCCTACGATCAGTATCCTGTCAATGAAAACCCTTATGGTGACTATACTACCAATCGTGGTCAGGGACAGAACTTCCAACCCAATAAGATGACGTACGCACAGAATTCAGGTAACAACTTCCAATATAAAGACGGTGGCGAGTATGAGATGAATGATGGAGAACTCAAACAGTTTCTCGAAGCAGGTGGAGAAGTTGATTATCTGTAGGTAATATCAAATAAATTTTGTAAATTTAAGTAGGGGAAACTCTATAACTATAGACTTGTAACATTTAACCTTTAGAAAGTTATGAAGGTACGTATTAAAAAAGCAGCACCCTCTTTTGGTAGTCAGAACGGCTACTCTTTATATAACAAGAGTACTAGACCAGATACTCAAGACACTGGAAACGTGGGACAAAGCATTAGTGCAGTCCCCCGTGATCAGGCTACCATAGAAGCAGAGAAAGGGGAGTCTATCATAGGCGACTACAACAATGACGGTTATATGGATCACTTTTCTATCGGTGGAGAAAAGCATGCTCAAGGTGGAACTCCACTCGCAGCTCCAAAAGGATCATTTATTTTCTCTGACAAAGATAAAGGACCTAATAACCTTTTGATCACAGACAAAGCGGTACTAGAACATTTTGGTAAAGGAAGTTCTAAAAAAGGACTCACTCCTGCCGAACTCGCAAAACAATATGACATCAACTCACACGTAGAGATATTAAAAGACCCTAATGCTGACCCGATAGCAAAACGCACGGCTCAGTTGATGCTCGATAACAACACGAAGAAACTTGCCGAACTGGCTGACTACCAAGAAAGCATGAAGGGTTATCCTAATGGTACTCCTGCCATTGCTCAGTCGGCTTCTCCTGATGATATGGAACAGGCTGCACTCGGTGGACTCATTAAATTTGGAGAAGGTGGCAATCCCAATGATCCTCCTACTGGTAAGATAAATCAAACAGGTACTCCACAAAATCCTACACAAGTAGGAGGTTCTCAAGGAAAGTCTCCATTTCCTTCAGTTGGAACAGTTATCTATGCTAACGGAAAACCTGTAACTATTTCAAGAATAAACAAACTAGGTTTGATAAATGGAAACAAAAGTATTATCGAAACTTCTGACCATAATAGTTTTACTGTAGATGAATGGAATAGTTTGTTAAACAATAAAAGTGTATCAAGGAAAGAAGAAAGGGCATACATCCCAGCCAGATCAGGTTATGGTTTAGTTGGAGATCAGGCAGTTCCAGGTAAGGAAGCAGTAAATTATACTACATATAATCCTTCGGAACAACCTATTAGGATTTCTGATATGACTTTAAAACCAAAAGATAAACTGACATATGCTGATCAGAAATATTTAGTGTTATCTACAAACTATGATAACACAGGTCAAATATTGGTTAGTGATTCTACAGGTAAGAAAAGTCAATTAGATCCAAAGAATATTAAAACCATGAGAGATGGTGATCCTAATGGTACTTTTCATACTTCTTGGATTAATGATACCGAAAAATATGGTACAAGTGCACCAGTACAACAGAAACAAGTATCTGGTCAACAAAATACTCAATCACGTCCTGCCACTGTAAAGGCACAGAATACTACTGTTACTCCTTCTACTACCCAACCTGTTGACAATGAAGACTATAATAAATATATAGTCGTGGGACAAAAAGAATTAGGAGGTGATATACAAGAATTTGCTGGTGGTGGACCGTTTACTCAAACGGGAAATCCTGATAGTCAGGAGTATCTTAGGAAACAAAAAGAAGCAGGGTATACTGATATGAATACCACTTCCGACTTTAAGACCTTTGGGGATCAACATCAGAATGGAAATGGTTATTATACCTCTGACAAGAACACCCTCAATTTTGGAGACTTTGCTCGTCGTCATGGGGACTGGATTAATAAAGAATATAAATCTGCTTCCGGTGTAGGTATCAATGCTTTTATAAAAGACATAAAAAATCCTTCAACATCCGGTAATGCTACAAATTGGTTTCAGGATAAAATAGATGCCAGGGCTTTTGCTGTAACCGGTAAAAAGTATTTTACAGGAGATGTTCATTCAGCATATGCTCATGATGGTAAGTTTGGACAGTACACTTATGCAGCACCTAGTTTTAATAAATCAGGTGATGTACCGGTAGTTCCTATAAAGGACACTGTAACTCCTACCGTAGATAAAACTGTAGTAGAACCAAAGAGTGTTGCACCGGTGCAGAATGATAATATTCGTGGTGGTGGTTGGTGGGCACAAGATGTGGCGAAGACTGCTGCAGGACTTACCGACAAAGTTCATAAGTACGAACCTTCTCTTTATCAACTTCCTATAACTCAAGAAGATTATTCATTACTTGACCCTTCAAGGCGTATAGCTGCCGAGCAAGAACAATACAACAAAGAGACTGATGCCGTAATGAATGGGTATGATGGCCAGGCCGCACGTGGTACTCTCTCAGCAGTGGCAGGACAGACGGCTTCTCAGGTAAGTAACGACATTGCCAGTGTAGAAAATGCCAATGTAGGCATCGTTAATCAGGTAAATGGAACTAATGCTCAACTCTCTGAACAGGGTACTTCTCGTAATGTAGAGTTGCGTAAACGATACGATGATGAGATGGCTGTACTTAACCAACAGACCGATAATGCACAGGAGACACTAAAAAATCGTAACCTAAAGAACTGGATGGATGGTGTAAACAACAAGATGAAGACCGATTGGTTAGAGTCTGTTACCCCTCAGATCAATGTAGACAGGATGACTGGCGAAATTGGATTCACCGGTAAAGGTAAAATCATGGGAAATTCATATGAATCGTCTGGTTCACAAGGAGGAGATCCGTATGCTTATATCAAAAACATGAATCCTATTTTGACAAAGATGTGGAGAGAACAAGGAGCTACGACAGATGATATAAGTAAAGGACTAATAAACTTTGGTTTGGGAGTGCTAAAAAATCAAGGTGTTACCAAGGATATGCAAGATCCAGAGACAATGAGAGCGATGTTCGCAAGAGGATTAATAAATAATGGAGACTAATCATGGCAACATATCAACCAGGCATCACAGATAATTTTCCCAATCAACCAGAGTTTTCTCCTGATTACTCTTTTCTATCTAAGGCTTTAAGTAATAGACAGAATCAATATGATCGTGGTTTTGAAGCTATGAACTCTCTGAATAGTTCGCTTCTCAATTCCCATATCGAGAACACCGGCAATGCTGAATTCAGAAAGGGTGCCTTTAACAAGATCAACGGTGACTTGAAGTCTTTAAGCACTATGGATCTCTCCCGGTCTGAGAACGTACAATATGCTCACGATATGTTCAATCCTCTGTTACAAGACAAAGAGATGATGCGTGACATGCAGGTGACCAAAGCACATGATGAAGCACAACAGGAATATGACAGTTATGTTTCCAGTCCTGATGCCGACAAACGTGCCTTGGCTAGTCCTGTCTCACAGGAATATATTCAGATGGGTAGAGCACAGATGCGTGATGCAAAACGTGGTGACGGGTCTATCTTAAGGGTAAGTCCTCATGAATTTGTTCCCTTTGAAGATGTACATGCCTATCTGGATAAAGCAGCTAACGCCGATGGTCTTAAGATTGAGAATTCTTCCAGTAATGGAATGTATATCTTAAAACAAACTAATGGTAAACTGGCTGTCCCTGCATTTAGTAGTTGGGCTGCTAATGCTATGGGTACTCGTTTTGATAAGCAATTTCAGGTCATGGCAGATGTGAGGTCTGAAAAGATGATCAGAGGTGTTATGGAGACAGGACTCTCTCGTGATCAGGCTATAACTAGTCTAGGTGATAATGAAAAGAAAAGTACCATCGACGAGACATTAAACGAAGTAGCCAATACGCAGAAAGAAATCACCAGTCTCACTACTGCCGATGCTGCCCTTATGAAAAATTATCATAATGGAATACCGAAAGATAAAGTATCTATACAACAGGCGCATGACGCCTATACTACACAGTTAGGTCTGTATGGTGACTATCTATCCAGGTTAAAGACTCAGACTGTCACAAATATAAACACTCCTTCACAAGTGTTTGGACTAAATATTCCTTCTAGACTTTTTGAACAGGCCAAGAAAAGTACAGCCTCTGCATGGGGGACAAATCGTGCCATGGACACAGCCAGTACCGATATCAAAGACGATGAGTATGGTTTAAAGAAAATAGAGAACCAATATCAGATACAACGTCTCAATATCTCTGCCGGCATAGAATCCAGAAAGATGAATCAACAGGCTGCAATAGATGACAGACGTGACTTCACAAAACATCAGTATGATCTCGAAACGCTTCGTGTAGAAGGTAAAGATAAAGGGTCAGCAAATACTGTTACAGGTATCAATACACCTACAGAACGGTTGTATGCTAATGATGTGACGGAGAATCTTCAGAAAAGTTCTCGTAGTGATGTAGTATCTAATACCTGGGAGTCTCAGACTAAAGACTCTTCGGGTAAGATTATTAATCCAGGAGGTATCGCTAACGCCGTATTTCCTAATACAGCTGGTCATTATAATTCTTTGATTAACAAACTTAACAGTCATGCCAATGGAGAGGCCGTAAAATATACGGCAAATGATATGGCTCTATTGGAAGAGTTGAACAAGAACATCAACAGTGGTAATAAGTCAGAAATACCACAGAGTAAAGAGATGGCCTCTATGACTTTATATGGTATTTCTTTAGCCATGCTTCACCATTATAACGATATGCAGAAGAGACTACCTGGTGGTGTCTCTGGTCCTATGTCAAAGGACTACTACAACAAAGTAGCTGCCATAAAAGGTGCCATGAATGAGAACTATGCAGCTTTTTCTGATCAGCAACGTGTCATCGGAAGTGCATTGGAGAGTGGTATCATTAAATCTGATCAGGTATCCTACGCAGGGACGATAGATGGTAAGAAGACTTATTCTTTAAAATCGGAACTTTCTACTGATCAAAAGAAACAGATGAATATCTTATCTTCTCAGACCTATCAGGATCAGACGTCACAATCAGGTGATGTTGTTTCTAAAAGTAACATCTCGGGTAGTCAGATGAGAGAGATGCTAAACGGTAATAATCACACCACTATGACCGTAGATGGTAAGAGTAATGTTCTCAGTTATCAGGACCTTAACCCCGAAGCTCTTGCTGAATTATATGGTAACAACGCTACAATGAGTTTTAACCCTACTACAAACTCTATAACAGCAACTTTCAAGATGGATCCCCGAAGTAAGTCTTTTGGAAAACTCTCTGTAAATAAAAAGTTATCGCAACAGGTGGTAACAGTAACGATGCCTTATGATAAGATGCAGACTATAGCACCTGACATGAAAGGTATTATTCAGAAAAACACCTTCGCTCCCCACAGTCTAAACATGTTGGAACCTTTTGTACATAATCCTAATGCCAATGTATCTTTTCCTAAAGAATGGAATGATGCAATGGGACTACGTGGTTCTATATCAAGAAGTATAGGAGGATCTGGAATGACCATAAACTACACCTACAGAAATAAAAACGGAAAAGATGTTCCGGGGGAAGAGTCATTTGCGATTACCAATATTAACAGAGATACCTTACGTGAACTTGAACAAAAATTAACGGCACTACACGATAGAGTTGCTAATAATCAATAAGATATTTAAACTAAAATACTTGTTTTATGGCTGATGACTTAGGTTTCTCAGATTTATTTAACACTCCTTCAGATAATTCGTCAATACCGGATGCTCCATCGTCTTCTGATAGTTCTCAGACTCCTCCGGATATACCTCCGGTAAAACATTCATCCTATCAGGCAGATCCTTTAGCTGATGCCTTTACTGCTTTCAGAGAAGACACACAAAAAAGTCTAAGTCAAGTAGATGCAGCCAGTTCTGGCAAGAAACCTTTTAATGCTGATAACATAGCTTCATACACCAGTCAGAAAAACTACACTCCTGAAGGGTTCGACCCGAATGATCCAGGTAACAATGACCGGTTTGCTAAAGCAGACACCTGGGGAAGAGTCATAGACAAGACCTTTCAAGACTTTGGATATAAGTTCACCAACTCTTTCATGCAAGGAGCTTATTCTACAGGGAGACTCTTACGATCTATCGCTACCATGGGTGCTTACGGTATCAACATGGAGGAAGATGACAGGATGAAACAGTACTATAGTGATCTGGACAACGCAAATAAAACCAACATCTTTCAGACAAAGGAACAAGACGACGCCTTCTTCAATAAACGTTTCGCCAAAGACTTCGTTGCCAATGCCGGTTTCTCTTTGGGTACGATGGCAGAGATGGCATTAGAGACTGTAGTCACCCTCGGCATAGGTGAAGGTGTCTCTGCCTTATCGAAAGGCGTAAGTGTGGCCGCAAAAGTAGGCACTAAGACTGCTGCAGAGATTGCTGCCGAACAATTAACAAAGAGTGGCGTAGAGACTGCTGCTGAGACTGCGGGTAAGGTAGCCACTGAGGATGCTGCAAAGACTGTAGAACAGGTTGCCGCAGACCAAGCTGCTAAAACAGGAGTGAACGCTGCCGATATGGCGAAAGATGCTTCTAAGTTAAGTAGACTCAATGACTTCGCTAGAAAGACAGTGGCGGACACACAACGTGCTATAGGTCTTAACCTCTCAGAGATAAGTAAAGCTGAAGGTCTTTGGAATAAAATATTAGCGGGAGCAGAACAGATCCCTGTCGCCGGAGACTTGCTTCAATCCGGAAGAG
>Ga0209125_1002277_pt1 | contig 15160 bp, 13 predicted proteins | sample BarGraIncub1131A_FD_184503 | JGI IMG/M metagenome (GOLD analysis project Ga0209125, IMG submission 184503) | Arctic peat soil microbial communities from Barrow, Alaska - Barrow Graham LP Incubations 11-31A (SPAdes) (version 2) | ecosystem: Environmental > Terrestrial > Soil > Wetlands > Peat... | reverse complement strand
TTATTAACTATTTAAAGTTACGAACAAAGAAAAGAAAAAGTAGCAAAAAGAAAAGAAAATCAGCAACATAAACATCATTTCAAAAAACTAATAACAATATTTGTTTATTACTTTGCAAATCTAAATGGCGCTAAAGACCGCAAAAAAAACGACCTTTTATATTGGCTTTTACTTACTTCTTTCCCGGAAACTAAAACAAAGAGAAATGATTAAAAAAATTGGAATCTACGTTGGTGCCTTTCTTATCCTACTCACTGTTTTGTTTTTTATCCTGACAAATTCAGTAGATCATACCTCCTACTTCGATAGTGATTATTTCAAAAACACAATCGCTCGTCTCGACAGTTTGAAAAAATCAACAGTGATCGTAAATGACTCGCTGCAAGCCGGTTTTGCAAAGGTAAGCATCACGCCAAACCTGAATAGTTCGGTGGAGAACGTTTCTAAAGGAGAATTCAGAAATGTACCGTTGGCAGGATTTGGAGCGCGCAAAGGGAAAGCAGCCACCGGTATTCACGACAGCATCTTCATTAAGGCCGTTGCACTGAAAGTCAATCAGCAAACCGTTGTCCTTGTGGGCGCTGATTTGCTGATAATGCCACCCAATATTATTGATTCGGTAACCTATCTCCTTTCACAAAAAGGTATCCGAAGGGATCAGGTTTACTATTCAGCCACTCATACCCACTCAAGCCTGGGTGGCTGGGGACCCGGTTTTGTTGGTGAACAATTTGCCGGGAGTGAGAATAAAAATATAGAGAGATGGCTTGTTCTTCAAATCTCAACGGCCGTCACTTCGGCGATTGCGGATCTTCATCCCGCCAGTATAGGAACCGGAAGTTTTAATGCTGCTAATTACACAAGGAACCGGCTTATTGGCGAATCAGGTACAAAGAACGATGATTTCAGTTTTATTACAGTTGAACAAACCGGCCGGAAGAAAGCAATAATAGGTTCTTTTTCTGCACATTCAACAACGATGGGATCAGAAAATATGCAAATAAGTGCCGATTATCCGGGTTACTGGGAACGGAAAATGGAGCAAACTTCAGCTGATCTGGCCCTCTTTTTTGCGGGTTCTGTTGGAAGTCAGAGTCCGGTCGGTGAAGGGAAAGGGTTTGACAAACCAAAACTGATTGGCGAAGGATTGGCAGACAGTCTGAATGTGCATTTGCCAAAAGTGATGCTGAGTAACACGGTAACCTTCTCAACATTGTCCTTAAAGCTGCAACTACCGGAATACCATATAAGGGCCACTACAAAGATCAACCTTTCAACCTGGCTAAGTAAAAAATTAATGCCCCTTCCTGAAAATGCTTATCTGCAGACATTAAGAATCGGGAACATGGTGTGGATTACAGCACCTTGTGATTTCAGCGGCGAGTATGCACTTCAGATCAAAAATGCCCTTGCAGCAAAAGGTTTTAGTGCGAACATCTCAAGTTTCAACGGAAGTTATGTGGGTTATGTAATTCCGGGAAGGTATTTCTATATGGATGAGTACGAATCGAAGCTGATGGGTTGGTTTGGCCCCGACATGGGTGAATATACCGTTGATTTAATCCGCAAGATGACGGATATCGTAATTCAACCCTTGAAAACAGAACACCAATGATAATACGAATCATTAAATACCTGCTTCTTACAATTTTGGGTTTAATCCTGATCACACTTATCATCCTCTTTTCGCCGGCAGTATGGCGTCACTGGGTTACCTATCCCCGGCTTGAAAAAGAGGTAAATGCCTTTCAGAAACTCAGAAAGGAACCTGTTATCCTGACAACATTAAACACCTACCGGGGAGTGCTCCATGCGCACAGTTACTTGTCGCACGACAGCAAAGGAACTTTAAAAGACCTTGTCTCCGCAGCAAAAAGCGATGGCATCGATTTTATATTCCTGACCGACCATCCGCGCGGCAACATTGACACCATTCCAAAGGGATTTAAAGGAAATTATGATGGCGTTCTGATTGAACCTGGCAGCGAAAAGCAAGGATTTGATACATGGCCGCTTGATTCAACGATCATCGACTGGAAAATTGATAAAGATACAATCGCCAAAAATATTGTTTCAAAAGGTGGAATCATCTTTTATGCGCACACCGAAGAACCTCACAACTGGGCCAATCCCGATTACCAGGGAATGGAAATCTACAATTTTCATACAGATACGAAAGATGAATCGTTGTCGCCAATGATCATCAATTTTATCGTGAACGGGAACAAATACCGCCCGTTGGCTTTACGCGAAATGTTCGATGAACAGACAACGATACTGGCACGCTGGGATTCATTAAATCTTAAAAGAAAGATCGTGGGATTTTCGGCAGTTGATACACACGAGAACCAGAATTTCAGGGCGAAGTATTTAAAAGATGGCCGGATTCAATGGATCGGACCAAATGCTAAAGCAATCGATACGATGGAAGTTAAATTCTGGAACAAATGGTTGTTCCATGCGCCGGATGAAAACGGTTATATCTTTAAATGGATGATCGATACTTACAAAGAGGGGTTCAATTACATCACGAATTACGTGCTGTCTGACACGCTTTCAGTACCGTCGCTGGCAGAGAACCTGAAAAAAGGACATCTCTATACCGCTTTTAAAAGCCTGGGTGATGCAAAAGGATTCCAGTATTATTCGTTAAGTCTAAAAGATAGTATAAACGGAATTATGGGAGATTCTGTTAAAATTGATCAGGTAAAATCGCTGAATGTAATCTCTCCGCTTCCTGGTCAGTTTCGGCTTATACATGACGGCAAAACAGTTAATGTTTCGGCAGGTGAAAGCTATCAGTACGCATGGAACGAACCGATCGGGAAAGGAGCTTACCGGATCGAGATGCACATTCAGCTGAACGGGAAATTAGTCCCCTGGCTTTATTCAAACCCGATATATATCTATTAAAATTTGAAGCATTATGAATTTAAAACCATTCATCTCAGTACTCATCTTACTGATCGTTGCAGGAAGCCTCAATGCCCAGACTTTCAAGGCAGGTGCCGCGATGAGGAACATAACACCTAAGACTTTGATCCCTATCTCGGGTGGAATGGGAACGCCTGTAATGCCAACCGGATTTAAAGGCGAACTGACTGTCCGTGCTTTTGTGCTTGAAAAAGGGGCGACAAGAATTGCCATTGTGAGTGTTGATAATATCGGGTGGCCTGCCTACCTGGGCGATCGTTCGCGCCAACTGATCAAAGGTATTGCTCCTGAAAATGTACTGATAGGCGCCACACATGCCCATAGTTGTCCCGATGCATACGGTTTTACCGATGAAAAAGGGAACACAGGAGCCGACCTAAAATACCTCGACTGGTGTGTAACTCAAATCGCAGATGCCGTGAACGAAGCTGTTTCAAAACTGGAACCGGCTTCATTGAAAACTGCTGTTGGTGAGGCAAAAGGAAAGATTGCCTATAATTATTACGCCGAGAAACTGTATGATCCGCGTATGGGCGTTATTCAGGCGATCGCTACATCGGGTAAAAACACCGGGAAACCAATTGCAACGCTTGTTAATTATGCCACCCATCCCGAGATCTTAGGCACGGACCGCAAATTGATCAGTCCCGATTTATGCGGACCTCTTTACGACCGGATTGAATCAAAAGTGGGAGGAATGGCCATCTTTATGAACAGTGCGCAGGGAGGAATGGTGACGGCCGACACAAGGCGTGAAAATGGCAAAGAGGCAAACGACTGGGATGAATGCATCCGGATTGGAAACCTGATGGCTGATGAGGCTTTACGGATTATTGAACCGGCACAAAAGCAGGAGAATCCCGATCTTTATTGCGCTTCGAAAGTCATCACTTTCCCGATCGATTCTGAAGCGATGCGGTTTGTTTTCAAACATTCTCCGCTTGCAGCGCAGGCCGCTAAAAACAATGATTTTTCAACTGTTTCAACACGACTAAACCTTCTGAACATCGGGAAAGCACAGGTGGTAACAATACCTGGTGAAGCGTTGCCTAACATTGGCTTCTATGTAAAAAGGAAAATGAAAACCGATCAGCCATTTCTTTTTGGCCTGACAAATGATGCATTTGGATACATTTTAACCAAGGAAGATTTTGGTAGCTTCGAACGTTATAACTATGTGAGCAGAACTTCTCTTGGTGAAATGACCGGTAGTATTTATGAAGAAGAGGTTATTAAATTCATCAATGAAAGTCCGGTTCCTGCGAAGTAAATTAAATCAGAGAATTTGGATATTGGCCGAACAAAAAAAGGGCGAATTGTGTTTAAAATATATTAGGGAGAATTCCATATCATCAAGTTATAAAAGAAATTTAAAACGAAAGATTATGGGAACAAAAATAATTCCGGCACTTAAAATAGGTGATCTGGAAATAAATCCTCCCATTATTCAGGGTGGAATGGGGGTAAGAGTTTCAGGTTCAGGCCTTGCTTCCGCAGTTGCAAATGAAGGTTGTGCAGGTATTATTGCAAGTGTCGGACTGGGAGCATTCGAGGATGCTTCAATGTCTGAATTTGTCGAACTGAATAACAACGCTTTAAGAGCAGAAATACGAAAGGCACGCTCGCTTTCCAAAGGCATAATAGGCGTGAACGTTATGGTGGTACTTTCGAATTACGAAGAACTTGTGAAAATCTGCGTTGAAGAAGAAGTAGATCTGATCATCAGCGGCGCAGGACTTCCATTAGATCTGCCAAAACAGACTGCAGGTTCAAAGATTAAACTGGTTCCAATCGTTTCGTCTGCCAGGGCTTTCAGTATCATTTACCGCAAATGGAAGCAAAATTACAACAAGGTACCGGATGCTGTGGTCCTCGAAGGACCGATGGCAGGCGGACATCTGGGGTTTGCTTTCGATGATGTAGTCAATGATACAGCTCCAAAACTTGAACTATTGGTGACTGAACTGGTTGATTATGTGAACACACTCGAAGAAACCATTCCGGTTATTGCGGCCGGCGGGATATTTGATGGACATGATATCGCTAAATTTTTATCGTTAGGCGCATCGGGTGTTCAAATGGCAACCAGGTTTGTATGTACGAACGAATGTGATGTTCACGACGATTTTAAGCAAGCCTATATCACAGCAAAAAAGGAGGATATCAAGATAATCCATAGTCCGGTCGGATTGCCTGGCCGGGTTATTCTGAATGAGTTTACCAATAGAGTCACAAAAGGTGAGACAATACCTTTCAGGTGTCCTTATCACTGTCTTAGATCGTGCAATCCACGTACGGCCCCTTACTGTATTGCCAAAGTATTGGCTGATGCATCTAAAGGGAGGTTAAACAACGCGTTTGTATTTGCCGGATCGAATGCCTACCGGTGTACAGAAATTGTATCGGTAAAAACATTGATCGATCAACTGAAAGAGGAACTGGTCAATTCGTTGTAATCGTAATTACTTCGTTATTATTCAATTTTTGGCGCTATGACGTTTGGTATGGGTAATTGAATTGTGTAATGAATGCTGCTGGCTATTAGTGGCTGGCGACTGGTAGACTCGCTTACTAAAAAATCTGGAATTATCTTAAATATAAAAGGGCAATGGCCAAATAGTTAGCAACATCATGCAGGCAGCAAGTTGCCAATAGCAAGCTGCTCATTGCATAACTCATTTGAGAGCTGTTTGCAAATTTTACCCGTACGATTCGTCTTAGAACCCAATTTTTCAATATATAAGTGATCTATTATTCCACAAGGTAACTCGCCCTTCCGGCCCCAATCAAATTATTGACAGAGGCTCCATTAATGGTAATTACGACCGGACCGTTGTGATTCAGATTGTTATATTTTATTTTAACCGGTTCTTTACCATCAAAATAAACTTCCGATTCCCATAAAATGGTAGCGCGACCTTGAAGGGTTGGATCAGTACCTAGATCCAATTTGGTCGGGTTGTAATACTCAATCGTTTTACGAAAGATATCAATGGGCACGAGCATTTTGTCTTTTGCGTTTTGTGAAACCCATTTCATACGAATCTTCGCCAGGTTTGGATCACTACTCCTTGTATTCACAAAAATTACACCTCCCAGAGCAGCCTCACCATATATGGTATATCCTCTCGTACTGGGAAGAATTGTAAGAGATGTTATATCACTTGGGGAAATCCTACTAACCATTGGCCAGCCTTGTGACAAAATGGGTATTCCATCAAGAACAAATAGTGCAGGATACGGTTGACCAAAAAATGATCTTGGGAGACGAAGATAGACAGCTTGAGTAGTTAACCTGAACGGATTAACCAATCTACGGATGTCATACTCCAATGAAGAAGATGAGCAGAGAATATCATAGTCCAGGCTATAAATACTGGTATACTGGTATTGCTCTTCATATTTATCATGAAATATTTTCTTCTCCCTTTGATATCCGAATACCGGAATCTCAGCAAGCTCAATCGTTTTTTCTCCGAGTGGAGTGTATTGTTGATAAGGATGTGAGATGCTGTACTCATCAGATGGAATTGTTGGCTGCGGAATAAAAAATTTGTTGCTTTTGAAGTATTGTTCATTGTATGGAATACTTAACAAAGCTTCTGATACTCTCTTCGGGTTTTTTAAATCCGGCATTAAAGTTACGGATCTGGTGATATCCGGAAGGGAATCCAATGGCAACGAGATCTCTCCTAAATTATTGGTTGTAAGATGCCTGATTGATGGTCCTTCAAGCGAAATAAGATCCAGACTCCTGCTGGTCCGGCGGTTAATCAATGCATAAATAACACGCATGTCCAGCAAATCGTAATTGGCAAGCTGTTTGTCATTAGCCTTTCCCGGCGTAAAGTCCCAGTTATATTTGCTCCAGCCATAAACCATTAAAAGCAGGTCGCGTTCTGTATCGGTGATATTCTCAAGACCTTTAACCAATACTTTTGGGGGCAGGTTACGCTGAAAGTGCGGGTGATAATCAAAAGCATATTCAATTCCAGGGGTAAACAATCCGGAATCAATCCCCCTGACAGAATCCGTAACAGCAACCGAGAAGAATCCTTCTGCCGGATTTCCCTGGCCATCAGTTACCGAAATTGCAAGCTCCGTTTCCTGCCCGGGTTCATAAACTTTATCCGCTTTGATACTAAAGGTTAGATGTTTATCACTATTTACATAAACCAAACGTTCTGCTATTGGCTTTAGTCCTTTATCAAAAAGTGTAATGTTGGCGACACCTGCCGGCAGTTGATCCGTATCGATCACAATGCGTTGCTTTTTGCTTAGTATAATTTCCCGCGAAAAAACCTGGGTCATGTTCATTGTACCGGAAACTATTACCGGTTCACCATTATAATTAGCTGACTGAATTTCAATAGCAAATGAACGGTTGTCGATTGGCGTTACCTGAAGCGATATCCCTTTAGCTGCCGGAACAGGAAGTGGCTATTTCTTTGCTGATCCGCCACCTTTGATCAGCTCTACATATAGTCCGGGCTGAGACTTACACAAGAAGGATCCCGGACCATAAATTCCTGATTTGATAGTGTCAAGCACAGATCCGGAACTGTTTTTTAATAATCCTTCAATAAACACAGGTTCGCCTTTAAAATTTGTTGCATTAAATCCGACTCTTTGTTCGAGTCCGTCAATAAAAGTTCCGCCTTCAGGTAAAAACCGCAATTCAAAATACGGGTCCTCATAAGGAATCGTAACATCCTTTGTTAGTGATTCTTTATTGGTGTTCTGTTTGGTCGTAACGTTGAACCTGGGTTGCGAAGTAATCGTGTCGGGCAGAATAAATCTGATCAATGATTCCCCATTTTTGTTTGTTTGCGTTTCATCCGATTCTTTGACATATTGGCCTGTTGAAAAACTGACCGAGAATTTTTGTTGCTTTACCGGACTTCCGATCGGATCGGTTATTTTTATAGTTGCTTCCAGCGTATCGCAGGGAAAGTATTTCTCCTTATTAAAGGTTATTGAAATCTTATCCGGATTACTACTTCGTTTTTTCACATAAAGATCAAGCTGAAACGCATCGGCAGCATCGTAATTTTGCATGGCACTTGTGAACGCAACAAAATGATATTTACCGAATTCCCCCTTGGTTGGGATCGCCATCCAACCGGATGTGGAAGAATTACTTATTTTAAACCGGGAACTGTCAGTCTATGCTTTACTTTCGTTGAGAAGAAGTGCATACATCGAAACACTTTTTGTCTCGAAAATGCCTGTAAACCGGTCCCTATATATACGCCTTGAAATAAATGGTATCTCTTGGTTTGTAGATGTTCCGGTCAAGCTGAACAAATAACTGATCACTGCCTTTGGACTTTTGCTGTGCGGTCAGATATTTTTCAATTGGTGAACCTGCAAATGGCACAGTTTCCTCACCGGCTGAATTGATAATTTTATCATTCAGAAAATCGGATGATTGAGTGAAGGCCGGAATTGAATAAACCAGAAAAAACAAGCAAATCAGGAAGAGGTTTCGTTTCATAGAAGTCAGGATTTTAATACAAACCGAAGAATTAACTTGATCATACAAGAGCCTAAGCTTCCTGGTTGCCCGCTGGAATCTAAGGCTATACAATGTGCTTTTTCGTATTGTTGGATTTATAAATTTACATAGTTTTTCTCAATTCAAATTTTATTTTTAATAATCAGTTATTTTCAGATAAGTTTGAATTCAGATTTATATTTACCATTACAGTCATAAGATTCCCCGAATAAACCTAAAATTCTATCCGTTAACAGCGTTAAAAAATAATGTTGATTTGCCGGAGGATTTGTTTGCATTTTCAGAAACTTCTTCGTACCATTAGTAATTCAATCAAACAACTGATGAAGCACCCGTAAAACTGTTTCTCGCAAAGAAAATGAAGCAGTTTGGGTGTTCCACCGCACATGTGGAAACCAGATTACCTAAAATATCTACCGATGGAACGCCAGGTATTTATTGATGAATTACAAAAGCAGTCGGAGATTACATGGGATATTGTAGTCATTGGAGGAGGTGCAACCGGACTCGGTGTCGCGCTCGATGGCGCTTCGCGTGGCTATAAAACACTCTTGCTGGAACAATCTGACTTTGCGAAAGGCACTTCATCGCGCAGCACAAAGCTGGTTCACGGCGGTGTCCGTTACCTCGCGCAGGGCGATCTTGCCCTGGTTGTTGAGGCATTGCACGAACGGGGATTAATGCTTAAAAACGCACCTCATCTCACTTACAACCAAGAATTTGTTATCCCGATTTATAATTCCTGGGATGCTTTTGTCTATACCGTTGGTCTGAAGTTCTATGATCTTCTTGCCGGGCCTTTAAGTATGGGAAAATCCTATTTCATCAGTCGTGAAAAAACCCTGATGCGTTTACCAATGCTAAATTCGAAAGGCTTGATTGGCGGCGTTTTATATCACGACGGACAGTTTGATGATTCGCGTATGGCAGTGGCACTTGCGCAAACATGTTCCGATAAAGGAGGTATTGTATTGAATTATTTCAAAGTCACGGCATTGTCGAAAAATGAGGATGGCAAAATCAACGGTGTGAAGGCTACAGATGTCGTTTCTGGCGAAGAATTCAACTTTAAGGCAAATCTTGTTATCAATGCAACTGGCGTATTTGCTGATGATATTGCCAGAATGGATAACCCGGAGGCAGCACCAACAATAAAACCAAGCCGGGGCGTACACATCGTGCTCGATAAATCTTTTCTTCAGAGCGAAACGGCCATTATGATCCCCAAGACAGATGATGGCAGGGTGTTGTTTGCCATTCCATGGCATGATGTTGTTGTGGTAGGAACAACAGACCGGCCACTCGACACGATCAGCCTTGAGCCAATTGCTCAGGACAGTGAGATCGATTTTATCCTTCAAACAGCTCAAAAATACCTTGTAAAACCGCCACGGCGCGAAGATATCCTTTGCACTTTTGCAGGATTGCGTCCGCTGGCCGCCAACCCAAATAAACCTGGCTCTACGAAAGCTATATCACGAAGACATAAAATCACCCTCTCACCTTCTGGTCTACTTTCTATCATTGGCGGAAAATGGACGACCTATCGCCGCATGGCTGAGGAAACGATAGATAAGGCAATAAAAGAAGGGTTCCTCGAAAAGCGGAATTGTGTTACGTCGGAGCTTAAGCTATCAATACTAACAGTAGGCTATTCCGCCAATCGGTTGAAGATTTACGGTGACAAGTTCACTGAAATTGGAAAACTGATATTTGATCATCCTAAATTGGGTATCCCGATTGATCCCCGGTTTCCATACACGAGAGCAGAGATTATCTGGATATGCAGGAATGAAATGCCCGTTACAATAGAGGACATGCTCGCGAGAAGAACACGGGCTTTATTTCAGAATGCGCGTGCCAGTTCCGAAATCGCGATTGAAATTGCTGCATTAATGGCCCAGGAGTTCGGGTACGATACAAAATGGCAGGAGGAGCAAATAGAATCATACAATCAATTTGTTAAAAACTATATTTAGAAAGATATGGCAGAATTTATTTTAGCATTCGATCAGGGAACCACAAGCTCACGGGCAATTATTTTCGACAGAAACGGACTTCCGGTCACAATTGCCCAAAAAGAATTCACACAATATTACCCCAAACCAGGCTGGGTAGAGCACGATCCGGATGAAATCTGGTCAACACAAGCGGGTGTGGCTGTTGAAGCCATTACAAAAGCCGGAATCGAAGCTGCAAATATTGCGGCCATCGGTATCACCAACCAGCGCGAGACGACTGTTGTATGGAACAGGAGGACAGGCAAACCAGTTTACAATGCAATTGTCTGGCAGGACAGGCGTACTGCAGACTTTTGTGATCAGTTAAAGAAGGATGGACAAAGCCCGACTGTACTCGAAAAAACAGGTCTGATCATTGATGCCTACTTTTCGGCAACAAAGATCAGGTGGATTTTGGATAATGTGAAAGGTACCCGCAAATTGGCGGAGGATGGTCAGCTTGCATTCGGGACAATTGATTCGTGGCTTGTGTGGAATCTGACACGTGGAAAATTGCACATCACGGATGTAACGAATGCTTCAAGAACCATGCTTTTTAATATTCACACATTGCAATGGGATCAGGAACTACTCGAAATGTTCAACATCCCTGCAAGTATGCTTCCGGAAGTCAGATCATCCAGCGAAATATATGGTAAAACTTCCGGTCAGCTTGGTTATGGTATCCCCATCGCGGGAATTGCCGGTGACCAACAGGCATCGTTGTTCGGACAAATGTGTATTGAACCTGGTATGGTAAAAAACACGTATGGCACTGGATGCTTTATGATTATGAATATCGGGGATAAGCCAATAACATCTAAAAATCAATTGCTCACAACGATTGCATGGCAAATAGGAAATGATACTCAATATGCACTCGAAGGTTCAATTTTTATTGCAGGAGCTGTGGTTCAGTGGCTGCGCGATGGATTGGGAATTATAAAGAAATCGGAGGATATTGAGAAACTCGCTGCTAAGGTAAAAGACAGTGATGGCGTTTATTTCGTTCCTGCTTTCGCCGGACTTGGTGCGCCGCATTGGAACCAACATGCCCGCGGAACGCTTGTAGGTATTACAAGAGGCACAACATCTGCACATATTGCCCGTGCTGCTCTCGATAGTATAGCTTATCAGACCTTGGAAGTATTGCTGGCCATGCAAAACGATTCGGGGATTGATATCCGCGAACTGAGGGTAGACGGCGGGGCAACAGTAAATAACCAGCTCATGCAAATTCAGTCTGATTTATTGCAAGTGAATGTAGTTCGTCCAAAAATTACTGAAATAACGGCTTTGGGAGCAGCTTATCTTGCGGGGCTTGCGGTTAATTACTGGAGCGATATTAACGAGTTAAAGCAACAATGGCAGATTGACCGTATTTTCTCACCCAAAATCGAATCCGAAGAAAATCACTCACTTATAAAAGGGTGGCACCGTGCAGTAAATGCTGCTAAAGCCTGGGCAGATGATGCCGGATAGCCGAGAACTGATTGACTGTTTTATTGCAACTGGCGTTTGGGGGCAGGCAACTGGCATAATCAAGATTACAGTATCTTTCAGAATTTAAATCTATATTGCTTATTTTGAGCTCTTAAAAGAATCCTTTTATTGGTAAATAGCATTGTTGAGATTAATCAGACAGCCTCGGAAGCCAATTGCCAGCGGTTATTTTCATTCTTAAATGCAGAGTATCACTATCTATTTTAACTAAACGCATAAATATTTAAACTATGAATGCATTTTTTGCTGAATTTTTTGGAACTGCCATGATTCTTGTATTTGGGGGCGGAGTGGTCGCGAATGTCCTTCTAAATAAGACCAAAGGAAATAACAGCGGATGGATCGTGATAACATTTGGGTGGGCGGTCGGTGTATTTACAGGAGTATCTATTGCAGCACCTTATAGCGGCGCCCATCTAAACCCTGCTATCACACTTGCACTTGTAATGGCGAATAAGTTTTCACCTGAACTGATGCCAATGTACATTCTTGCCCAGACGCTCGGAGCAATGTTTGGTGCGTTCCTCGTTTGGTTGGCTTATAAGAAGCATTTTGATGTAACGGAAGATGGGGATTCAAAACTGGCCATCTTCTGCACATCACCCAATATCAGGAGTTACTTTTATAATGTCATCACTGAGGCAATCGGAACATTTGTCCTTTCATTCGCAGTCCTTTACATGGCTGCGCCAGAGGTTGGACTTGGTTCGATCAATGCATTACCAGTGGCCCTTGTTGTGCTTGGTTTGGGCTTGTCATTAGGTGGTCCTACGGGTTATGCCATTAATCCGGCACGTGATATTGGTCCCCGTATCATGCATTATCTGCTGCCGATCCCATTCAAACGCGACAGCGACTGGAAATACTGCTGGGTTCCGATTTTAGGACCAATGGTTGGTGCAGCTCTTGCAGCAATTGTGTTTGTATTGTTTTCCTGATCGATTGGATCTACATATTCCATTTCTACTGATACAATTACTGACTAAAACGAATAAAGAAAAAGCCTTTGCAATTAAAAAATTGTCAAAGGCTTTTTCTTGTAAGCATTAAACTTTTAAATCTCAATTTTGGCGCCCATCACTTTCAGAAATTCCCTGATAAAACTTGGGTGGGCAGGCCATGCCGGTGATGTGACCAGGTTGCCATCAACATAGGCTCCATCTACCGGAATGCTTTGAAATTCACCTCCGGCCAAAGTAACTTCAGGTCCGACAGCAGGATAAGCAGTTAATTTTCTACCCTTTACTACACCGGCAGCGGTTAAAATCTGAATACCATGACAAATTGCGGCAACGGGTTTGTTTTTTGAAAAGAAATATTTCACGATCTCAATCACTTTCTGGTTTAGTCTTAAATATTCCGGTGCCCTCCCACCAGCAATGACTAATCCGCTGTAATCCTCAACTTTAACATCGCTAAAACTATAATTCAATGCAAAATTATGTCCCGGCTTTTCACTATATGTTTGATCACCTTCAAAATCATGAATGGCTGTTTTGATGGTTTCTCCCTTTTTTTTATCAGGACAAACGGCATGAACCTCGTAACCTACCATTTCGAGCATCTGAAATGGAACCATTGTTTCATAATCCTCTGTAAAATCTCCGGTCAAGAATAGTACTTTTTTCATTTTCTTAAATTTTACGTTTATCAAAAATTACTGGTAATACTGAATTTATTATGGAATTTTTTTGCCAATTCGTTTGTCATCAGGATTTCTCCGGCAATCCCAAATCATTACAACAAGAATCACATCGTCAATAATTTCGTAAATTATTTGATAATCCAAAGTGATCAATGCTCTATCAAAATCAAAATCCGTCTGAATTCCAATAAAAGGATTTTTAGATATTTGGGAGATCCCGCGTTTTATAATTGCATTCAATTTTTTACTATAAACAGAATTCCCATTCCTTTCGAAATAGAATTCAAGGATATCAACCAAATCAAGTCGCGCCTCAATAGACCATTTTACTTTGAATTTAGCCATTTACTGATTTCTGACTGTAAATCATCATTTGAAATCGCATTTCCATTTTTGAGCTGCTCTCGTCCTGAATTTATACGTTCTTTTTCAAAATCAGATAATTTATAGACAGCAGATGATATTTTTGAATCTAAAATAGTTTTAATTGCAGATAAAAATGACTCATCATCAATTAATGAGATCCTGTCATTTATAATATGCCTTAATTCAATCGAATTCATATCACTTTTTTTATCAAAAATACAAATTTCAAATTCAAATCCCTAACCCAATTTCAATTTACCTACATGAGACGTAGAAGAAGGATTATTTAAAACTCATCCGTTTTATTCGCAGTTTTTGGGTGTAGAAGCCACAATTGGAATACAATGGCGAGAACCACAAAACCCGCCAGCATCGCGATATCCCGGCTTAAATTACCTGAATCAGCAGACTTACCCAGAATAGTAGTGATCAAAGCGCCGGCTGAAATTCCTGCCATATTCATCAATCCATATCCTGTTGCACGAAAACGCGGTGAGACAAACTGGCACAAGATGGGCATGTTATTGACATCGAAAATTCCAAAGCCCAAACCAAAGAGCGAGGCACCGCACCAAATAGCTGCAAAACTACTACCACCAAATCCCAGCAGCATAACAGCCGGAATTGTCATTGCCAAACCAACAGCGCCGGTATAGATGCGTCCGCGAAGGTTTCGCTGCATCCATCGGTCAGATATTATTCCACCGACAAGTACGCCGATCAGCGCAGACATCGCAATTGTGATGGTAGATAATGGCCCTGCCTGCTCCATATTGATATGAAGATTGGTTGAAAAAAGCGTAGGGAGCCAATTCTTTGTTGCCCAACCAGGCAGGCTTGGTGCCGAGAAATAGAACAATATGACCCAAAAGGAGAGATTGCCCAATAACACACCCACTCCTTTAAACGCTTCCGTAAATCCCTTAACAATAGAATTTGAATCTTCAGGTGCGATTGTATATGCTTTTTTCTCCCTTAAAAAAAGGATGAGAATCACGCTGTAAAGAACACCAACCAAGCCGAAAACGTGAAATGTAGTTTGCCAGGAAAAATTAAAAGCGATTGTTGCGCCAAAACCTCCCAATGCTTGCCCGAGATAGATGCCGGTCATGTGAATTCCTACCGCCAGCGAACGGTTTTTCCCCTGATGATAGTCGGCAATAAGTGCTAAACCAGCCGGCATATAAAATGCTT
>Ga0209125_1002274_pt1 | contig 15179 bp, 9 predicted proteins | sample BarGraIncub1131A_FD_184503 | JGI IMG/M metagenome (GOLD analysis project Ga0209125, IMG submission 184503) | Arctic peat soil microbial communities from Barrow, Alaska - Barrow Graham LP Incubations 11-31A (SPAdes) (version 2) | ecosystem: Environmental > Terrestrial > Soil > Wetlands > Peat... | reverse complement strand
CAGGAGCCAACACTTCTATCATCTTCGTCCCCGCCCATTTGGCAGCAGATGCTATCCTCGAGGCGTCAGAAGCTGGAATCGGACTGGTGATCGCCATCTCAGAAGGCGTTCCCACCCTCGATATGGTTAAGGTAATGCCTTACCTGGCGAAAAAAGGTACCAGGCTGATTGGTCCGAATTGTCCTGGACTGATTTCTCCCGGAGAAGCGCTGGTAGGTATCCTGCCGGGAAACATCTTCCTGAAAGGGAACGTGGGACTCATGAGCCGCAGCGGCACCCTGACCTACGAAATGGTTTACCAGTTAACCAGCAATGGCCTCGGTCAAAGCACCTGTGTCGGGATGGGAGGAGATCCGGTTGCCGGACTTTACTTCCTCGAACTTCTGCAGATGTTTCAGGATGATCCTGAAACGGAAGCTATCGTGTTAATTGGCGAGATCGGTGGAGATGCCGAAGAGCGCGCTGCGCAATACATTAAAGATCATGTCACGAAGCCGGTGGTTGCTTTCATAGCCGGTCAGTCGGCTCCTCCGGGAAAGAGAATGGGACATGCGGGTGCGATCATTTCGAGCGGAAGCGGAACAGCCGAAGAAAAAATCAAGGCATTCGAAAAAGTCGGTGTAAGAGTGGCAAAGATCCCATCTGAAATACCAGATCTAATTAAGCAGGTAATGAAGTGAAAAATGAACCTTTTCATTTTTCATTCCTCGCTGCTTTCAGGACTTCATTTACTGAACCATATAGCAGCAGCAGGCGCTTTGCCTTATCCTCGCTGTAGCCAAGTTCGCCGACAATCATCCTTGTTCCCCTGTGCACCAATTTTTGATTGGTCAGCTGCATATTGACCATTTTATTGCCTTTGACCCTTCCTAATTTAATCATGACGGAAGTAGTAATCATGTTTAAGATCAACTTTTGTGACGTTCCTGATTTCATCCGGGTGCTTCCGGTAACAAATTCAGGCCCAACGATCGCTTCGATCGCGATGTCAACATTCTTAGCGAGAATACTACCAGGATTATTGACGATACAGGCCGTTAGTATCTTATGCTGCCTGGCCTTCTTAACCGCTCCAACAACATAAGGAGTTCTTCCGGAGGCCGCAATGCCTACAACCGTATCCAACTCGTTGATCTCCATCTTTTCAAGCTCTTTCCATCCTATTTCTTCATCGTCTTCAGCGGCTTCCACTGCCTTACGAATGGCTTTATCCCCACCGGCAATCAACCCGATAACCAAACCATAACCTACGCCGAACGTTGGCGGAATCTCCGATGCATCCAATATTCCAAGCCGGCCACTTGTTCCGGCTCCCATATAGAAAAGCCGTCCCCCTTTTTTCATTCGCTGGTAGATATTTTCTACGAGGATTTCAATCTGAGGCATAACCAGACTGACAGCAGGCAGTATCTTCTTATCTTCCTCATGGATGCTAAGAAGTAACTCTTTCACTGACATTTTCTCCAAGTCGTGGTGCAATGAATCTTGTTCGGTAATGCTTACAGTGTCCATTTTGTACTGCTTAAATGATTTTCCTGAGATGATAATTCACCAACCCTTCCATCGGCTCCTTCCTGATCGAGATACATTTCATGTTGTATTTTACGCAAACCTCAGCCACTAGGTCACTGAAATACCAGGCAACAGACCCTACAAATCCGATAGGGTAAGTGGCATAATCCGGTATCCTGGTAACATTTCGGTCAAAAAACTCGGACAAGCTTGTATTGATTAGATGATGTGCATATTCTTCTGCTAATACCTCCGAAAGAAATGGTGTAAACGAAGCGAGAAAATGATTTGGCCGCTCCGTCTTGTAAACTCTTTGAAGTGCTTCCTCCCTGGTGAGGCGGAATTTCTTCTCAAATTTTTTCCTCAAAGCAAGGGGCATGACTTCTTTAAAATAATCACCAATCAGCTTCTTCCCAATAACGGCCCCACTACCCTCGTCGCCGAGAATGAATCCCAGAGGTGAGATCCCTCCAATTACCTGCTCCCCGTCATAAAGACAGGCATTGGATCCAGTACCCAGAATGCAGGCAATCCCTTTTGATGTGCCAAAAATAGCGCGTGAAGCCGCTAAAACGTCACTGTACAGATGAATCGCTGTAAGTGGATATAACCGACTAAGAGCCAGCCGGATAATATTACCGGTAGCCTCACTGACAATACCGGATCCATAAAAGAATATCTCTTCAACTGGCTGGGTCGTAAATGGCAATAAATCCTTCAATAACTCCTCATAAATTGATTCCGTCGTCCGAAAAAACGGGTTGATACCACTCGTAATTACATCATTCATTTCTCCATTTCCGGAGACCAGTTTCCAGGCACATTTTGTAGAACCGCTGTCTGCAATCAATATCACGCGATAATTTTTTGATTTCGATGCTATTGTAAAGATAGAAAATATATCAATATGGTGAAGGTCTTATATAACATGTATGACCAATGTTGCATTTTTAGTTATTTAGGCTAATTTTGATATTCCCTTGCACAGGATTCCACTTTTATAACTTCTTTACCATGAAAAGATTTTACTGGTTTTGTATGTTAGTAATGGGCTTCTTCCAGATTGCCTCAGGACATGAAGTAATACGCATCAATCAGCTGGGTTATCTGCCGAATGGACCTAAAGTGGCTGTATTCATGAGTGATCAGAAAATATCGTTGAATAAATTCAGCTTGGTAAACAATCTGACAGGCGCTGTCATCTATGAGGGTGTTTCACAACGTGCAGATGGCTCCGTCTGGGGACAAAAAAGCGCCTATCGGCTCGATTTTTCATCTGTAGTACAACCTGGAGGCTACCATCTCAAAGCTTCCACCACCGTTTCCCCTTCCTTTGAAGTGTCATCCCTTGTGTACAAAGGGACTTCAGACTTTATTCTTCAATATATGAGGCAGCAGCGTTGCGGGTTCAATCCTTTCCTGAATGACTCCTGTCATACCGCCGACGGAATCGTTGTCGACCACCCCTCAAAATCTGGAAAGTGGTTAGATGTGACTGGAGGATGGCACGACGCGTCGGATTACCTTCAATATACCCTCACTTCGGCCAATGCAGTTTACCAAATGCTATTTGCCTACCAGCAAAATCCTGGTGTCTACAAGGATAACTTCAATGCCAAAGGCCTTCCTGGAGCAAACGGAATACCGGATATTCTTGACGAAGCAAGGTGGGGACTGGATTGGCTGCTGAAGATGAATCCTGAAAAAAATGAGATGTACTATCAGATTGCTGATGACCGTGATCACCGTGGATACAGACTTCCTAACAAAGACACAACTTCTTATGGCTTTGGCAAGAAATTCAGACCCGTCTATTTCGTAACCGGAAAGCCCCAGGGTACCGGCATTCAGCGAAACAGGACGACAGGTGTAGCCTCTATTGCAGCAAAATTCAGCTCATCATTTGCCCTCGGGGCACAGGTCTTCCGAAACATTGATGCCACCTTGTCAGACAAATTAAGGAAGAAGTCAAGGGAAGCCTGGGAATTCTCACTCACCGACCCAGGCGCTTGCCAGACAGCTTGCGTGGTTTCACCCTATTTTTATGAAGAAGAAAACTGGGTCGACGACATGGAGCTGGCTGCCGCTTCGCTTTATCAGACTGAACAATCTGCCGATGATCAAAAGTCTGCAGCAAAATACGGCGAACTGGAACAGGTGACTCCCTGGATGGAACTTCACAGGGCAAGACATTACCAGTTTTATCCCTTCGTCAATCTGGGACATGCCCTTCTGGCACAATCCCGCGATAGCGTTATCTCCAGAAAATTTATTGAATTCATGAAACAGGGATTGACTTCTCTGCAAGGATTTTCCAAGGATGATCCCTTCCTGATTGGCGTGCCCTTTATCTGGTGTTCGAATAATCTTGTCGTAGCTGCAGCCACACAGGCCAGACTTTACAGACAGATTTCCGGCGACAATCAGTTTGAAAAAATGGAGGCGGCGTTAACCGACTGGCTTTTCGGCTGCAATCCCTGGGGTACTTCAATGATCTGCGGACTGCCGGTCGCCGGCGATTTCCCGGAGGATCCACACTCTGCCATAACCTACTGGTTGAAACAGACCACTTATGGCGGCCTCGTGGATGGTCCGGTTTACCAGCAGATCTATAAATCACTGCTCGGGATCAGACTCTTTCGGGCAGACCCCTATGCTGCCTATCAGGGAGGAAAAGCCGTATATCACGATGATAACGGGGATTATTCAACCAATGAGCCAACCATGGACGGAACAGCCAGCCTAAGTTTTTTGCTTTCATCGTTGGAAGCGTCGGGCAGCAAAGGTTATCAATTTTGCAAGCTGGACGAGAAATTTTAATTAATTTTAGCGTATGACCAACTTTAGAAGATTTTTAATTTCAGCAGTTTTCTTGCTCGTTTTTCTCGCCGGATGTAATTTCAGACCCGGTCACAAAGTGTATGCTTATGCTGAACAACTGCTTGCTAAAGGAGAGCTTACCGAAGCATCTGAAGTAGCACAGAAAATTTTGAAATCCTACAATCTTTCCCCGTTAGAGAAGGAAAAAGTTGATTCTATCCTGGAAATGATTTACCGGATCAGGCAGGATTTTACGCTGTCCGATAGAGAGGTCTTACTTAAGTTGGGGAAATACCACCCTAACATGGACCGCTCAGATCTGCTTCAACTTGAAGGAATGAATAAGTTGGATTGCCGGATTTTGGATGGAGAAAAGAGATACTTTAAAAATTGTGTGAGTAATGTTTTCCGATTGGATACCACCTATTCAAGAATGTACTCTGTGATTAACGGAGAAGTCACCGATTCATTCCAGATTTTCAAATTATCTCATACTGCGGCGGTATTGAATGATACAAAAGTCTCCGGTCAGCCTGTCAAACCTGTCAGGATAGAACTTTCGTATACCATTAAAGTCCAATCGAATGCAGTCCCAGCAGGAGATACAATCAGGTGCTGGATGCCTTATCCACGTGAGAACCACGACAGGCAAAAAGATGTCCGTTTAATATCAACCAATCCTGTTAAAAACCAACTTTCTCCAGCTTCTGATCTGCAGAGATCCATCTATCTTGAAAAGGTCGCGATCGCTAATCAGCCAGTTTTATTCCATACAGAAATGGAATTGACTTCGAGCGGGCAATCCTTTCAGCTAACACCTGAAATGATAAGGCCCTATCAGAAAGAGAGCGTTCTTTACAAGGAAAATACAGCAGAAAGACCACCGCAAATAGTTTTCAATGACAGAATCAAATCATTGGCTAAAAATATTTTAAGAGGAGATACTAATCCTTTACTTCAGGTAAAGAAGATTTATCAGTGGATCAATGATTCAGTCACCTGGGCTTCTGCGCTGGAGTATAGTATAATACCGGATATTCCGGGTTTTGTGATGGAGCGGCGTCATGGAGACTGCGGAATGCAGACACTCCTCTTCATGACTTTGGCCAGATCGCAAGGAATTCCTGTGAAATGGCAGAGTGGCTGGATGCTTCACCCTGGAGAGGTCAACCTTCACGACTGGTGCGAAGTATGGTATGAAGGAATAGGATGGGTTCCTCTGGATCAGTCTTTTGGTTTGCAGAACAGTCCGGATCCCAGAATCAGGGATTTCTATATTACAGGCATAGATTCCTACCGACTGATCGTCAACGATGATTTCAGCAAACCATTCACCCCATTGAAACAATATTTCAGGAGTGAGCCATACGACTTCCAAAGAGGCGAACTGGAATGGAACGGGGGAAATCTCTATTTTGACAAATGGTCGTGGGACATGGAAGTGACTTACGAAAAATGATATTTATAACAACCTGCTATAAATTTACCTCATGAACAAGATGAAGCTGATTTTATTGATGCTTTTATTGACAGGAGCATCAGTCTCCCTGAATGCAAAAGATTATCCAAAACGAGAAATGAGGGCCATCTGGATTGCGACTGTCGAAAACATCGACTGGCCTTCAAATTCGCAGCTTTCCACTGCTGAACAAAAGGCCGAGATGATCGCCCTGCTCGATCAAGTCAAGGCCTACAACATGAATGCAATCGTTTTTCAGATCAGGCCAGATGCCGATGCGCTCTATGCCTCTGACCTGGAACCTTGGTCTGAATGGCTTACCGGCAAGCAGGGAGTTGCGCCGGATCCCTGGTATGATCCACTGCAGTTTACGATCGACGAATGCCGAAAACGAGGACTCGACGTACATGTGTGGCTTAATCCTTATCGTGCGGTTCAGAATGTTGACAAGACAAAAGCGGCTGACAGCCATGTTTCAAAAACGCATCCGGATTGGATGCTGGCCTATGGAAAACAATTGCTTTTCGATCCGGGTAATCCCGAAGTCCGGAATCATGTTGCCCGGGTAGTAAGCGACCTTGTCAGAAGATATGATCTGGATGCCATTCATTTCGACGACTATTTCTATCCGTATAAAATTGCAGGCGTAGAATTTCCGGATGAAAATTCATTCAGAAAATATCCGCGAAATTTTGGTCCCCAGGACAAGGAGAACTGGCGTCGCGACAACGTTAACTTGATTATCAAACAACTTCACGATAGTATAAAATCCATCAAACCTACCGTCGAATTCGGAATTTCACCCTTTGGCGTATGGCGCAACAAGAAGAATGACCCGGAAGGATCCGAAACCAGAGCTGGTGTGTCGAATTACGATGATTTGTACGCCGACATTCTCAAGTGGCAGAAAGAGAAATGGATCGATTATGTTACTCCCCAGCTGTACTGGTACATCGGGAAAGAGGTCGCCGACTATGCCATTCTGGCAAAATGGTGGGCCGAACACAGTTATGGTTGTAACGTATATATTGGCCAGGCCCCCTACTTGATCAATCCACAGGCGAAGGATCCTGCCTGGAGAACTGCAGACGAGATAACAAAACAGCTCACCTTGAACAGAAGCATTCCTCAGATCAGAGGGAGCATGTTTTTCAGTGCCAAATTTATGAAGAAAAATCCTTTAGGAGTTCAGGAAAAGCTGCTTTCCAGGCACTATCGTTATCCTTCCCTCACACCTGAGAATCCGTTGGTAGTTCCTGTAATTCCTGCCACTCCCGTTAATGCCATCCTTGCAAAGGAAGGGAAGGATGTTGTGCTCTCCTGGGAAAAGCAGGAAAACAACAGTTTGTTTGTAGTTTATCGTTTCAAGAAATTGCTGCCTTTATGGTTAGTCGGGATTTCAAATCCCAACAAGCTGCATTCTAACAAAATTATCTCCGTCACCTCCTATCAAAAGCTGTTCCTGCCTGCTGCACCCACCTATCATCCTGCCCGCTACAAATATGTTGTTACCGCGCTGAGTCCCAGCCATACGGAAAGCAAAGCAGTAAAATTCAAAAAAAATTAAACGATGAACAATACTACAAATTTGAATCAACGATACCTTGCCCTGGATGTTCTCCGTGGGATGACAGTCGCGCTGATGATCCTGGTCAATAATCCAGGCAGCTGGTCGCATATTTATGCTCCGCTGGAACATGCCGCCTGGCAGGGATGTACCCCGACAGACCTTGTCTTTCCCTTCTTCCTTTTTGTGGTCGGCGTTTCCATGTTCTTCTCCTTTGCCAAATACGGCAACAAGCTCAACAAGGAGTCGCTGTTGAAAATTGGCAAACGAACCTTGTTGATTTTTGCTATCGGACTCTTTCTGAATTCTTTTCCTCAGTGGAGTCAGGATTTTTCCAAGCTCCGTATCATGGGCGTTTTACAACGGATTGCCCTGGCTTATGGATTCGCCGCCTTGCTGGTCTTATCTTTTAATAAAAAACAGCTGCTAATCCGGGGTGGCTTTATTTTAATACTCTACTGGATCTTATTCTACAGCAAGGGGGCAGATCCCTATTCTCTGGCCAATAATCCTGCAAGTCCTTTCGATACAGCACTACTTGGAGTGAACCATCTCTACAAAGGATTTGGAATCCCATTCGATCCGGAGGGGATTCTGAGTACCTTTCCCTCCATTGTTACGGTCATCATCGGATACCTGGTGGGATCTGTTATCAAAGAAACGGAAAAAGTGAAAGTCCCGGTGAAACTTGCAATTTTTGGCCTTGCCGGCATAATTCTGGGTTGGATTTGGGGATTTTATTTCCCTATCTGTAAACCTATGTGGACCAGTTCCTATGTTATTTATACCGCCGGCTGGGCATCCCTTGTGCTGGCACTGCTCATCTGGATCATCGATCTAAAAGGCTACACCCGCTGGACATCCTTTTTCGTGGTCTTCGGCGTAAATCCGCTATTCATCTTCGCCTTTTCAGGACTTTGGGCTCGCATAATCGGCAGAATGATTCATGTCACCGCCGCAGACGGAAAAGTCGTAAGCGGCTCCGCCTGGTTGTACAGCAATGTTTTTATGCCTTTAGCGGGTGACCTGAACGGCTCCCTGCTCTTTGCCATTTCGCATGTGATCCTTTTCTGGATGCTTGGATATGTGCTCTACAAGAAGAAAATCTATATCAAAGTTTAAATTTAACATGAAAATTCTCCCCATCCTACTTGCTTTTCTGTTCTCTTACCAGATAGCGCTGGCCGACAGGACCCAAAGGCTGTACAAAAAAGCAACTGAAGCATCCAAAGCGTTTGCCAAAAAGGCATCAACCGGCAGGACCTATAATTTCAAAATAGACACACTTAAGATGGATGCCAAAGGTGCGACACTGAACCTTGAGATGGCATCGACCTTTTCGGATGTTCCATTCAGACAGGAGAATGTCCATCAGTTTTACGCCGATTACAAACAACTTCTCGGTAGGAAGTTCAAAAAAAGCAAGTTGACAATAGGTACAACCGGAAAGGAAATCAGCGAATTGATACCTAATTTCTACCGTGATAACTCTATGAAGACAGATGCTTCCCGACTATCTGTCCCAAAAGAGCGAACCGCGCAGATCGTCAGTAATTCAACGAAAAACACGCATTTCCCCAATGGATTGGAGAACCGGAGCATCGCTATGTGGCAGAGCCATGGCTGGTATTACGAGAACACGCTCGATCGTTGGGAATGGCAGCGAGCGAGGGACTTTTTAACGGTGGAGGATATCTGGACGGCCAGTTTTGTGGTTCCCTATCTGACTCCAATGTTACAGAATGCAGGTGCCTATGTCTGGTTGCCGAGGGAACGTGATCTGGGCAAAATAGAGGTCATCGTGGATGCCGAAAAATCTTCGCCAGGATCAGAATATATGGAGAAAGGAAGTGGCTGGGAGATTTCCTCACAACCGGGCTTTGCTCTAAAGTATCCTTTCCTTTTTGATGGTGAGAATCCTTTCCAGCTCGGTCATTCAAAGACTATTGTTGCCAAATTCGCAGCGGATGCAACGGTCAGCTATCTGCCTGATTTTCCTGAAACGAGGGATTATGCCGTTTATGTTTCTTATAGCCTGAACGACAGAAACATAACGGATGCACAATATACCATTACCCATGCGGGAGGTAAGACATTGATGAAAGTAAACCAGTCCATCGGCGGCGGAACCTGGATTTATCTTGGAACATTCAAGTTTGAAAAAGGAAAGAATTCCGCTAAAGGGATGGTTGAACTGAATAACGCTTCTTCCGAACCGGGAAAGCTGGTCTCGGCTGATGCCGTTCGTTTCGGCGGGGGAATGGGAAATATAGTGCGGGGCAAAGAAGAGCAGTTGAAAAAACTCTTCGATTTGCGGGAAAAAGATGGATGGCAAATTGATTCGGCAGCATGGCTGCCTTTTGCCAGTCAGCGGCCAAGATATCAGGAATCTGCCCGCTATTTTCTTCAGTATGCAGGATTTCCTGATAGCCTGGTTTATAGCCTGAACCGGACAAAAGTCGACTATTCCAACCGCGGATCTGATGCCGCTTTGTACGCCAATCGTGAAAGTGGGAAAGAGGATTATAAAGATGATTACATGAGCCGGGGAGAATGGGTCAACTTCCTGATGGGCGATCCCAATGGTCCTACCAAAGCTCCGCATGCAAAAGGGCTGGGGGTTCCGATGGATCTTTCCCTCGGTTTTCATACAGATGCAGGCACCACCAAAGACAGCTCCATCATCGGCACACTTGTCATTTTCGAAACTTCCTTCGATAAAGATGTATTTCCCAACGGGCAATCCAAATGGGCCAGTCGTGACTTGTCTGATATTATTCAGACACAGATAGTTGAAGATCTGAGGACGCTCCACAAGGCCGACTGGACCCGGCGGGGAATGTGGAACAAAAAATACTTTGAGGCCTCCCGGCCAAAAGTTCCAGCGGTGCTGACCGAACTCCTTTCCCATCAGAATTTTGCTGATATGTACCTTGCCCAGGATCCAAGATTCAAGTTTGACGTCTGCAGAGCATTTTATAAGGGAATCTTAAAATTCCTCTCTTTTCAGAACGGTTATCCTTATGTCGTCCAGCCTCTGCCGGTGAATCATTTCGGGATGAAACTCGAAGGCAATAAACTCCGGCTTTCCTGGAGACCGGTCGCCGATCCTCTCGAGCCTACTGCAAAACCAAGTAGTTACAGGGTTTACAGGAGAGTGGAGGACGGTGGTTTCGATGAAGGCACTGCAGTCCATGATAGTACACTTGTATTGAAGGATCTCTTACCCGGGACGATTTACAGCTTCAAAGTCACGGCCGTTAACGACGGCGGAGAGAGCTTCCCGTCCGAAATTCTTGCCTGCTCGCTGCCAGCGGATCATTCCAAACCCGCCCTGATTGTCAATGGTTTCGACCGTATCTGTGCACCGGCAGCATTCGACAATGGCAAGGAGGCAGGGTTCCTGATGTCTGAAGATGAAGGGGTGCCTTACCTCGAAAACATGTCATACATCGGCGAGCAATACGATTTCGACCGGAAATCACCCTGGCTGGACGATGATGCCTCAGGATTTGGCTCCAGTCATGCCGATCAGGAGACTCGTATCGTACCCGGAAACAGTTTCGATTACCCATTTGTTCATGGCAAATCACTAAGAGCCAACGGATTGGGATTTATCTCAATGAGTGATGAAGTATTTGAGTATCAGAATATTGATCCTAAAGCCTATTCCATTTTCGATCTGATCTTCGGTGAAGAAAAGACCACCTCAAGGATTATTGGCTTTCCTGGTAAGGATTTTACGGTATTTACGCTAGCTATGCGAAATCAAATCACCAGAATATCCCAGTCGGAGGGCTCCAAAATATTGGTTTCCGGAGCGTACATCGGGACGGACCTGGCATTATGCTGCGATACGCTTGCCAAAATATTTGCGTCCGGAGTGCTGCATTATACCTTCAGAACTAACCATGCCAGCAAATCCGGATTGATCTATACCGTCAATAGTTTAAAAGACAACAACAGCGAACAATACCATTACACGAATAGCTGGAATCCAACAATTTACAAAGTTGAATCGCCAGATGCCATTGAACCTGCCGGGAAAGAAGCTTCAGTCCTCTTTCGCTATTACGGTGATAATAAGTGCGCTGGAATCTTCTATAAAGGTAAATACCAGACGGTTGTACTCGGAATACCGTTCGAGACGATAACGACCGACAAGGAAAGGAATGCCATGATGGGCCAGCTACTGAATATAATGGGCAAATAGTCTGAGTTGAGCTAGTGTTGTGTTAAGTTCCAATTGACGGTTCGTCATTGTAAGTGCCAATTGACGGTTCGTCATTCCGAACTTGATTCGGAATCCCCCTGGGCGTCATTCCGGACTTGATCCGGAATCCCCCGATTAATGTGGGGATGCTGAATCAAGTTCAGCATGACGCTGGACGGGGGATGCTGAATCAAGTTCAGCATGACGCAGTATATGTAAAGCAAAACACAACACTAGATTAACCGTTGCAGTTGGCGAATTTAGGAAAGTCGATTTGTTGAATGAAGATTATTAAGAATATGAAAAAGATTACCTGTTTTATCCCGTTCGGGAACGAAAAAGATACCCTGGCAACCATCCGGGAACTTCGTGAATCCGATCTGGTTGCAAAAATATTTGTGACGGGCTCAGACCAGGCGTTGTTTCCTATTGAAGGCGCCGAATGGATCAATACCGGCAGCCTTTTGCATGGCGCTACCATCAAAGCCATTGCAGCAAGGAGCCAGACTGATTACACCCTCGTTTATACCCGGCACAGTCCGCTGAAACTGGGTCAATTCGCGCTTGAACGATTTTTAAGGGTGGCAGAAGACACCAAATGCGGACTTGTTTACTCCAACTACCTGGCTGTCAAAGCAGGTGCCTTGACTTCAAATCCCGTTATCGATTACCAGGAAGGCAGTCTGCGGGATGATTTCAATTTTGGATCGATCTTGTTCTACCGAACTGCGGAATTGAAAAGGGCAGCGGAATTTGTAGATCCAACTCTTGAATATGCCGGATTATATGCGCTGCGCATGAATCTCTCACTCCTGGCGCCTCTCCTTCGCATACCAGAATATCTCTATACGGAAGAAGAATCAGACCTCCGGCAGTCCGGAGAAAAGATTTTCGATTATGTCGATCCGAAAAACAGGGGCGTACAAATTGAGATGGAGAAAGTCTGCACGCAGTTTCTTAAAAAAGCGGGAGCTTATCTGGAGCCCTCATTTAAAGCGGTAGACTTTGGCATTGAGACCTTCCCGGTAGAGGCTTCTGTCATCATTCCAGTCAGAAACAGGGTGCGTACAATCGAAGACGCCATCAAATCCGTGCTTTCGCAGCAGACCAATTTTAGTTTCAACCTGATCATTGCAGATAATTATTCGAACGACGGGACTACCGAGTTGATCGAAAAATATGCCGAAAAGGATGCACGATTAATCCATTTGATCCCCGATCGCACCGACCTCGGAATCGGTGGCTGCTGGAATGCTGCCGCCGCACATCCTTTGTGCGGGAAATTTGCCGTACAGCTCGACAGCGACGATCTATATCTCGACGATACAACGTTGGAGCAGGTTGTGGATACTTTTTACCGGGAGAAATGCGCCATGGTCGTCGGCTCCTATCGCATGGTCAATTTTGCCCTGGAAGAGATTCCGCCGGGGGTGATCGATCACAAAGAATGGACTCCAGACAACGGCAGGAACAATGCATTAAGGATCAATGGATTGGGCGCTCCAAGAGCATTCTATACGCCGGTTCTTCGCTGCATCAAGGTGCCGAATGTCAATTATGGGGAAGATTATGCGCTGGGCCTGGCGATTTCGAGGTATTATCAGATTGGCAGAATCTACAATCCGATTTATTTGTGCCGCAGATGGGATGATAATTCAGACGCCTCGCTGAGTGTGGAGGTGATGAACGGACACAATACTTACAAAGACCGTATCAGAACGATTGAATTCCTTGCCAGGAAAGCGATGAATGAGGCACCGGCCCCCCTTGCACCAGCGGATTTGCAATCCGCTGGCAATCATTCACCAGCGCTTCTCCTCGCTCCAACGGATTTGCAATCCGTTGGCAATCATTCACCAGCGGATTGCAAATCCGCTGGTGCGAGGAAAGAGGAGAATGGTACAGGTCCCTGCCGAAGGGTCACGTAAAGAACAGAGAAAATTTGAAAATGATAGATCAATTCAGGGAATTTTTAGTGGATCAGAACCACACCTGGAAATTGTCTGCGGACAATTACCTCAGTTTGGACAAGGTCGAAGAGCGGGTATTCCTCTTCGATGGATTCAAGATAAAAGTCCAGTTCAATCCTGGACGGATCCGTTCCTCCTCGGCCAAAGTGGACCCGGATTCCATTGCAGCAAGAAAATGTTTTTTATGCCGTGAAAACCGTCCGGATGTCCAGAAAAGTCTGGAGCTGGTTGGCGACTTTATCTTGCTTGTCAACCCTTTCCCCATCTTCCGGGCACATTTTACCATTCCTTCCAATCGGCACGTTGAACAACGCCTGATTCCAAATCTGGACGCGATGTTTGAGATAGCCCACAAAATGGAAGGATACACCCTTTTTTATAATGGTCCGGAAAGTGGCGCTTCTGCACCGGATCACCTACATTTTCAGGCAGGTGAAAACGGGTTCATGCCCGTAGAATCTGAATTTGAGACCCTGAAAATTATCGGGGGATCACTGTTATTTTCATCAGGTCACCTGAATATTTGGGCATTCGATCATTACCTTCGCAAGATGATTTCCTTTGAAACAGACTCAAAAGAGACTGGAATCAGTTCGATAAAAAATGTCTATGCCCGTTTCCGGGAAATCCAGTCCGAAAAAGTGGAACCCATGATGAATCTGCTCTGCTATTTCAAAGAAGGGAAATGGATACTTCACCTGTTCCCCCGCAATCTGCACAGGCCCAGACAGTTCTTTGCCAAAGACAAATCACAGTTATTGATCAGTCCGGGGTCTGTCGATTTTGGCGGAGTCTTTATCACACCCCGAAGGGAAGATTTTGATAAAATTACAGCCAATGACATTGCCGACATTTTTGCCCAGGTAAGCCTGGATGACCAGACTTTCAGGGAGCTTAAATTGTCAGCAAAACAAGAATAAACAGAACAAATAATACCAATGGAACAGCCTAGACTCAAGATCGGGATCATGTCTGAAACACTGATTAATTTTTGTTTGAGGGAAGAATATGTCTTAAATACAAATGGCGCCACCTATTTTGGTGACCAAGTCATTCGAATTGATGAAGGAAAGATCAACCTCAACGGGAAATTCATGGAAGATGAAGATCTTTGCTTTATACCGGTCAGCGAAACGACCGCCTCCTTCGATCTATCCGACGTTACCATCGGTGTTCAGTTTCATTGGGAACGAAAAGAAAATCAGCAGTTTAAAGGAGCGTTGCAGTTTTTGATTGAAGGCGGCAAAATACTTGCTATCAATATTTTGCCCCTTGAAGATTATCTCATAAGTGTTATTTCCTCCGAGATGAGTGCGACAAGTAGTCTGGAACTGCTGAAAGCACATGCCATTATTTCCCGATCATGGCTCATTGCGCAGGTGATAAAAGGAAAAGAACTGAGACAAGCACGCGAAAAATACCAGCCCATTTATCAAACGGATGAGGAATATATCCGCTGGTACGACCGTGAGGACCATCAGCTTTTTGATGTCTGCGCGGATGACCATTGCCAACGATACCAGGGAACTACTAGGCAAACCAGCCCCCTAGTAGAAAAAGCTGTAGAGGAAACTGCCGGATTGGTACTTATGTCGGGTGGTCAGGTTTGCGATGCCCGTTTTTCCAAAAGCTGTGGCG
>Ga0209125_1002268_pt1 | contig 15210 bp, 15 predicted proteins | sample BarGraIncub1131A_FD_184503 | JGI IMG/M metagenome (GOLD analysis project Ga0209125, IMG submission 184503) | Arctic peat soil microbial communities from Barrow, Alaska - Barrow Graham LP Incubations 11-31A (SPAdes) (version 2) | ecosystem: Environmental > Terrestrial > Soil > Wetlands > Peat... | reverse complement strand
ACTCAGCTCTGTCGAAAACCGAAGCACTTTCAGACAACATAAACCACTTTTTTGTCAAACTTGCACGAACTTTCGCAGCGCAACCACAATTGCCCATAACGTAGGAAGCTACACGCAGGGGCGGACTGCGGGCGATTTCCTGTCAAGCCGAAAAGCAGCCTGAGCGGAAAGATGCACACCGAAAACCACTGCTGCCGCACTTGACGGGTAGCTGATGTTACCACCAGTGCTTTCTTTTGTTCTGTCTGTAAATAACTTATATAATTTTGTTCTGTTTGAAGATATTGTAGGTTGATCAATTTTTTGTACCGCATTTGGATTTCTATATAGCTTTCAATTATTTCAGAATTAATGTCAAAAGATAGAAATATTTTATTCCTATTAATAAAATCAGTCGTCCCTGAATCTAGATAATCTTGGGTATTCACTACCATATCTATTAGGATCAGCGTGTACATTTTCGGGTTTATCCCCAGTTGATTCAGTAAAAGGTCTATAACCTGATGATTTTAATTCAAGCATCCTTGGAAATTTTCCTACTTTTAGCGTTTGCATATAAAAAATAATGAGCGCACATACAAACGAACTCAAAATAAAGAAGCAACAAAGAACCATTATAAGGAAACTTATTATTGAATCTTGCTTTAGAAAAAGATCATTCATATTAACATCCTTTCCTTCTAATGTAAACCCACCTACAAAAAACAAGATAAAACCTATCCACCACCCATTAAAAGCAAAAAGCCGTATTATATTTTGCTTTTTATAACAGTATGAGCATCTTGGAATTTTAACTTTTTCATTTTTCCATGAAACATAAATATATTTTGTATTATATGTTGTTGTTCTGATTCCATATCTCTCTGATTGAGCAGATATATGTGTGTCTAATATTTTCATATACCTCGAATTAGGATCCGGATAAGCAGGGCCAATCATTTCTTTTATAAATGCAGTATCTTCATTCGCATCTCTCTTTTTACAAAAATGGCAACTTAGAGTTTCAGGTTTCATATAATTTAATTTTAACAAAAGTTCTTTTTTCGAAGTCTTTTATCTCGACTACGATTCAGTTGTCTGATTGTTTCATGTTCTGCACTCAGCATTGGTGGTAACGTTTGGCGGTATGAAACGTTGGGATTGCGGGCTACCTTCCTATCCAGTTACACCGAACTTGATGCGTGGCAGAAAGCTTGCACAACCACTTAAACCCCAATGTTTTATACCGCGTGTTAGCGGTTCGTGCTTTCTTTATTGATTCAGTTTAGTCCATGTTTTTGACTTGTAACCATATTTTACCCCATCAAATATAATTTCTGTGTTTTCTCTATATTCCCCTTGACTATCGTTATTGTTGAATATGAGGCCACCATTTAAAAAAACTAATCTCTTCCCGTTAACCAAATAGTAGCCCTTTGAAGATATGGAATTTCCTTGAGTGATATTAAAAGTAGTATTCTCTGTATTTGGGGTATACAATCCATTTTTTAATTCAACTTTAATTGGAGTATCATTAGACTTCGATTGCTCAAGAGAAAAAAGTAATTTGCCGAGATCAATTTTATAAGTCATTTCGATATTATCTATGGTTAATTTTTCTTCTTCTTCTTTAGAATTATCCGTTAAATTTTCAGATAATTCAAATATTATTGGATATTCATTTGTTAGAAGAATTTTTTGACCCGATTGTTTATGAAAATTTATAATATTGTCCTTACAATTAGCATAGAACTTCTTACAAACAATTGTCGCAATTGCTATGCGGTCATTGTCCTCAGATGCGGGAAGCATAGATGGGATTTGTTTCTCAATGGGCTTTTGTGCAGTGATGCTCATTGAAATAAAAATAGTAACTAAGATGGTAAACAATTTTTTCAAATTTACATTTTTCGTTTTCATAATCAGGATATTTTGATTGAGCCTACTCTTTAAGGGATTTTCGGCAGCCTCCCGGTTTCTTTGCATGAACGCTAACGTAGGAAGCTACACGCAGGGGCGGATTGCGGGCGATTTCCTGTCAAGCCGAAAAGCAGCCTGAGCGGAAAGATGCACACCGAAAACCACCGCTGCCGCACTTGACGGGTAGCTGATGTTAGCGGTTCGTGCTTTATTATTTTTTCATATACTTGGTTAGCAAATTTATTATGTCGCTATTTTTTGCCACATCAAGAGCTGTTTTGCCAGTTGTAGTCTTTAATTCAGCATTTGCACCTTTATCTAATAGTAGTTTTACCACTTCTGTATGTCCATTTTGTGAAGCCATAAACAATGCTGTTACTCCATAAATAATCGGCAAATCAATTTTAGCACCATTACTCAAAAGTAATTTAACTACTTCTATATTTCCTTGAGATGAAGCTATTATTAATGGGGTAGTTCCCTTTGATGTTGGTAAATCAACTGTAGCTCCTTTATCCAATAAAATTTTTACCGCATCTGTGTGCCCCTTTTGCGATGCCATGAATAAAGCTGTTGTTCCATAAGAATCTTTCAAATCTACCTTAGCTCCTTTATCCAATAATATCTTTATTAATTCCGTATTCCCTTCTTCAGAGGCAGTACACAATGCATCCGGATATGGTTCAACCGTCAATGATTTAACCAGACGAAATCCGGTACCACTGCTGCGGCTATATGGAGCAGTGCTTTGTCGGTTAGCTGCTCGGCAACGATCTGCAGGCCAGCCCCAACTTCCACCGCGGCAAACGCGATTTACTCCTGTAGTTGGACCATGAGGATTGATTTGTTCCCCTCCTGCATATTCACCTACCCAATCGCTACACCATTCCCATACGTTACCGAGCATATCATATAGTCCCCATGGATTAGGAGGTAAACTGCCTACAGATAAAATTTTTCCTCTGAATTCACCATCTTTATTTGTATTTAAAGGATAATTGCCATTACAATTAGCATTTGTAGTCGTAAGGGTATCACCTGTATAAAATGTAGTTGTAGTTCCTGCACGGCAAGCATATTCCCACTCAGCTTCTGTGGGAAGACGACAGTCCATCCATATAGCAAAAGCGTTGGCATCATTCCAACTAACATAGATAACCGGATAGTTGTATTCGGATAATGGTCGCAATTGTCCTTTTTCATTACATTTCCAATTTACTCCTTTTACATCAATATAATTTGGATATGTATTACCTCCAAAATATCCACCTGTTCCTTTGTCAGAATCTGTAACGTAGCCAGTAGAATCAATAAATACTTTAAACTGCTCAATTGTTATTTCATATTTACTCATTTTAAAGGCACTTAACGAAACCTTATGTAGAGTTTCATTTCTACCTCGATTAAATTCGCTATCAGGGCTACCCATATAAAAATTTCCTACTGGAATGTCTGTCCAGTCTATAGCTGGCTTTTGAGCAAATGAATTTGCAGCAATTAGAATTATAGCAACTATAATTATTGTCTTTGTTGTTATTTTCTTTAATTTCATAAGAACAATTTTTTATTTTGATACTCAGTAATGGATTTTAAGCATACTCCGGTGATATTCCTTTTGCATGACCGCTAACGTTTGAGTATAGCAGCAGTAAGGGATTGCGGGCTTCATCACTGTCAAGCTACACTGAAGTTTGAGCGGGGCAGAACGCTTGATTTACCACTGAAATCCTTATTGCTGCTACACTTTGTTAGCGTTTCGTGCATTTTTTGCCATTCCAAAGAAATTTACAAGTAAGTATATTTTAGACTAGCATATTATACAGATAACCGAGTAAGAAGTAGTAATGCCTTTTCCCAAATATTCAAGGCTTAGCTTTTGGCTCAAAAAATAGAATAAAACATCTCACTCTCATAATATGCCATTTACATAAACTATTTGTCCATTATGCACCTTACTGAATAAAAATCATCTTCACTATTATTCGCGAGTATAATACCATTATGTTCAGACATCAAAGCATGTGCATAAGAGCCGTGTGCAAATTTATTTGATTGACTCCAAAAGCCAGCACCTTGCCCAATATAACCAAAATTACCCCAGTAACTTTTAAAGCCACCTGGAATCGCGTTAAAACCAACTTCATTCGTAGCACCAATATTTGTTGTTCCCCAACCATCTTTTGATTTCAATTTTCCACCGGCATTTGCACTTTGACCGCGTAATCCGTCATAATTTAATTCTGCGTCATTTGTAATTCCTAAATATTTTTCAAGTTCTTTCCATTCTGCCTCACTTGGCAAATGCCAACCCGAAGGACAACAAATTAAGGCTGTTTTATAATTGTAAAGTCTACCATAAGAAGTACAATTGGCTGTATCATTGTTGTAACAACAACTACCAGAGGCTGTTTCAAAGTTCAAGTTTTCTGCCATCCAAGTTTGATTCCCAATTTTAATAGATTTATAAATTTTGCCATCGCGTGAATCTGTAAAAGTGCTGGTTTCTTGAGAGAAACTGACTAAATAGCATAATGCCATTCCTAAAATTAAAATTATTTTTTTCATATTCAAAATTCTTAATTGCCTACTCTTTAAAGGATTTTCAGCTTCCTCCCTTTTTATTAATTTTCCGAGTAGCTTTATTTAAGAACTGAATTAACAAGTGTTGTGTGAGTTTCAAAACCACCGGATCCCAAATCTTCTTGATTTACTTTCTTTGAAACAACTATACCGTTATTCAAGACTAGTTCAAATCCAGAAATTTTTGCAGTGCCAGTAAAAGTTTTAGCACCTGTAGGAAATATTATTGACTCAAGATTTTTCAAGGAAAGAAGTGATAGTACCTCCTGAATGGAAATACCCGGTATAATTTTATCGCTAACCAGCAATGCTTCTTTAATTTTCACTTGCTTAATCGAATCTTGAATTTCTTTTTGCTTCTGTAAATCAGCAAGTTGTTTTTGAGCCAACTCTTTATATTTACTTTCTGGATATTTTTTTAAAAATTCCTCATATGCGGTAATAGTTTTTTGAGATTGTGTTTTCTCCCATGTTCCTTTCGATTGACCAAATCCGGAAATTGCGCAGAGCAATAAAAACACTCCAATAGCTAAAATCTTTTTCATGAAAATTGGTTTTAATTTTTGCCTACTCTTTCAAGGATTTTCGGCATCCTCCTGTCGCCCCTTAGCATGACCGCTAACGTCGGCTGTATACGCAGTTGCCGTTTCATAGCTTCAACTCATCTGGTTACCCGAAAGATAAAGAAAAGCACCAACATTTGCAAACGCACTGCCCGGCAATTGAGTATCACAGCTTGTTAGCGTTTCGTTGATTATTGCGTTTAAGAATTATACATTTATTTTGCTTCAGTTTCATCATTGATTTCTGGCGTTTCTGCTTCATGAGAAAGGTTTTCCGATTCTACAAAATTTGAGAATGTTAAATAAGTTGCTGCTACTCTTTTAGACACATTCAAATACCAAAACCATATTCCAAAATAGAATAAAGATTGTATCGCACCTTTTGCAACTTCAGGAATCATTGCATCATTAGCCTCAGATGGCAGTCCAGCCGTAAAAGGAAGGAATATTGCAATAACAGCATAACCTAAATAAATCAATAAATAATTTTTTGCGATTTTAACCGCTCCGGTTTTAATATTCCAAAGTGCAATCCCAGCTCTTATACTTAATATCATTAGCCCAATGCTTAGAAAGCCGTCTATATAAAGTAAGTTTTGTAAACCAGGAAATTGACTAAAGTATTGAGAAGTTTGGTTATATGAGGTAATTAAGTTATACAATGTTCTTAATGGGCTACCAATGGTAAGTGCAAAACATAATAACAATAGCCACCCTCCAACACTTTTATACTTTCCTAACTGTTCATTATTAAAATCTGACATGATTTCCTCCTTTCAATTTAAGAATGTTCTTTAACTAGAGTAAATAAAGCAACTATTACTAATACTCATCTGATCTAAAGTCTCACTCTTGGATTTGTATTTCGTTTTCATCATTTTCAAAATTATTGAGCTAATTATTTTTTGTTTTTTCAATGAACGCTAACGGTTGAGTGTAGCAGCAGTAAGGGATTGCGGGCTACTTTTCTGTCCACCAACACAGAAGTTTGAGCGGGGCAGAATGTTTGAATTACCACTGAAACCCTTATTGCATATAGCCTTTGTTAGCGTTTCGTGCTTTATTTTTCTGTTTTAAGGATACTCAAAGTCTTTACTAAGTCTTCGGTAGCTTTCAAACCAAGCAAACGTTCTTTCCACAACCCATCTTTTGGGTATCACGACAAATTGACTTTAATGGTCTGATCTTAAGACGATTTCAGGTATCCAGCCAAATGCTGTTTTGGTTTTCTCAATGAGTTCACCACTTTGCCTAAGTCAATCTGGTGTCATGTTTTCAGTGTTCATTATTATTTCAATTTAAATCTTACCTACTTTTTAGGCCTTTCGGTTTCGCCCCGGTTTTTTGAGTGGGTTCCGGACTCCACCTGCGAGATATTCTTGTTTTTACTGACATAAGCTTAGGACATTCTTTTACATGCTCCGGAGTATCAAATTATCTGGTATTATAATACGACTGTTTTCTCCATTTTATCTGGCAATTTAACGTAAGTTTAACTAAAGATAGGTTCAGTTGACAGTTGGAGGGTCTTTGTGGAAATTCGATTTCAGATTCATCTTGTAAATCCAAAACACCACCACAAGTCCTAATCCGACACCTACCAGGCCAATTGCCAGCCCGGAGATGATAGCTCCCGCAGGACCAATGTCAGTCTTCATTAAAGCGGGCAGAATGGTTACACGTGAAATAATTACCCATAGGATACTCGGTAAAATGAGTGCGAGAATTCCAATAATTGCCCAACTGATGCCATTCTTGCCAACTTTGCGTGCAGATTCAAAGAACCAAATTGCCACTAGGATTGCTGCTATAATTTGAATCATGATTGTTTCTCCTTTTCTTGATTAAGTTTTGTCCAACAACTAATTACAAAAAAACACCTTGATTTGAACTATTCATATTATTTTTCATTTACTCAAAAGCAAAAAATAATTTTTTTAATTGCCTAAATCTGAAGGGCATTATTACTTTATACCGACTAATTTATTGTGTGAGAATATTAGTTTCGAAGGGCCTATAACAAATTGATTTTTATCGAAATTGATTTTTTTGTCCATTAATATTTTTGTTATGGTATTCTTTGTCATTCCTTCTTTTATTTCAGCTGTCTTTATCGTGGTGTCTCCACGCATAACTCCGACCACCAATGTGACCCCTTCCGGCATTTTGTAATATGTGCCGTTCTCATCTTTAGCTTGAGAAAGCAATCTTCCTTCATCATAATCCTTTTGAGATACGCCCACAGTATATGATATTTTAGTATTCATTTTAGACTTTGTTTGACTAAAGCAATTACCGCTAAGAATCAAATTGACAATAACAAATAAAAGAAATGCTCTCATAAAAAATTCTCCTACATATTAGTTTTTTCGCCTACTCTTTAAGGATTTTCAGCTTCCTCCTTTTTTTGCATGAACGCTAACGGTTGAATGTAGCAGCAGTAAGGGATTGCGGGCTGCATCACTGTCAAGCTACACCGAAGTTTAAGCGGGGCAGAATGCTTGAATTACCGCTGAAACCCTTATTGCTGCTACACTTTGTTATGGGCATGGGTTATTTTTTTGAACCCCAACGAACTCTGTTTGAGCCATTTCCTGTAGTACAAGTATAACCATGTGCTCTTCCCCATTTACAACCTGCATCTTCTAAGGTACTTTCACCACAATTCATGTAATCCTCAGCCAAACTGACATCCCCAAATGTGTTTAAAAGATAAATTAATTCTGGAATTCTAGAAGCATCCCCAAGTTGAATAAATTTATGGCAAGCAGAAATGACACTATATGAAGTTGGCTTAGGCGTGTCAATAATTGCAGCAGCACCAACAACATAGTTTAATGAAATATCTTTACCTGAAAAGGCTTCATTCCAACTAATACGCCCTAAACGAATCTTAGCAGAAAGCGCAAGGGCAGGATCCTTTGCCTCGCGAGTCAAAATATCCAATGAATTATCATTAAGCTTCTTGAAAGCTGCCTTACGTACATCCCAATTATCGTTATTTTGAGAAATATTCATTAATATTATTTGGTCGTTTAAAAAGTCAATGACATAAAATTTTTGCTCTAATACTATATTTTCTTTGACTAAATTTTCCAATTGACTTGGTGTAAGCCTGTTTAGTAAATTGACTTTAATTTTATTATCAATATCTTTTAATTGTTCTAGATGAGGGGTGTTTAAAAAGATTTTAGAAATAGAATAAAGTATATTCTGGTCGTTAATTTTATTAATTGCTGCAATTTGTATATCATATCTTTCTTTATTAGTAAGGGGTATATCAATTATATACCCTAAAGCAATTTTATATAAAATGTCCTGGTCTGTTAAAATCTTTACTGACTTCAGACGGATTTCGGGATCTTTGCTTTTAATTGCCAATTTATTAATAAGATTTTGATCAGTTATTTTATTAAATGCTGCTATTCGCACTTCGTAGTTTGCATCTTCCATAGCTACATTAAACAAGATATTCTGGTCAGCGATTTTATTTACTGCTCTAATTCTTGCTTGATAACTTGTGCTATTAAGAGTTGCACAACTATAAATCGAAAATCCAATGATGATTAAAGCCATCATTTTTAGAAATTGACATGGGATAAGAATCCTTTGTTTAAGAAAATCTGGTTTCATGTTTTCAGTTTCCATCTATATTTCTATTTAAAATTTTCCTACTTATTTGGCTTTTCGGTGTCGTCCTGTTTTTTTAGTGGTCGCTTGTCTCCACTTTTTATTTTTTGAAGTTAGTTAATACTGTCAAGAAGTTTCAAAACGAAATGTCGCTAATTCTCGTATCTGTCCTCTGTGCCGTTTCTTAACCTTGCCCATAACGGTTGAGTGTAGCAGCAGTAAGGGATTGCGGGCTTTGTACGTGTCAAGCAACGCAAAAGTTGTTACTAGCTGGAATGCCCGAATGCTTCGGAAACCCTTATTGCTGCTACACTTTGTTAGCGTTTCGTTCTTTTAGATTAACGTTTTTCAACTCTAATCCTATTAATTGAGCAGTTATTAATGACACCAGGAAATGGTATTGGTGGATACCCATTTGCTCGTGCCGTTCTTACCCAGTTATTCAGAGCTTGATTTCCGTCATCATTAACAACAGCAATTGCAATTTCATAAAAACCTGTTTCGCCAGGTACTCCAAGATAAACAGTACAAACCCATTTTGAATCTGTGATTGTTCTTTCCCCATTTCCTTGTGGATACCAACCATCAAATCCCTCTAAATGAGCAAGAATCCAAACATGTCCATTTAATGGTTTTGTAGCAGTGCCACTGATATTAACTGGATAATTACTGATAATTGAACCAGTGCTATGAGATGTAAAACTTGTCGCACATTCCTGTCCAAAAACATAACTCTGAAGCAATGCGAGAACTCCAATAATTAATAATAAAATCTTAGGTTTCATAAGTCATTTATATTTAAGTGAGTCAAAATAGGATTCTAGATAATTAACCTGTGCTCCAAAATCTTTGCTTATAGTTGAGTTCTTTATTGAGTTAATGAACTTTTCATTTTTCTGGGAGATTGGAAGTAAATCATAGGCTTCTAAATATTTTTTTCGTGAATAATCTGTTATTGATTTATTCACTCTTGCTTCATTAAGTAATAAAACTATTTTCTCTTTTCTTTTTTTATCAAGTTCTACTTTGTTAACTTGTGACGTTTTTTTGACTGATTTCGTAGTATCAGTTGGAAAAGATGGCATAACTTCAATTTTTTTAGGTTCTTTATTGCTCTTAAATATGTCCATTAATTGAGTTGTGTTAAGAATTAAAGCAACAAGAACCCCTAAAAAAGTAATGGTAGAAATTGTTTTTACCAGTAAAATATTTTTCTTTCTATTGTTTTGTCTTGCCATAGAAATTCCGATTAGTTTTTGTCTTTAGAATGAACGTTAACAATTGTGTAAACGCCATAGTGGTGTTTATTTCTGACTTGTGCGTAGTGTTATTTTCGTTGTTTTGGTTTATGTAGTAAATATAGAAAAATTCCAATACATAAATATTATAGTAAAAGGTCTTATGTGTCGAGTGGACTTTTTATCTAAACGAAACCCTGAGTGGTTTTATGGGTGTAAATCTCAGTTGTCTCCCTGTTTTTGTATCCCAACCAGTTATCTCGCCGGTAAAGTCCGGGTAGGCAAAAAAACATGTGTTTGGCAGCGATGTAGGCTGTCGCGGTGGCAAGCTGCCAAACTCTTGCTTGTGCGTCGGATGTCATGGTGTATACGAAACCTTACATATAACGGCACGGCAGTTGAGGGAGTTTTCGTTACCCGGCGCAATCCACCGGTTGATTGTCCCGGTTGTGAGCATGGAGTTGTCCCGGTGAGCCGCCGGGTATGGCGCTGTATTTGCAAAGTAGGGTGCGGCTGGTTTTGCGATCGCGGTATATGAAGTTAGTTTATAGATAATTAGAATGTTTATACGTTTTGTATCCTGTCAAGGTTAGGTGCTGCAAATACCGTGACAAGCAAATTACCCCAACTGACTGCGTTATATGTAGGGTTAATTTTAAAACTGTCATGATGTACGAGAACTTTATCGTCCAGTCATTAATCAAGTCATACAGGTAGGGTTGGACAGTAAACCTCTTCCCGCAAACATTAAATTTTATATTGATTAAGATTGTAAGGTTTGCGGGATGTGGTTTACAATGAAGGGTTAGCCTTCTAGGTCGATAATCACTTACCAATCGGACTCAACAGACATATATGCTTCTGAATTTCCGCCTTTTAAACAATCCGTGTACATTTTCAAATATTCTCTACCTTTCATTTCCCCATATTTTGTAGACAATAAATTTGAGATATCATAATTGTAAGATTCAACATATGGATCCATTATAAAAATGTAAGTGAAATAACCATCCTTATTTTTATCTTTAGGTTTTTGAAAACGAACAGTTGCTTTAGCTTGAGGGGAAATTTCAGCCCCGGCAGGAGCTAAGTAATTCTTGTAAAAATCTTCAAACTGAACTGTTTTATCTGCTTTGACATGATTTAGTACAATAAGTACTTTATCATTAACTGACGCTCTCTGAAAAGGAGCTGGTGTACTTACATTCCAAATATCACGAAAAACTTTCCACTTTCCGTCTTCGTTTTTCCATGTCACTATATATTTTCCTTGATTAACAACTTGATCACCTTCCATATAGAGTGCGTATTTACCTTCTTCTATGGCTATATTTCCAAATTTTTGCGCTTTCTCAGTTTCAAATAGTACTTTTTTAATACCCATGTTTATAGTAGATGACCAAAATTTCCCAATTGAGGGTTGTCCATCTATTATATTGCCGTTCTCCGGGAATATTTTTGCATCGTTTGTATATAAATTAGTTAAGGTAATCGTATCGCTTTTTAAAACAGCATCCATAAATACCTTATTCGACTCCTTTATCTGATCTGTGATGTCTGTCGGACCATTTGTGCAACTGTTGACCATCAGGATTAATAGAAAAATCCCAACGATACTACTCATGATTTTCGGTTTGTTTTTCATAAAATTCGTTTAAATGTTAAAAATGAATGTTTTTAGATTGTTTTATAAAGAGTCTCATGACTGTAAATATATAAAAATTCCAATATATAAATATTACAGTCAAAGGTCAAATATGTAAATTGGAATTTTTATCTGATTGAGAAGACATGGTGATGATGTGGGTATAAATCTTGTTGACATTATTGCATTCTTGCCTCAGTAGGTAGCCATGCTAGTAAAATCAGGTAGGCAGAAAAGCATGTGTTTGGTAGCAGTGTCAGGTGTCGCAGTGGCGGCTGCCAAACTCTTGCCCGTCAGAATGGACTTCGTCCGGGCGGGCTTGTGTGTTGGGAGTCCTGGCATATGTATGAAAATTCGCCTTTGAAGTTATATGTAGGGTAACTGTCATGCTAGTCTAATTGGCTGGTGTCGAAAACCTTACATATAACGGCTCGGTGGTATAGGAAGTTGCCGTCTGTGCCAGGGTTGGCGAGTTTTTTGCCAGTCCCGGTAAACGGACGCAAGTTGTCACGTCACGGTAAAGCCCGATTACATATTAGTCCCGGTAGTAGGTACGAAGTTTAATGGTCACGGTACATTTTATAAACGGAGAGCAAAAAACGCTGCCAACTGAGCGTCGGCCCGCAGCCCTAGTGACTTTGTCTCGGCAGTAGGAACAGTCCGGGTGCTACAAGATTTTATAAGTTGAAATGAGTTTAATCGTATAGACTTTGGGGGCTAATTACGAAGTAGTCCGGCTCGGAAGCCAATTAATTAAACCGACCGAGTTATATGTAGGGTTAATTTTAAACTGTCTCGATGTTCGAGAACTCTGTCGTCTAGTCTGAAATCAAGTAATACTAGCAAGTATAGACTGTAAACCTCTTCCCGGAGTTTTAATTGCATTTGTTTGTGTGGTTTGCGGGATGTGGTTTACAGTGAAGGGTCGATCCTTTGTCAATGCCTAAATAACGTTGACCTTTTTAATACTTGTTTTAATTATTTTAATCGGAGTAAAGCGCCTGTTGAAAAGGCATGTATGTAAATTGTGAGCTTACCGACCATATACTGTCTGGTTTTCCGGCTTTTACACCATCACACTTTATAGGGCATCAATATTTTCGTATGCTTGTTCGGAGAATTCTTGTTTCTTAAATCCTTGCTAACGTCTCGCAAATACACGCAGGGCGGGAGTTAACCGATGAACTTCCTACGAAGAGTTGCTTTTCAAATTATTACTTTCCTGTCAACGAAGCTGGATGCCCGACTTGCGGGTATTTTGCTGTTATGCACATGGCGGTTCTTTATGTACATCAAATTTAAAGTATTATAAGGACTTTCTTCTAAACTACTAATTCATAAATTTTCCAATGATAAATTATTTTTATTCAATGAGTTATTTATTTAGCACCTGCAGAAAGAAGCAATTCAGCAATTTCCTTAAATCCATGCGATGATGCATAGTTTAATGGTGTACTTCCACATACATCTTTAGCATGAATATCTGCTCCTTTGAAAATTAATAATTCAACTAATTCCTTGTATCCATTTCTAGAAGCATAAATTAGAGGTGTCCCCATATAACCATCTTTAACATTTATGTTAGCACCTTTAGCAATTAGTAATTCAGCTATTTCCTTTAATTCTTTACTTAAAGCAGTACATATTGGATTTTGTGAAATTGTTTCGACATTATCACCATGCCAAATTGGAGGGATAATATGACAACCTGTAGCATTTATATCAGCACCATTTTCTATTAATATTCTTGCAATTTCACTTTTTTTAGCATCAAGAGCAATTAGTAAAGGCGTTTCATTTCTATTATTGTAAACGTTTATAGTAGCACCTGCAGAAATTAATATTTCTATAATTACTTTGTATCCATTCTGGATAGCATAAAAAAGAGGTGTTTTGCCCCAATAATCTACAACATTTACATCTGCACCATTAGATAATAATACTTCTACCACTTCCTTAAATCCGTTGAAACAAGCATGCTTGATAGAAGAATTACCATAATAATCTCTAATATTTATTTCAGCACCCTTGGCAATTAATTCTTCAACAATTTCCTTATATCCTTTTTCTGAAGCAAAAATAATTGGTGCTCTATCTTGGTCTTTTACATCTATGTTAACACCTTTAGTCATTAGTAATTCAGCTATTTCCTTTAATCCATTACTCAGGGCTTGACAGAATGGGTTTTCAATAATTTCTATATTTTTTTCTCCATGCGGGTCAGATTGAACAAAACGAGAACCAGTTGCATTTATATCAGCTCCTTTTTCAATCAATATTCTTGCGATTTCACTGTTTTTACAATTAAGAGAGATTAATAAAGGCGTTTCATTTTTACTATTATAAACGTTTGTCTCAGCACCTGCTGAAATTAGTATTTCTACAATTTCTTTATATCCATTTCTAGAAGCAATACATAAAGGCGTTTCGATAATCTTTTCATATTTTTTGTTCGAATCAGATTGAAAAATAGAATCAGATGGAATAATATTTGTACCTACAACATTTACATTAACGCTGTTTACAATTAGCAATTTTACTATATCCGTGTATCCTCTATATGAAGCAACACTAAGTGAATTTTGTCCTATGTCATTTATATAATCAATTTTAGCATTTGAAGAAAAGAACCATTTTTTAGAAAGTAATTTGCTAATTCTTTTTGTATTTCTTTCTTTAACAGCATCAATTAGTTTATCATTTTTATTCATCTCTATTATTTATCAATATGGATAAAATACTGCATCTTCTTTTACCGCTTGTGCATAACAATTGTGTAAACGCCATAGTGGTGTTTATTTCTGACTTATGCGTAGTGTCATTTTCGTTGTTTTGGTTCATGTAGTAAATATAGAAAAATTTCAATACTTAGATTTAATTGTCAATGGTCTAATGGGCCAAGCAGACTTTTTATCTGATCGAAACTGATCGTGGTAAAGCGGGCATAGATCTCATTGGTCTTATTGTCTCTGTGCCTAGGCTAGTTGTCTTGCGAGTGAAGTCCGGGTAGGGAAAATAAGCATGTGTTTGTCAGCAGCATCGGGTGTCGCGGTGGCAAGCTGCCAAACTCTTGCTTGTGCGTTGAGAGTCCAAGTATATGTATAAAAATTATAGCTTTTACTGTTATATGTAGGGTAAATGTCAACTCTGTCTAGCTGTCTGGGATTTAGCACCTTACATATAACGTCTCGCAAATACACGCAGGGCGGGAGTTAACCGATAAACTTCCTACGAAGAATTGCTTTTCAAAATTTCATTTCCTGTCAACGAAGTACTAAACCCCGACTTGCGGGTATTTTGCTGTTATGGCCGAGTTGTTCTTTTTTCCTTTATTTTTCCTTTTTTATCCACCGGCGGAGACGCTTCGCCACTTCAGTCCCAATCCAACGGTCAATTCCGCTTTGTCAAAGCACAAAAGTGTCGATTCGAATATTGTCTATTTTCCCTGGATTCCAACTCCGTCTATATTTTTCAATTTTCGAAACGGTCACTGTCGCTAATGGTTTTCTCTCAAACAGATTCCGTATCAAATGCTAAAAATGAGTCACCGCCCAACTTCTCAGCGGATTCCGTGTCAAACTGCAAAACTCTCTCGAAATACGAGAATCTGTCAAACCCAGAAACACTAAAAACCACTTTTAAAAACCTTTCAAAT
>Ga0209125_1002266_pt1 | contig 15213 bp, 13 predicted proteins | sample BarGraIncub1131A_FD_184503 | JGI IMG/M metagenome (GOLD analysis project Ga0209125, IMG submission 184503) | Arctic peat soil microbial communities from Barrow, Alaska - Barrow Graham LP Incubations 11-31A (SPAdes) (version 2) | ecosystem: Environmental > Terrestrial > Soil > Wetlands > Peat... | reverse complement strand
TGGGATCCCTAGCATCCCCATATTAGCTAACTTATTAATTGCTTCCTCAGGGAATTTATTTTCCTGGTCTAACATAAATGCAATAGGTTTAACTTCTTCCTCTGCAAACTCTCTGATTTTTTTCCTCAAATTTTCATGTTGTTCCATAGTTTTAAAAAACATAAATACATCTCCTTTTAATTAATGCAGTTTCATGAATGTCGCTATATGAAATCTTTAAAATCATAACATTTAGCTTCAGCAAGCAAAACTCATTAAACTCATCAAACTCCGCCAATTCTTTTTTACCTTTGTAATCCATGTAATCAATATGCTTTACTACATCAAATGTACCCGTAAACTTCTTCTCTAAAAGTATACCTAAACCGTATACTTTTATTATATACATAATAAACATAGATTGCAAGCTTAATTCTAACCTTTTTTTCGTCATGATTACCCATGAAAACCTGTGGCTTGTTCTAATGCTACAAACCTTCCGAGTTCCTCCTCCTGATATTTAATGTTTCTAGACTACCATTATTAACAGTGTTATTACCCAAACATTTTCTTGTATTTTTTTCAAAGAGGATATTCATTCTTCAGTGATTCTTTATACATCTTATATATTTGGATAATAGGAGTTATAATATATTATGCTTCTCACATTCCCTATATCCCAAAGTATTCAGCATATTATATTATTTGATCATCCTTACCATCATTTCAATTCCTTTTGAATAACATCTATTAATTTCTTACAAGGAATAACCTTTATATTTTTAAATTTAACCCCTGTTTTTAAACAATTCATCGGTATATATGCCTTTTTAAAACCCATTCTATCTACTTCTTTTAGTCTTTGCTCGAGTGATGGTACTTTTTTTAATTCACCAGTAAGACCAAGTTCTCCTATAAAGACTGTATCGGTAGATATCCCGTGGTTTAATGCGGAGGATGCAATACTCATGACTACAGCAAGATTTACTGATGTTTCAGTTAACTTAAGACCACCTGTTGCTTTTATAATGACATTTTTATCATAAAGTCCTACCCCTCCCCTTTCCTCAAGAATTGAGATAAGAGTTCCTAATTGTTCCTTCCTTGCAAAACACTCACTTAGTCTACTTGGATAAGGAGTAAAAGATTTCGATACAAGACTCTCGACTTCTACAACAATTGGTCTTGTACCGTCCTTTATAACGGCTAAAGCACTCCCTGGAACTAGTTCTTCCCTTTTAGTCATAAAAAACTCCGACGGATCAGCTATTTCTTCCATCCCTATTTCTGACATGCGAAATAATCCACTCTCAGAAGTGTCACCATATCTATTCTTTTTGCTAATTAAATGTTTCAGTTCTTCTCCATCTTCTCCCTCTATGTACAATACGGTATCCACTAAATGCTCTAATATTCGAGGACCCGCCATCTCATCAGCCTTTGTCATTTGTCCAACGAGAAATACAGCTCTTGGTCTATCTGGATTCTTTGCTTTATCCTTTAAAGCTGTGGCACATTCAATTACTTGAGTAGGAGATCCCGCTCTCGAACTTGAATATTCTTCTAAAGTAAATGTTTGAATGCTGTCAAGTATTATTAAGTCTGCATCAACTGTTTCTATATGTTGTAATATTTCATCTAACTTAGTATCAGAAACTACCCAGAAATTATCAGCTACTTCTTTTACTATACGATCAGCTCTATTTTTAATTTGACTATTGCTTTCCTCTCCTGATGCATATAAAATTTTATATCCTTTTAAGGACAGAGAATTTGCCAGTTGCAGTAAAAGGGTTGACTTGCCCATCCCAGGAGGTGCTGAAATTATGCTTATACTATCTCTAACTATTCCGCCACCCATAACTCTATCAAATTCTGAAACTCCTGTAACTATCCTGTCGCTGTTAGATTGTACAATCGCTCTTAGTTTTGTTGGGTTAGTTGTTATTACCATTCTACTTGAGTTAGATTTAAGGTCGCTTGCCTTAACAATTTTCTCTTCATATGTATTCCAGGCGCCACAATCGCTACATTTCCCCATCCATTTTGGAGAACGCGCCCCACATTCTTTACAAATGTAAACTTTTTTGTCTTTAGCCATTTAAATACATCTCCTTAGTTTTGGCATTGTTATCTAATTTAGTCAGGCTGCTATTTTGTATTATAATTTTTTCTTCTTCCCCAGTTGATTTTGTTACTTCTTCTATTTCTACTTCATAAACTTTATCGTTTAGCGTTATCATATATTTTTTCATATTCTTAACACCTTCCTAGGTATATTATATTCATCATTTTATTCTTTTGATTTTTGATATCCTAAACTCCGAGTTTGGATTATCTCGTGCTACCATAGCAGATGCTACAAGTGCCACCACTATTCTCTCCTCTTTATCTATTTCATTTATTTCTTGCATCTCACAATTCGTTATTATTTTCTTACAAGTATTACCGTTTATATTATCACTTAACCTCTTCTCAAAGAATTTTTTTGAAATTCGTGGAAATAATGCATAGGATAACACATCCTCAGGAGAGGTTGCCAAATCTCCAATTTCATTCTCATATTTTTTCATTTGAGGCTCAATTGGATCTGCCGGTCTTTGAGTTATAATTTTCATATTGCCTATAATTTTCGTCTTTATTTCATCTTTTATAGGTGTTGGTGATCTTCCATAAAGTCCTTTAACGTAATCTTTTAATTCTTTTGGAATTATTTTATATCTGGTGCCAGACAATACATTAAACACAGCTTGAGTTCCTACCATTTGAATAAGAGGCGTAATTAAAGGTGGGAATCCTAAATCTTCTCTTACCCTAGATACCTCTGTAAGGACTTCCTTATATTTAGATTCAACCCCCTGTGCCTTTAGCTGTGATAAAAGGTTTGACAACATCCCTCCAGGAACCTGATATATAATAGCTCTAGCCTCTACATCCATAACTTTTGGATTTAGTATTCCATTTTCTCTGTATTTATCTTTTATAGGTCTAAAATAGTCTGCTATTTCACCTAATAAATTAATATCTAATTTAGGGCCTCTTGGACTCTCTTTTAAAGTAAGGACCATCGACTCAGTAGGTGGTTGTGATGCACCCTCTGAAAAGGGAGAAATTGCAGTGTCAATAATATCTACTCCTGCTTCAATAGCCTTTAAATATGTCATAGAAGCTATTCCACTAGTACAATGAGCATGTAAACATAATGGTATCTTTACAGCGATCTTTAATCTTTTCACTAATTCATAAGCCAAAAATGGAGTTAATATACCCGCCATATCATTAATACAAATTGAATCTGCCCCTAATTCTTCTAATTTGATTGATAATTCAACATAGTAATCTAAAGTGTGTACTGGGCTAGCCGTATAACATATAGAACATTGACAGTGTGCTCCACCTTCTTTAATAACTCTAATTGAAGTTTCCAAATTTCTTGTGTCATTTAAGGCATCATAAACTCTTATTATATCTATGCCATTTTCTATAGACTTCTTAATAAATGCCTCTACTACATCATCTGCATAATGACTATATCCTAAAATATTTTGACCTCGAAGGAGCATTTGAAGTTTAGTATTTTTAACCACCTTGCGTATCTTTCTTAGTCTTTCCCAAGGATCTTCATTAAGTAAACGGAGACATGAATCGAAAGTTGCTCCTCCCCAAACCTCCATTGAATAATACCCGACCTTATCCATTTTTTCTAAGATTGGTAATATGTCTTGTGTTCTCAATTTTGCTGCAATTAAAGATTGCTGGCCATCTCTTAGTGCTGTTTCAGTTATTTTAATTGGATTCACTATTCTATCCCTCCTTAGAGTGTGTTTTCCTAAATATCAGTAATTGCTTACCAACACTGCCCCCTCTTATTACATAATTTCCTCTACAATCACGTCATATTCCTTATTATTTACTGTTACTTTAAACCTTTTACCACTTATTGTGCCAGATCCGAGCTTTGCCATACTTTCTCTTATGGAATCAAAGTCTTTCATATATTTTCTATATATTCTATGAGCTTCCTCAATATCTATTAACTTAAACCTTACACTATCACCAGGCTTTAATTGTCCTACTATGTTTATATCAGGAGTTATTATTGTAGCGATTTTTGTGTATCCCCCAGTAGTTTGCCTGTCAGCCATCATAATTATAGGTGCACCATCTCCAGGAATCTGAACAGACCCCATGGTTATTCCATCCGATATAATATCTGCAGAAGTAATATGTGAAACTTTAGGCCCAGATAACCTATATCCCATTCTATCAGCCTCACTTGTCACTTGATACTCACTATCAAAAAATGTATTTATACCATCGACCGTAAAATAATCATCCTGCGGCCCCATTACCACTCTTACAACATTATTCTTGTTATATAATGGTATTAACTCAACTGGAAGCTTTTTGATACTAGTAAAATCATTTTTTCCTCTACTTATAATCTTAACCTCATCACCAGTCTTCAGCATCCTTCCCTGAAAACCTCCAACATTGCCCTTTACATATGTAGACTTGCTACCCATAACCTTTGGCACATCAATGCCATGCTCGATTGCTATATAACTCCTGCACCCACTTTTTGCAGTTTCAAAGGAAAGTTCATCACCATCTAACACTTTAACCCCAGACCACATGTCTATAGCCTTGTTATTTATCTTTGGCATAAGATTGGCTCCTGTGACAGCAATCAAGGCATCACCCTCAAATTTTATTTTAAGTCCGAAAAGCGTAGTTTCTAAACATGCTTCGCTATCCATATTTCCAACAAGGATATTAGCAACTCTTAGAGAGAATTGATCCATTGCACCGGAAACAGACATACCTGATTTTTGATAATTATACCTACCTATGTCCTGAATGGTAGTATACATACCTGGCTTTATTATCTTCATTATTGTCATATACTCACCTTCTTACTTCCCTCTTATAATTACTTTATATTTTTGTGCGAGCTCTAAAGCCTCAATACTTTTGTATTCATTTTCATCTATTTGTACAAATTTTATATAATCTCCCGCGTTTAATAGTACAGGTTGCTCTCTGCAGGGATCATACAATTTAACAGGAGTTCTGCCAATTAATTGCCAGCCACCAGGGCTTTCTATAGGATATATGCCTGTCTGTTTACCTGCAATTCCTACACTTTGGGCAGGTATTTTAGTTCTTGGATTTTGAAGCCTAGGAGCCTCTATTTTATCACTCATTCCTCCAAGGTACGGAAACCCTGGTGTAAACCCGATCATATAAATTAAATATTCCCTATCTGTGTGAATTTTTATAACTTCATCGATTGATATTTTATTATGATTTGCTACAAACTCAATATCAGGGCCATACTCCCCACCATAAAGTGTTGGTATTTCTATAACTTTAGCATCCGGCAGTTTTAATTCATGCATCCTTGTTATAATGGATTTTATTGCACCTATAAGCTTCGCAAGTTCTATTATCATAGGGTCATAAATCACCATAAGCGACCTGTATGTAGGAATAGTCTCGTTTATACCTATTATACCTTCTCGGTCAATTGCAACTGTAAGACTTCTTATTTTTGAATTAACCTGCTCTTCAATTTTATCTCCAAATTCAACAACTAAACCTCTATCTCCGGCGATTAAATACTTAACTTTTTCATACATATTGTATTACGCCCCCTATTTAAATAATGCAACTATTCCACCCATTGACTGGTAACCTGCAATTATTGCTAATATCACAACAACATATCCCAAATACATAAGCCATTTGGAATGCTTATAGTCTCCTACAATATTCTTCTTTGTAGACGCAATAAGTATTATGCCAAGAGCAATTGGAAGAATTAAACCATTAAGTGATCCAGCCACCACAAGTAATTCTACAGGCTTACCCAGCGTTAAAAATACAAGCGTTGATATAACAATAAATCCTATAATAAATTTTGATGTATTTTTTTCAAAAACCGGTGCTAGTGTTTTTAAGAATGATACAGATGTATAAGCTGACCCGACCACTGAGGTAATCGCCGCTGCAAAGAGTACAACTCCAAATAACATATAACCAAAATTACCTGCCCCAAGTTTAAAAGCCTGCGCTGCAGGATTTGCTGTTCCAAGTGGTTTACCAATATTTACAACAACTCCAAGTACCGCAGCGAATAGAAGTATTCTCATAAGTGACGCTATTGTTATAGCAAGTACCGAGCTATTAGTTATATCTTTCAAATGCTTAATTCCTGTAATTTTAGCATCTATTAATCTGTGTCCTCCAGCAAATGTTATATATCCACCTACTGTTCCACCGACAAGAGTTATAAAAGGCAAAAATGCAAACCCAGTTGGTACAAATGTCCTTGCAACCATTTCTCCTACTGGAGGATGGGTCCTAAAAGCAACATAACCAATAAGAATAATCATCAGAACACCTAGCACTTTTGCAAAAGTATCCATCGCTTTTCCCGCTTCCTTAGACGTAAATATTATAATAGCTATAACAGCACTAATAATGGCACCCATTTTAACGTTTATTCCAAATAATACATTAAGGCCAAGGGCAGCGCCTCCAATATTTCCTATATTGAATGCAAATCCACCAATACATATTAGAACTGCTAAGAAAACACCAAGACCAGGTAGCGTCTTGTTTGCAATATCTTGCGCCCGAAGGCCTGATACGCCAATAACTCTCCATATATTGAGCTGAGCTATAAAGTCTACAATAATAGTAAGCAATATGATAAAACCTAAATTAGCTTTAAACGTTTCTGTAAATACTGCAGTTTGGGTCAAAAACCCCGGTCCTATGGCAGATGTAGCCATAAGAAATGATGCTCCAATTAGCACACCCCAATTACTTTTCTTTTTAACTTTTGTGTTTAAATTGTTACTCATAAATAAACTTTCCTCCTATTTTATAAATTGATTAAGTGGTTTTATTTCCACTCCAGCTGTGGTTAACTCTTCCTTTATAGCTTTTACAAACTGAACAGCCTCTGGATTGTCTCCATGAACACATATTGAATCCACCTTAATATTAATATCTTCACCGTTTATTGCTATGACCTTTCCCTCTTTTACCATTCTTATTACCCTTGAAATAGCTATATTTTTATCCAGTATCATAGAACCAGGAAAACTTCTTGCAACAAGCGTTCCATCAAGATTATATGACCGGTCTGCAAAAACTTCATTTGCAGCTTTTAACCCTTTTTCCTTTGCAGCACGTATAAGTTCACTCCCAAAAAGTCCTAGAACTATCAAATCCCTGTCCACTTCCCATATACCATCTATTATTGCCTGAGCTAGTTCGCTATCTTTAGCCGCCATGTTATACATTGCGCCATGAGGTTTTACATGCTGCATTTTAGCCCCAGCTGCTTTTACAAATCCATATAAAGCCCCAAGCTGATATATGGTATACTGCTTCATCTCGTCAGGGGATACTGTCATATTTCTTCTTCCAAAACCCATAATATCAAAAAATCCAGGATGTGCTCCAATACCTACATTACTTTTGTATGCTTCCCTAACAGTGTCTCTCATAACCATAGGGTCACCTGCATGCCAACCGCAAGCAATATTAGCTGATGATACATAGTTAAGAACCTCTTTATCAAGTCCAATCATGTATTCACCAAAACTTTCTCCTACATCACTGTTTAAATCAATAATTTTACCCATATTGCTTTCCTCCTTTAAAAACAGCTCTGTAACACTTGTATTTCCATAGTGTTACAGAGCTATTTATCATACCTCCTGAGATTATCGTTTCCAGCTATTCTTCATCCCATAACATTTTAGCTAGCGGAAAAGGTTCTAGAGCTCTATCTAATATTCCTTGAACATAAGCAATTAAAATTCCATAATTAACCATAGGTACATTGAATTCTTTTGCTGATTCAATTCGATTTAACATTGCAGCTCTATTTAACATGCAAGCACCGCAATGAATTATTAATGCATATCTTTTAACATCCTCAGTGAACGTAACCCCTGAAGTGTACTCGAAATCTATCTGTTTACCCGTAATTTGCCTAAGCCATCTAGGAATTTTAACTCTTCCTATGTCATCAGATTGTCTATGATGTGTACATCCTTCTGAAACTAGCACTTTATCTCCATCTTTGAGCTTTTTAACTGCCTTAACTCCCCTTATAAGTTCAACTAAATCCCCTTTATATCTTGCAAATAAAATTGAAAAGGAGGTCATAGGAATGTCCTTAGGTGTATCCGCTGCAACTTTTAAAAACACTTGTGAATCTGTAATAACAATTCTAGGTTTCTTACCTAGATTTTCTAAAGTTTCCCTTAACTCATGTTCTTTAGTAACAATTGCAATTGCGTCACTTTCAAGAATATCTCTAATCGTCTGTTGCTGAGGAAGTATTAACCGTCCCTTTGGGGCTGCCTTATCTATAGGAGTAACTAATACTACAAAATCCCCAGGACTTATAAGATCACCTATGATTTTAAATTTTTCTTCTTCGTCAGGGATCATACTTATAATTTTATCTTTCAATTTCTTTACTCCTTGTTTTGTAACTGCTGAAACAGAAACTGACGGAATATCTAGTTGTTGTTTTATTTTACTGATAAGCTCTTCATTTACGAGTGCTATATCACTCTTATTCAAAACCGCTATTACTGGTATCTTTTTACTTTTAACTTGATCAATAATAGATTTATCATAGTCAGTTAGTCCAATAGATGTATCAATAACCACTAAAGCAATATTCGTTTTATTTAAAACCTCAAGTGTCTTCTTTTTTCTTAATTCTCCCAGCTCTCCAACATCATCTAAACCTGCTGTATCAATTATTACACAAGGCCCTATGGGCAATATCTCCATCGCCTTATATACTGGATCAGTAGTTGTTCCTTTCATCTGTGAAACAATGGCTATTTCCTGATTTGTTAAAGCGTTAATTATGCTAGATTTTCCTGCGTTCCTCATGCCAAATAACGCTATGTGAACCCTTTCTGAGCGAGGTGTATCATTTAAGCTCAATTTTTATTCCCCCTTATTTTAATCCAGGTATTCCTGGTTTCGTTAATTCGTATGGCTTTAATATTTCCTCTATTTTTGAACTGCAAAGTATTTCATCTGTTAGTAGTATATCCCTAATAGTTCTATCCTCTTTTAAAGCTTTCTTTGCTATGCTACTAGCTTTATCATAACCTATATGATGAACTAATGCAGTAACTAAAGCTGTTGACTTTTCAAGATTATCCTTACATTTTTTTTCATTTACAGTAATGCCCTCAATACATTTTTCTCTAAATATTATAACGCATTTGTTTATTAGCTCAAGGGATTCAAGCAAACTCTCTGCAATAAGTGGGGTAAAAGAATTTAACTCTAATTGTCCCATTGAACTTGCCATAGTTATAGCTCCATCATTTGCAATAACTCTCATAGCAACCTGAGCCACCATCTCTGGAATCACAGGGTTAACTTTTCCAGGCATTATTGTAGAACCTGCTTGCATCTCAGGCAAATTTATCTCTCCAAAACCACCCTTAGGTCCAGAATTTAATAATCTCAAATCATTTGATATTTTTAATAAGTTAACACTACAAGACTTGAGTAATCCCGACACTTCCACATACACATCACAGTTTTGAGTTATATCCATTGGATAATCAGACCTAGCAAGTCCTAGCTTTGTTAAATCTTGAAGGGAATCAGTTATCATATATATAAATTTATTCGTAGCATTGAGTCCCGTCCCAATGGCAGTACCCCCCATATTTATTTGTCTTAACCGCTCTTCTCCCTTGTATATTCTCCAACGATCTCTCTCCAGGGCCTTTGCATAGGCTCCAAATCCTTGACCTACCATCATAGGAAGTGCATCCATAAGCTGAGTTCTCCCTAGCTTTATCACATCTGCAAACTCATTTTCCTTCTCTTGAAAAGACTGCTGAAGCTCTGACAAAGAATTACTTAGCTTTCTTATAAGATGGATTGCTGCGATTCTAAGTGCAGTTGGATAAACATCATTGGTAGATTGAGACATATTAACTTCATTTAAAGGATGAATTAAATCATAATCCCCCTTATTTCCTCCAAGGATTTCAATCGCTCTATTAGCAATTACTTCATTTACATTCATATTAGTTGAAGTTCCCGCTCCACCTTGAAAAGCACTAACCACAAAGTTATAATCAAGGTTTCCGGAAATTACATCTTCACTTGCTTTTATAATGGCATTTGCTTTTTCGTCAGTTAAATTTTTAAGATTCTTGTTTACCATCGCTGCTGCTTTTTTAATAAGTGCAATTTCATATATTAATTTTAAATTAACGCTCTTACTTTCTAATGGAAAGTTTTCAATTGCCCTTTGAGTATTAATTCCATAATAAAATTTATCATCTATCTTTATCTCACCAAGTAAATCGTTTTCAATTCTATATCCCATTATAACCTCCCTCACTCCCCTAATACTACAATCTATATAAAATAGAATACCATTTATAATTATAAAAATCAAAATTCATTAGTCACAGTTGCCCTCATTAGATGCGAATCAACCCATTTGCTATTGATTTTATCCTTGTAAAGCTGTGAATTGTAATGATATAATACACTTGTTAAAAATTATAAATCACGAAAGGGATGGTTTAATCGTGGAAACAAAATTACAAAAAAAGTTCGGGCTTATTACTGCAATAGCAATGGTTGTTGGCATCGTAATAGGTAGTGGTGTTTTTTTCAAGGCAGAAAAAGTATTAACTGTAACTGGGGGAGATCTTAAACTAGGTATTTTAGCTTGGGTTATTGGCGGTATTATTATGATTTCTTGCGCTTATACTTTTGCTGTAATGGCAACCAAATACGAGAAAGTCAATGGTATTGTAGATTATGCAGAAGCTGCTATGGGTGAGAAATATGGATATTATGTTGGCTGGTTTATGGCACTAATTTACTATCCAACATTGACATCCGTTTTAGCATGGGTTTCAGCTAGATATACCTGCGTATTATTTGGATTTTCAATTACAGGTGGAGAATGTATGACTATTGCCTGTCTATATTTGATAGGTAGCTATTCACTAAACGCATTATCACCAGTTTTAGCTGGTAAATTTCAAGTTAGTACAACTATTATAAAACTCATTCCACTGATTTTAATGGCTATAATTGGGACAATCATAGGTATCCATAGTGGTATGACAATGATTAATTTTACAACAGTAGTAGAAAAAGTAAATACTTCCAATGCATTATTTAAAGCAGTTGTTGCAACAGCATTTGCATATGAGGGTTGGATTATTGCTACAAGTATCAATGCTGAATTAAAAGATGCGAAGAAAAATCTTCCGCTTGCTCTTGTTGGAGGGACTTTTATAATTATGGCTGTTTATATTCTTTACTACATAGGACTAGCTGGAGCTGTAACAAACAAAGTTATGATGAGTGGCGGAGAATCTGGAGCTAAATTAGCATTCCAAAAAGTATTCTCCTCTGCAGGTGGTACTCTAATATTTGTATTTGTTATTATTTCTTGCCTTGGAACTTTAAATGGATTAATGCTCGGATGTACTCGTGGTATTTATTCATTAGCAGCAAGGGGCTTTGGACCAAAACCAAATATATTTAAACAAATTGATAGTGAGACTAATATGCCAACAAATTCATCTATCCTAGGACTACTTCTTTGTGCTATATGGTTATTATTCTTCTATGGCGCTAACTTAACAAAACCTTGGTTTGGATTCTTTTGTTTTGATTCATCAGAATTACCTATAGTTACTATTTATGCATTATATATTCCTATTTTTATTATGATGATGAAAAAAGAAAAGGATTTAAACTCATTTAAAAGATTCGTAATGCCTATTGTTTCATTAGCAGGATGCGTATTCATGATAATTGCTGCTTGTTTTTCTCATGGAATGTCAGTTGTTGCATATCTAATTATCTTTGCAATTATAATGGGTATTGGTGCTTTGTTTTCAAAAAAAGCAAATCTTAATTAGAATATAATATCTAAAAATAGAATTGTCACTCTAATGCAGCTAAATTAAAGCATAAGAAAACCCTCGACTAATTTATTAATTAGTCGAGGGTTTTACTGATGGAGGCGAACCTATACTAACTATATCACTGTCCATTGAAATCAAGAAATTTAATCCACCATTACCATCATTTCATTTCCTTTTCAATAACATCTATTAATTTCTTACAAGGAATAACCTTTATATTTTTAAATTTAACCCCTGTTTTTAAGCAATTCAATTGAGATTTTTCTTAAACATCCTTCTCTCTTAATAAACTTGAAACAGCTTCATAATAATCATATAATCCTTCTGATAGATAGCGAAATATAGTGAAATTTCCCAATGAATTGTATATAATGAGATTATACGGAGGTGAATGCATGACAAAGAGGTCCGCAATAATTTTCACTAGAATATTTTTAATAATTATTCTTTTTACTCTTACTATATCAGGTCAAAAGGTATTTGCATCAGATAATAAAACCTATTATTTATCAGGGTATAATATTAATATATTGGTGAATAAGGATGGTTCAGCTAACTTCGAAGAGCGCCTTACTTATAATTTTGATGGTCAGTTTAAAGGAGTTACTAGAGATGTTGATTTTTCTGATACAAAAGGAATAAAAGACAAAAGAATTTATGTGGTACAAAATAATAATTTAAAAGAACTCACGTTAAATTCCGGTAATTCTCTTGATGATTCAGGTGATCCAGGTACTTATAACTTTATAGAAGAACAAAGCTTGGCACGATTCAAGATTTTCAATTCATCAGAAAACGAAGAAAAAACTTTTGTTATAAAGTACAAATTAATGGATGTTGTTACAAAATATAAGGACGTAGCTGAGTTTAACAGAAAGGTAATTGACACTAAGTGGCAAACTAGATTGGATAACATAAAAATAAAAGTAACACTTCCTATTGGTGCTACAAAAGAAGAGCTAAAAGTGTTTGCACATGGTCCACTTGAAGGTGAATCTACTATATTAGATAGCAGTAATGTAGAATTTAAGGTACCATCTGTGTCCCCAGGTACTTTTGTAGAGACCTTGGTTTTGTTTCCTGCAAAGCTTGTTCCGTTAGCAAGTAATATAAAAAATGAAAATGCCTTACCTAGAATAATGGCAAATGAAGCTTCACTTGCAAATAAAGCAAATATAGCAAGAGAGGAGGCAAGAGAGTATGCAAAGTGGGAAATACAAAATAATATTAAAACCCAAGCGCAAAGAGATCTTAATCTAAAACGAATGAGATCTATAGGAAATCCTCTTTCAATTTTTTTCATATTAGTATGGTTTTTAATAATTGGTTACATTTATAAAAAATATGATAAAGAGTTTAAACACGACTTTAAGGGCAAATACTACAGAGAACTTCCGGGAGATTACACCCCAGCAGAAATGAGTGTATTAATGTCTTCTGGCAGAGTAAACACTAGAGATATTATGGCTACCCTAATGGATCTTGCGAGAAAAAAACAAGTGGTGATTTCAACAAACAAAATTAATAAGAAGACCACCTTTGGTAGCAAAGAAACAATTCAATATATTATAACGTTAAAAGAGAAGGTACCAACAGTTACTTTAAAGCCACATGAAATATTTATAATAAGTTGGTTTATAATTAAAATAGGGGACGGAAATTGTGTTTCCCTTGATGAAATAAAAGCTTATGTTAAAAATGATTCTAAGGCACTAAAATTCAAGACCGATTATGATAAATGGTGTAAACTTGTACTGGATGAATCCGCTAAAAATAATTTCTTTTATAAAACCAGTAAAAAGGCAATTGCGCTTGGACTGATAATAGGATTTGTATATTTTTTAATTGGACTAGTTGTTTCAATATTTATGTTTGTTCCAATTGCTATAGCTTGCATAATCCAAGGCGTAATATTAATTATTTTCACAACTACTATAAAAAGAAAAACAAAGTATGGAAACGAACAATATGCAATGTGGAAAGCTTTCAAAAGCTTCTTAAAGGACTTTAGCAGATTAGATAAAGCTGAAATTCCCTCCATTATATTATGGGAACACTATCTTGTTTACGCCACTTCTCTTGGAGTCGCAAAGGAAGTTATAAAACAGCTTCCTATTGTCTTTCGAGATGAGGATTTAAACAATAACCAGCTCACCTATATGCATGGATTAAGCTATGGATACTTTGCTTCTTTTAGCACAATGTTTGATGACACTATCCATACAGTAACGAGTGCAGTTTCCACGGCGCAAAGCGTTGCAAGTTCTCAAAATTCATCCTCTTCAGGTGGTGGTGGTGGCTTTAGTGGCGGCAGTTCCGGTGGTGGTGGTGGTGGCGGTGGCGGTGGTGCATTCTGATGCAGTACGTGCATTCTGATGCAGTACCCCTTCCAATTCTGTTGCACAATATGATGTGAAATGATTTTAAAATAAAGGAGTGATTTTATGTTAATACCCATAATTATAGTAGCTGCACTAGTTCTAATACTGGTCCTTCTTTATAATAACCTTGTAGGCAAACGTAATAAGGTGAAGAATTCTTGGAGCCAAATAGATGTACAGCTAAAAAGAAGATTTGATCTTATCCCTAACTTAGTTGAAATTGTAAAAGGTTATGCTAATCATGAACGTAGTACCTTTGAAGCAGTAACCTCAGCCAGGACTAATTATCTTTCCTCAAATACACCAGATAATATGATGAAAGCTAATAGTGAGTTATCGCAAGTACTTGGAAAATTGTTTGCTGTAGCGGAGGCTTATCCAGAACTTAAGGCTAATACAAATTTTCTTGAGCTTCAAGGAGAATTGTCAAAAACAGAAGATAAAATTAGTTATGCAAGACAATTTTACAATGATGTAGCAATGGATTACAATAACTCTGTACAAATGTTTCCGTCTAGCCTGATTGCAAGTATGTTTAGTTTTAAGGAAGAACCTTTCTTTAATGTGGATGATAAAGAAAAAGCTACTCCGCAAATTAAGTTTTAACAATAAGTTTTAAAGTACACGTCTTCCAGTGATAAGTTATTTAAAGTGTAATATAATAAATAGTATTAAGGTAATAAAAGCTTTTAGGGGCTTGTAGAATTCAAAAATAAAAACTGTGGATAACTTTTAAGATTTGGCTTAAAAATGTGCAAAAAAAAGACACAACAAAAAACCTTTTGTTAAAAAGGTATGCGTAGCATGTGAAGAGGTATTTAAATGTGGATATGTTGATATTTTAATTAAACAGCGATTTTAAGCAGTTTAGTTATACTTCTAAT
>Ga0209125_1002265_pt1 | contig 15222 bp, 10 predicted proteins | sample BarGraIncub1131A_FD_184503 | JGI IMG/M metagenome (GOLD analysis project Ga0209125, IMG submission 184503) | Arctic peat soil microbial communities from Barrow, Alaska - Barrow Graham LP Incubations 11-31A (SPAdes) (version 2) | ecosystem: Environmental > Terrestrial > Soil > Wetlands > Peat... | reverse complement strand
TTATTAAACAAAAGAAAATTTCTGAGATTAGATCAGACTTTATCAATAATATAACGCACGAATTTAAGACACCCATTTCGACCATTGGACTTGCAATCGACTCAATAGATAATCCGAGAATAATTGGTAATAAGCAACAGATTCAATATTTTACCCAGATTATTCGTGAAGAGAACTACAGGATGAATCAGTTGGTCGAAAACGTACTTCGTGCAGCTTTGCTTGATCGAAAGAACCTGAATCAAAATATTGACGATATTGACTTGCACGAGTTGATTCTAAAAGCGGTTAATCATACACACCTTCAAATTGAATCGCGAAATGGAATACTTAATCTTCAACTGGATGCTGAAAAATCGATCATTGAAGCCGATCAGACCCAACTATTGAATGCTATTATTAATCTGATTGATAATGCAATAAAATATTCAAAGGGAATACCGGAAATTACGATTTCAACACGTCAATCGGGGAATAGGATTGTTTGTTCTATAGAAGATAATGGAATCGGTATAAGTCATGAAGTTCAACGCAGAATATTTGACCGTTTTTATCGCTATACAGACGGAAATATCCATGATGTAAAAGGCCATGGTCTTGGACTTTCTTTTGTTAAAGCAATTGTTGATGCGCATAATGGTCGTATATCTGTAGAAAGTGAGTTGGGTAAAGGAAGTCGTTTTGAAGTAATCATCCCTCTAAAACCTGAAATCAATGAAGAATAATGAAAGAACAAAAGTATTTCTGGTCGAAGATGATCGTAACTTTGGCTCAGTACTCAAAGCTTATCTTGAGATAAATGACTTTGATGTTGATTGGGAAAATGATGGGGGAAAAGCACTCATGCGGTTTGCAAACCTGAACAGCGATATCTGTGTATTAGATGTGATGCTACCCGGTTTAGATGGATTTAGCATTGCGAAAGAAATACGTAAAATAAAACCAGAAGTGCCATTTGTATTTCTTACAGCCAAAACATTAAAGGCAGATATCCTTCAGGGATTTAACATTGGTGCTGAGGATTATATCACAAAGCCTTTTGATTCAGAAGTTTTAGTCGCAAAACTCAGGGCAATCATTAACAGGATGAACCGATCAAATGTGACTGATAGAGCCAAAGAAACCTATCAGATTGGCGACTATACTTATCATGCAACACATCGTCTGCTTTCAAAGCCCGGCTTTGAACAAAAACTAAGTCCTACAGAAGGAAAACTGCTTGAACTATTGTGTGAACATAAGAATGTGTTGCTTTCAAGATCCAAAGCATTAAAGGTTATCTGGCAAAATGATAATTATTTTACTGCCCGCACAATGGATGTATATATCACCAAGCTTAGAAAGTTTTTGAAAGAAGATTCCAGAATCGAAATTGAGAATCTGCATAGCAGTGGATTTATCCTTTGGGTTAAGGAGTAACGCGTAACTTATAGATATCAACCCGATAATTCTGGTAATTTTATCATGATTTTTATTTCTGTTTTTATTTCAGAATAGGTTGCATCCTGCGACAGACTATATAATTCCTTCGTATCCTTGATCCCAAAAAACTACGAAGTTTAACTGTATATTTTTGTCTTCCTGACTATGCAAGTGAGAATGCTAAAATTATCCTCTGGGATGTGGAGGATGGATAGTTAATAGGTAGTTTATTGGTATATAGTCCAATTCTATAGACCGACTAAGTAAGGATTAGATACGGCTTATCCCCCAATATAGGATAGTGTAGAGGATAATATTATATTTGTAATTGGTTTTTCCCCCTTTGTTGATTACACTGATTTGAATCTCAAATCGCTCCTATAATCATGGAATAACAGAGGGTCGAACAACAATGTAAAATTATTAATTTTAGTTGTGTTGCTTAATATTGTAGAGTTATTAATTCATGATACTTTTGCGGTATCTTATTGAAAGAATTGATGGCATTGATGCAACCACAATTGTTGTAACCCGTCGGGCTTCCACCCTGAAGATTGAGGGTAAAAGCAAGTAATCCTTTGGCTTACCATTCGTCCATGGCTTTAATGAATTCATCAGTATTGCGATTGGCATCCCATTTCCCGTTGTCAGGATATTTCCATAGTGATAATGTCTTAGGATTCAGATTATCAAAGATTCCCTGAACCATTCTGGAATTCATTAATAGAACTTCGATAGTGTGACCTTGCCAACTACGGCCTTTGTATGTTGGCGTGTTGTTGATAAGGAATTTTTCACCTTTAATGCTGACAATGGTTTTTGGATTTTTCTTTGCTGAGGTTGAAAAGCCAGCTAAAGAAAAAAAGAAGCAAAAAGCTAATAGTGTTGATTTTAGTATCATTTTTTAGATTATTTAATCCCAGTCCGGCGCCCATGCAGGATCTGTAATGCGACGTTCATTACTCAATTTGAAGATAATTTGCATATCCTCATCTGTTAACTCAAAATCAAAAATATCCATATTTTCTTTCACCCTTTCTGTTGATGAGGCCTTAGGAATTACAGCTATATCACCTTGTTGTATTAACCATCTCAAGGCTACCTGGCTTGTAGACCGCTTATAATTTCTTGCCAGCTCCTGTAATGTTGCATCCTTGAATATTCTCCCTTTAGCTAAAGGGCTGTAAGCTGTTAAGAACATATTTTGCTCTTTTAGGTAGGTCAACATCTTCTGTTGTGACAAAAAAGGATGATACTCTATCTGGTTGCAAATAATTGGAGCTTGTGCGATTGCATCAGCTAATTGGTTTAGGTTGAAATTACTTACTCCTATACTCTTTGTATAGCCTCTGCGTAAGGCATCATTCAAATAGTCAATGGCTATTTTATTTGTTTCATCATCAGAAGGCCAGTGAAGAAGTAGCAAATCTACATGATCTGTTTTCAATTTCCTAAGGCTCACTTCAACAGCTGCTATTAATCTTTTGAAATCAGGTGGAAATACTTTGGTAGTAATAAAAATTTCATTTCTGTTGATGCCGGTATTCTTAATGGCTTTTCCCACTTCTGCTTCATTTTCATATACCTCTGCAGTATCAAGGTGCTTATAGCCAATTTGTAAAGCATATTCAATGGATTTTATTCCTTCATTGCCCGTTAAGCGGTAAGTGCCAAATCCTAATGTTGGAACTTCTATTGATTTTGTTATAATTTTTTCAGAAACCATATTTAATTGCATTTATATACATACAAATATAGCTAATATCATTAGCTTGTTGCTAGAGTTAGGCTGATTTAAAATGATCTTTTATTTAAATTCTACAGGGATGTTGGTTGCGGGTAAGGCTGGTTAAAAATCGTCTGAATTGACACAGCATCGAAAAACAGTATATTAGTATCTAGCATTTACTGCAATTTTAATTTGTCGTTAATTATCAAAATATATGATATATTTACCCCTTGAAAAAAATGAATTTTTTCAGCGTCAATTGTACAATCTTTTTTGATAACTGATAAAATAATGCTAAAAAGCAGAAATCAAGACGATTTTATACAAAAACAGTTAAATGCTGGTGAGGTATCCGCGCTTGAATATCTCTTTCATCAGTATTATGATGATCTTTGTAGGTACAGCCTTGTATTTACTAAAGATATTGATGTTGCAGAAAATATCGTACAAGATTTGTTTGTTTATATTTGGGAACACCGCGAAACAATAGAAATCCATCTTTCATTTGAATCCTATTTATACCAGGCATCACGCTATAAGGCGCTTAATTATAAAAGAGATAAATCCAGAAATGAAAATAAATTATCAATTCTGACTAAAAAGAGTATTGGTAAGGTTTCGGTTGGTGCAGATGAAGCAATTCAAATTAATGAGTTGATTCAAATTTTAAATGGCGCTATCAAATTACTTCCTGATCGTTGTCAACAGATATTCCGACTAAGCCGGACAGAGGAACTGAGTTATCGTGAAATAGCAGAATTATTGGATATATCAATCAGTACTGTTGATAATCAAGTTAATACGGCTATAAAGAAGATCAAAACACAGGTTAAGCGATATTATCCTGATCTGTATCTCCCTCTATTTATTATTGAATTTTTTAATCAATAAAGTACTTTCTATAACTCTCATAGTTATTTCATTAAATCCTGAAGATTAGTTGTTTTTATATTTAATAATTTTATTTTTTTAAATAAATTGATTAGATGTAGGGGGAACGCCTTTTTTGTGTGCCATAGAGTTAAGCACGTAAAATAATGAGAAAAATTCCCTGGTTAATAATAGATAAACATTTCAAAGGTCTTTTAACGGAACGGGATCAGGCTGAATTAGATATTTGGGTAAAAAGTGAAGCTGAAAACCGTTTACTGTTGCAAGAGATAGAAGTTGATTTAAAAAATGGATTATCCTTTCCGGGAGATTTCTATTCAGATAAACAATCTATCTGGCTGAAGATTAAGAGCCGTATTAAAGTAACAGACAGAACCTTCTTTTCACGTAAGCAGATATATCGGGCAGTAGCAGCAGTTGTAATTCCACTTTTGCTTGCAGGCTTTGCCAGTGGTTGGTATTTGCAAAAAAATGTTCAATATAATGCCGAAAGTTTAGCCTATACGGTAATTATTTCGCCTAAAGGCCAGCGAACACAAGTTATTTTGCCTGATAAGAGCAAAGTGTGGTTGAATTCGAATACTACCATTAAATATCCTTCCAATTTTAATCAGATAGACCGCAGCGTATATATAGATGGTGAGGCATTCTTTGATGTTACCCACAATAAGGCAAAACCTTTTTTCGTAAAGACCTCTAAGTTTAATATTAAAGTCTATGGAACCACCTTTAATGTATCAGCTTATAAAACAGATAATACGATTGAAACTACGCTTGTAAAAGGGAAAATAAGTATCACAGGAATAAAGATTAAAGGTGAAAAAGCGGATGAGATAATATTGATGCCTAATGAGTCATTTAAATTTATCAAAAATGAACAGTTGGTCATTACCAAGATAAAAAAGGAATTGAATAATTCATCTTCAGAACCATCTGTAGCAAAAGAATCATCAACCGTTGTTTCTAACGCATTAACAATACCTAAAATTATTGTTGCCAGAAATGTAAATGTTGAACCTATTATTGGATGGAAAGAAGGGAAATTATTCTTTGATAATGAGACATTTGAAAGCCTTTCTGTCAAATTAGAACGACGATATGATGTCAAAATATATTTTGAAGATAAAAAGGTGGCCAACTTAAAATATACCGGAAGATTTGAAAAAGAAAATATCAATCAGGCGTTGGATGCATTGAAGCTTACTACACCTTTTGAATATAAAATGAATTTAAAAGAGATTGATATTAGTAATAAGAAATAAAATCATTCAACTAAAAAAGAGAGAATATGACATAAAAGTACATCTAAAATTAAAACGGGGGAAATAGGATTTATCTCCCCCGTTCTGAAACTGCACTGTAAATGTTGAGACCATTTACAGTATTCATTTAAGTTTCAACTGCACTTTGGTTTAATCAAGCATGAGTATGCTATAATTAATAGTTTAACTTAAACACACAAAGTTATGAATAATAAGTACACCATTAAGGTGTTTGTGGGGCCTAACCCCTTTTTTACCAAAATCATGATAATCATGAAGTTAATTACTCTTTTTCTGTTTGTAGGTTTGATGCAAGTATCCGCATCTGCATATTCTCAAGTTCTAAAAGTAGAATTTCCTCAAAAAAGCATCTCTGTTAAAGATGTTTTATTGACTATAGAGAAGCATTCGGACTATAAATTTCTCTACCGTAATGACCAGATGGATGTTAACAGGATGGTTGAGATAAAGTCTCCTGCAAAATCATTGGAGAATATTCTGTCTCAGATATTAAATAAAACAAACCTGAGTTACAAAATATTGGAAAATAATCTGGTAGTGATAACCTCTGAACAACAAAAAATTACTTTAAAGGGTGCTGTTAAAGATTTACAGGGAAATACATTACCCGGTGTTAGCATTGTTGTTAAGGGAACCAATAAGGTTGCAATAACAGATTATGATGGAAATTACACTATCCAAGTTACTGAAAATGACAAAATTCTTGTTTTTTCATTTATTGGGATGAAAAAACAAGAGGTTTTGATTGGAAGCCAATCTGTTATTAATGTCCAAATGGAAAGTGAAGCTTCAATTTTGGATGAAGTTGTAGTGGTTGCTTTTGGTACACAAAAGAAAAAGGATTTAATAGGGGCTGTTACAACTGTTAAACCATCTGATTTAAAAATCCCTTCCAGTAATTTAACCACGGCACTTGCGGGACGGGTTGCTGGTTTGATCTCTTACCAGCGGAGTGGGGAGCCAGGAAAGGATAATGCAGATTTTTTTATTAGGGGAGTTACCACTTTTGGATATAAGAAAGACCCCTTAATACTGATTGACAATATTGAGGTAAACGGTACAGATTTAGCTCGTATGCAAGTTGATGATATTGCCTCCTTTTCAATCATGAAAGATGCTACGGCAACTGCTTTATATGGAGCTCGTGGCGCCAATGGAGTTATTCTTATAACAACAAAAGAAGGAAAAGAAGGGAAAGTGAATATCTCTATGCGTTTGGAAAACTCCATATCTGCGTCCACAAGGAACGTTGAATTGGCCGACCCGATTACTTATATGAAATTGGCTAATGAGGCTGTTTTAACAAGAGATCCTCTAGGCATCGTTTTTTATCCTTATGCCAAAATAGATAATACAATTAAGAAGGTAAATCAATATGCTTACCCAGTTACCGACTGGCAAAATGAGCTTTTAAAAAAATACGCCATGAACCAACGAGCTAATTTGAGCGTTAGTGGCGGTGGTAAAATTGCACGATATTATATATCAGGTGCTGCAAATATGGATAATGGCATACTCAACGTTGATAAAAGAAGTAATTTTAATAGTAACGCTAAATTAAAAACCTATTCTTTAAGAAGCAATATTAATATAAATCTGACAAAAACAACAGAAGTAGTTGCACGTTTATCAGGAAATTTTGATGATTATACCGGACCCATTGATGGTGGAGCTTCTGTGTATAATCAGATCATGCAAACTAATCCCGTATTATTTCCTGCATATTATCCAACTGATAATGATCATCAATATGTCCAACATATTTTGTTCGGAAATTATGATTTAGGACAATATATTAATCCGTATGCTAACTTACAAAGGGGTTATAAAGATTACTCCAGATCTACGATGGATGCTCAATTCGAAGTAAGGCAAAATTTATCATTTATTACAGAGGGCCTTAGTTTAAGAGGAATGTTTAACACCAACCGTTATTCCTATTTTGACGTAAATCGTGCATATAATCCATTTTTTTATAACGTTGCTCATTATGACAAGTTAACAAAAACATACAGTTTGGGTGCAATAAACGAAAACACAGGAACTGAATATTTGGGATACTCTGAAGGTCAGAAGGATGTAAGTTCTAGTGTTTACCTTGAAGCTGCGGTTAATTATAGCCATGTTTTTGCTGAAAAACATACTGTAAGTGGGATGCTTGTAAATATTATGAGAAATAATTTAATCGGTAATGCCGGCGATTTGCAAAACTCTCTTCCTTTCCGGAATTTAGGGTTATCCGGAAGGTTTACCTATACTTATAACAGCAAGTATTCCGCAGAATTCAATTTCGGATATAATGGTTCGGAACGATTTTATAAAACTCATCGCTTTGGTTTCTTCCCATCTGTGGGCATGGCCTATACATTGTCTGAAGAAAAATTCTGGGAACCCCTCAAAAAGATAGTTTCTGAATTTAAAGTGCGGGCTACCTATGGTCTGGTTGGCAATGATGCCATTGGAAGTGCAGCAGACCGTTTCTTTTATTTGTCGAATGTAAATATGAATAACGGTTCCTATGGAGCGGTTTTTGGAACTAATAATACTTATTACAGATCAGGCATATCAGTCTCCAGATATTCAAATATTGATATTAGCTGGGAAAAAGCAAAAAAGATGAACTTAGGTCTGCAAGCGAAATTCTTTAATAAACTTGGGGTTGAGGCAGACTATTTTACAGAGGATCGCAGTAATATTTTAATGGATAGAGCTTCAATACCTACAATACTTGGTTTATCTGCGCCTGTGAGGGCAAATGTAGGAAAAGCTTTTGCAAAAGGAATAGATGGTACGATTGATTATTCTGAGACCTTTGGGAAAAATATCTGGTTAAAAGTCAGATTGAATTTCACATATGCAGCAAGTAAGTTTACACAATATGAAGAACCAAATTATGATGAAAAATATAAATTACATGTAGGTTATTCTTTATCACAACAATGGGGCTATCTTGCTGAACGCTTATTTGTTGATGATGCAGAAGCAGCCAATTCGCCCAAGCAAAATTTTGGGGTATATGGGGGGGGGGATATTAAGTACAAAGATGTAAATGGTGATGGTCAGATTACACCGTTAGATATGGTGCCAATCGGATACCCTACCGATCCTGAGATTATTTATGGGTTTGGCTTTTCAGCAGGCTTTAAAAGATTTGATATATCTTGTTTCTTTCAAGGCCTTGGCAGAGAATCCTTCTGGATTGATCCAAATGCCACCTCGCCTTTTGTCAATAATCAGCGTCAATTATTAAAAGTTTATGCTGATGATCATTGGAGTGAAGATAACCAAAATGTATATGCCTTATGGCCAAGACTAAGCCCAAATGTTAATGCAAATAATACGCAAATGAGTACTTGGTTTATGCGCAATGGTGCATTCTTACGGTTAAAACAATTAGAATTAGGATATACACTCCCCGATGTACTGTTGAAGAAGTTGCAATTAACTAATGCGAGATTTTACATGAACGGATCAAATTTATTCAACATTACCTCATTTAAGTTGTGGGATGTTGAGATGGGCGGTAACGGACTAGGTTATCCTGTTCAGATGGTTTTAAATTTAGGTCTTCAAATCTCACTTTAAAAGGATCTCAATTATGCATGTTTTTATAATAATTGTTTTTTTAATTAATAACTAAGATTATATAATATGAAATATTTTAAAATATATACTTATTCACTACTTATTATATTACAATTTTCATGTAGTAAGTTTCTGGAAGTGGTACCCGATAACGTTGCCACTATAGAAAATGCATTTACTACAAGGGCTGCCGCAGAAAAATATTTATTTACATGTTATTCTTATATGCCTTCACAAGGTAACATAGTTAGCAACCCGGCTTTTTTAAGTGGCGATGAGATGATGGTTCCGGAAATGGTATCCGTATATCGGGGTATTTCTTTAGGTATTCAGATTGAGCGTGGTTATCAGAACGTAGCAAGTCCATATATCAATTACTGGGATGGAGAGCAGGGTGGTAAACCACTGTTTCAAGGAATTAGAAATTGTAATATTTTCCTGGATAACATTGCCAAAGTACCGGATATTCTGGAAATGGACCGCAAGAGATGGACTGCCGAAGTCTACTTTTTAAAGGCCTATTATCAATATTGGTTACTTCGTATGTATGGTCCTATTCCTCTTATTAAGGAAAATCTTCCGATTTCCAGCAGCATTGAAGAAGTGAAATTGAAGCGGGCCCCTGTGGATGAATGTGTAAACTATATTGTACAATTACTTGATGAAGCAGCAGTTGACCTGCCTGAAACAGTTCTAAATAAAACTGCCGAATTGGGAAGAATTACCAAGCCTATTGCTTTAGCTGTAAAAGCAAAGGTTTTGATTACAGCAGCAAGTCCTTTATTTAATGGAAATTCAGATTATGCATCATTTAAAAATAATGACGGTCAGCTGTTATTTAATTCCGTTTATGATGCAACAAAATGGGAAAAGGCAGCCGTTGCCTGCAAAGAGGCGATTGATCTTTGTCATTTGTTGGGAAATAAATTAAATTATTATAAGCCTGCCATGAGCCAATATTCCCTTTCTCCGGAAATTTTGACGCAGATGGGTATACGTAATAGCCTTACAGAAAAGTGGAACCCTGAAATTATTTGGGCTAATACTAATAGTATGGCAGGGACCCTTCAAATATTTTCACAGGCTAAAATTGATCCAACCCAACAAAGTAATCAGGGTTTTACCGGATGTCTTGCTCCGTCAATGAAAATGGCTGAATTATTTTATACCGAAAACGGAGTTCCGATTGAAGAAGATAATACCTGGGATTATAACGGAAGGCTTGATCTGAAAACAGCTACTGCGACTGACAAATTCAGAATTAAACAGGGATATACCACAGCGTCCCTCCACTTTAACAGAGAACCACGGTTTTATGCTGATCTCGGTTTTGATGGAGGTATATGGTATGGTCAGGGAAAATTTGATGACCAGAATACATTTTGGTTAGAAGTAAAAGCAGGTCAATCCGGAGCAAGCGCTGGAGGCTGGTATAGTGGTACCGGCTACTATATCAAAAAATATGTGAATTTTAATAATGTCATTAGTACCGGAAATACATATTCTATGGAAGATTATCCATGGCCGGTAATCAGGCTGGCCGATTTATATCTTTTATATGCTGAGGCCTTGAATGAACAAAACGGTCCTGCACCAGAAGTATTTGAATATATTAATTTAGTAAGGCTAAGGGCAGGATTAAAAACCGTTGAGGAATCCTGGACTAGTTATTCAAAACTGGGTAGTAGTAAATACGCTACTAAAGTCGGATTAAGAGATATAATTCATCAGGAGCGTCTAATCGAATTAGCTTTTGAAGGGCAACGTTTCTGGGATTTGAAAAGATGGAAGGATGCGCCACGTGTGATGAACAGCAATATAAATGGATGGGATATTTCCCAGGAAACTGCGTTGTCATATTATCGGATTACAAAGATTTTTAAACAAACATTTCTACTTAAAGATTATTTCTGGCCTATTAAGGAAATTGATTTAATTATAAATAGAAATTTAGTACAAAATCCAGGTTGGTAATTATTGGTCTCACAAATTTAAAATCAAACATGATGAAATATTTAAAATTCTTAATTATTACATGCCTGGTTGCTTTTGCTATGGTTTCCTGTAAACAGGATAAAATCGGCCCGCAAGGCACGAGTCATGGTACGCCGAGTATGGTTACTAACCCTATTATAGAAAATTTACCTGGCGCAGCAAAAATAACTTTTACTTTACCTGTAGATCCGGATCTGTTATATGTAAAAGCTGTCTATTTACTTGGAGATAATGTACAAGAGATAAAATCATCTTACTATACCAATTTTTTAGTTCTTAAGGGGTTCGGAGATACAAATGAATATGAAGTAAAATTGTATGCGGTTAACCGCAATGAAGAACTTTCACAGCCACTTATTGTCACAATACATCCTCTGGAGCCGCCTGTGAAAACAATTTTTAAAAGTATATCAGCGAGAGCCGTCTTTGGAGGAATGTCATTAGACTTTACTAATGTCAACGAAGCAGAAGTAAAAATTAATGTATTAGCTGTAGATTCATTGGGTGACTGGGTTGATGTTGATGCATTATATACTAAAAGGTTAAGTGGTAGCTTTGCAGTAAGAGGGTTTCTGCCTAAAAATATAAAGTTTGGCATATTTGTTCAAGACAGATGGAACAACCTTTCAGACACTCTTATAACAGAATTAACCCCACTTTTTGAAATTAAATTAGATAAACTTAATTTCAAAGAATACAGGTTGCCTAATGATGCAACAGTTTATCCTGGTTGGGTGGTTTCTAAACTTTGGGACAATAAGTACACCGAGGGAGAAGGAGTTGGGTATCACTCTGTGGGGACCGGTGTGCCACAGCAGGTTTCCTTTGATATGGGCGTTAAAGCCAGACTGAGTCGTTTTAAATATTGGCAGCGCGATACATTTTTTTATGGAGCAAACAATCCCAGAATATTTGAAATATGGGGAAGTAATAATCCTGATCCGGATGGTGGTTGGACACAATGGACGAAATTGATGGATTGTGAATCGCTCAAACCTTCCGGGACGGGTCCTGTTACCAATGAAGATATTGCCTATGCTTCGGCAGGAGAGGACTTTATCTTTCCAGAAGGAATACCTTCAGTGAGATATATCCGGTTTAAAACATTAAAAACCTGGTCATCGAGTGGTGATGTTCACTTTATGGAATTGACATTCTGGGGACAATTAGAATAAAATGCTATGCTTATATGAAATTAATATAAGTATCAATTACTGTATTTTAATTAAAATAAAAATCATGAAACCAAATAAATTGATTAAATATATAAGCCTTGCCCTTTTGGTTTGTTTGTTTGCTTCCTGTAGTAAAATGGACGCTACCTACAGCGAGTTTCTTAAAAAAGGAGAAACTATCTATATTGGGAAAGCTGATTCCGTTAAGTCTTATGCAGGAAAAGGTCGTTTAAAATTATCCTGGTTATTTATCGCTGATCCTAAAATCAGTAAATATAAGATATACTGGAATAATCGAACCGATTCAGTCATACAGTTTTTTCAGCGTAAACCGGGAGTGGATTCAGTGAATGTTATTATTAATTCACTCAAAGAGGGCATCTATAATTTTGAAATATTCTCATTCGATAATCTTGGCAACACCTCAATAAAGGTAGAAACTCAGGGAATCGTTTATGGAGAGGAGTACCAGGCTTCATTGTTAAATCGGGGTTTGAAAAATGCATCCATTTTGTCAGGTACAAGTATTGTAAATTTGGAATGGATGAAATCTGATATTACTGATATAGGTGTAAATGTGAATTATACAGGTATTGATGGAAATCAACATAAACTCTTTGTTCCTAAAAATGAGATCTATTCTAATCTGATAGATTATAAGAGTGGTACTTCATTTAACTATAGTACATTATTTTTGCCAGAAGCAACTGCTATTGATACTTTTTTAACCGATTATAAAGTAGCAACCCCTGTTGTAATTTATCCTGAATTAGATAAAAGTAAATTTAAAGAATATCCACTTCCCACCGATATAGGAAGTGCATGGGGATGGATATTACCTTATTTATGGGATGGTAAAGTTACTGAAGGTAATGGTTTTCATACTCCTGAATCGTCTCTACCGCTTCATTTTTCTTTTGATTTGGGAGTAACCGCAGTAATCCATGAAATGAAAATATGGCAAAGACAGGCCAATATATACAACGCAGGGAATATTAAAAAATTTGAAATATGGGGAAGTACTAATCCTTCATCGGACGGAAGTTTTACAGGTTGGACCAAATTGCTGGATGGAGAATCTATTAAACCTTCAGGATTACCATTAGGATCACTTTTACAATCAGATGTTAACTATGCCAATGCCGGAGAATTATTTAAATTTCCCGAAGGTACTCCACCAGTTCGGTATATTCGGTTTAATGTACTTCAAAAATGGTCGTCTTCACTCAGTACACATATTATGGAAGCAAGTTTCTGGGGTAACTAAGTGAACAACATCAGCACAAGCTATTCTAAAATTTCAAGTAGATTGCTTGTGCTGATATAATAAAATCAAGGTAAATCAATAGGATGATTTTCTTAAGGGAGATGGATTACACACAAATGGAATTTTCTAATAAAAAAACTATACTATGAGAAAATCGTTATTCCTATTATTGTTAATTGTTTTGGCCAGCATCGGTAATGTCCGTTCACAGCATAAATTAAAACCTTCCGAACAGATTCCTATTCTTGCCTGGATTGGAGTACCCGAGGAAGAAACGACAATCGCCCGGTACGAGGAATTGAGAGCATCCGGGATAACGCATAATTTCAGTATGTTCTCTAGTGCGGAAGCGATGGAAAAAGCTTTAAAGATCGCTCAAAAAACCGGCATAAAAATGATTGTTTCCTGTCCGGAACTTATAAAAGAACCTGAAAAAACAGTCAGACGATTTATGAAGCATCCTGCGGTTGCCGGTTATTATCTCCGTGATGAACCGGGACGAAGTGGTTTTCAGGAGCTTGGTGAATGGGCGAAAAAGATCCGGGCAATTGATGATAAACATTTTTGTTACCTCAACCTGTTACCCAATTACGCAGATGAAAATCAACTGGGTGTAAAAACTTACAGGGAGTATGTGAATATATTTATAAAGGAAGTTCCCTTACAACTTTTATCTTTTGATCATTATCCTGTAATAGGTGATTCCAGTGGGTCCATAAGAGAAAAATGGTATGAAAATTTAGAGATTTTCTCTGATGAGGCTACAAAAGCCAATAAACCTTTCTGGGCTTTTGCTCTTACTGTCGCTCACGGGCCTTACCCGATTCCTACCCTTGCCATGTTAAGGCTGCAGGTTTACAGTAACCTGGCTTACGGTGCACAGGGTATCCAGTATTTTACTTATTGGACACCGAAAGACACACAGTGGGATTTTCATAATGGGCCTATAACTCTTGAATCCAAGCGGAGTGAGGTATATGACAAAATAAAATTAATGAGCAGTGAGATTCAAAATTTGTCGCCTGTTTTCCTGGGTGCAAAACTGGTTTCAGTTGCCCATACAGGGAAAAATATTCCGGTGGGAACAAAACGTCTTTTAGAACTTCCAAAACCCATAAAAGTCCTGGAAACGGAAGGTTTAGGGGCTGTAGTTTCTGTTTTAGAAAACGGTACTGATTCATTTCTAGTTGTGGTTAACCGTGACCTGGTAAAAACTATGAAGCTTACAATCAAGGGAGATTCTTCTGTTGATAAAGTCTTAAAAGATGGATCATTAGTACCTGCTAATACTTATATGAGCACCATGGTAGTTGAACCCGGAGATGTGGTAATTTATAGATGGTCTAAAAACATCTGACCTCAGCATTAAATCCACCCTTATATCATTTATAGTGAATACATCAAGATTTTAAAGGAAGATTTCATAGCAAAATAAAATGGAAGGTAAAATTATGATCAAAATAATGCTTTCAGTATTTCTCATGGTTTCATCAACCATTTGCCTTGCAAAAGGTGATTCAGTCCAATGGAGCAACACACTAAGACCGACAGGCAAACCTAGTTCCACACTTACCCTTGCAGCTAACGGTAAAAGTAATTATGTGATTGTTATAAGCAGCAAAGCCACAACTCAAGACCAAAAAGCTGCCAACGACTTACAGCAATGGCTTAAGGAAATTACCGATGTCAAGTTGCCAATACAATACGATAGTATCCAATTACCTAAGTCTATACACAAAATCAGTATTGGCCATTCAAAATACTTCGAAAAATTAAACGGCTCCCTTGTCAAAACGAAACTTAATGACGAAGGTTATGGAATTTGCTGCGATGGTAAAGACCTGTATCTCTGGGGTGGCAAGTCGCGAGGAGTTA
>Ga0209125_1002264_pt1 | contig 15232 bp, 16 predicted proteins | sample BarGraIncub1131A_FD_184503 | JGI IMG/M metagenome (GOLD analysis project Ga0209125, IMG submission 184503) | Arctic peat soil microbial communities from Barrow, Alaska - Barrow Graham LP Incubations 11-31A (SPAdes) (version 2) | ecosystem: Environmental > Terrestrial > Soil > Wetlands > Peat... | reverse complement strand
ACAATTACTTCTTTATGCATATTTGTAGGGCAATTAACACACACCCCATCTACATCATCTCTTTTAAGTAAAGTATTTAAATCAGCTTCAAAATCTGCATTTAGCTCTTTTGCCCAAGCTTCTCCCTTTAAACCGTTTTCATCCCATACAGCAGTAATCTTTACATTTTCCTTAGCTTGAAGTTCATTCGCATAACTTTTTGCATGAACATGCCAGCCACTTAACATTGCAACTCTCAACAAAATAAAGCACCTCTTTTCATACCATTAGAGGATAAAACTTTTGTTTTACCTCTTCTCCACTATTATACATCCTATATATGAAAATTAAATTCAATAAATTGGACTCATCTATTACTATTATGGGACATTTATATAGAAGTCGTGGCAATTTTGATATTTTCTCTATAGTTACCTGGCGTAATTCCCTCTTTTCTTTTGAAAAACTGATTGAAATAAATTTCGCTTTCAAGACCAAGGGAATTGGATATGTTTTTTAGAGAAAAGTTTGTTTCCTCTAATAATTCTTTTGCCTTTTTTAGTTTCATACTTAATATAAGACCCTTGGTACCCCTGCCCGTCTTCTCCTTAATAATCCGACATATCTGCTTATTACTAAGACACATATATCTGGCAATATCATCAGCCGTCAATTTCACTGCTAAATTATCTTCAATGAATCTTTCTATCTGTATTAATCTAAAATCATTATCCTTATAGATGGAGCTTATACTATTATGAGATAGTTCACTTGGAGCTAGCCTATTACTGCTCATAGCACGAGCAGAACGAATGATAATTGATGTTATCAAGTTCTTAATACTTATATAGAAGCCTATATTTTTATGATATGCCTCATACAAAGCCTCTTCGAATAACTTTATTATATTCTGCGTATCCTTAAAGCTCTTGCACTCAGTCTCAGTTAGTAATCTTACTATTGTGTTCATCTCCGACTCACAGGGTTCTTCTAAATTTATTTCACAGTTTAAGCTATATTCAATATATCCACCAGAGCTTATAGCCTTTTGTTCATGATAAACTCCAGGTGCTGTAAGATAGAATTCTCCTTCACTTGCATCGAAAGTTCCACTAGCTAAGGTTACCCTACATATTCCACTTTTTATAATATGGTATTCATAGCTAGAATGCTTATGACTATTAACAAGATTTACGGTGGACATATCTGCCACTCTAAAATGTTTAACCTCTACAATATAATTATCCACTTGAGTTTTTAAATTTAATTCTGAAAGTAGTTCTGATGCAGTCCTGATATCCATTTTCTATCAACTCCTAAACTTAGCTGTACTAAACCATTATAAACTAAATTCATGAAAGTTATATATGAGAATGGTTTCTATTTCTATGATTTGGTTTTATAATTTTTAAACCCACCAGATAAATTATAAACCGTCTTAAATTTATTATTTATCAATATATTCTGCACAGCATTGCCAGTTACTCCCTTATTACAGTAAGTTACAGTAATTTCATCCTTGTCTAAATCCTTTAGATATTTTCGAATCTTATCTTGAGGAATATTTCTTGCTTCCTCTATATGTCCTTCCTCAAATTGCTTTGACACTCTTGCATCTATTACTTTAATTTTCTCTCCCTTTTCTATTCTTCTGCTTAAATCTTCAGGTGTTATAAGTTCTCTTCCTTTATTAATAGCATTATCAAGGATCATTCCCGTATACATAACTGGGTCCTTGGTCGTAGAAAAAGGTGGAGCATATGCAAGATCTAGATGAAATAAATCTTCCACCTTAGCACCGAAGGTTATTGCAGTTGCAAAAACATCAACCCGTTTATCTACTCCCTTTGTACCAACAATCTGTACTCCCAGTAGTTTACTTGTAGTTTTATCAGCAACAGCTTTAATAGTCATCTCTTCGCCACCATAGTAAGTAGCTTTATCCGGTTTTATATTATGACAAACTACCACCTCGTAGCCTTCTTTTATAGCTTCTTTTTCACTTAACCCAGTGTAGGCAACCGCCATATCAAAAACCTTAAATATTCCGGTTCCAAGAATCCCTCTAAACTCAAGGCTTCCCCCTGTTACTACATCCCCTACTATTCTACCTGTTTTGTTAGCAGTAGATCCTAGTGGTCTATATATATTATTTCCATTTATAAGAGAATAGCTTTCTGCACAATCCCCACAGGCATATATATAATCAAAATTAGTCTGCATTTTCTTGTTAACTTTAATTGCTCCCGTAACCCCAAGTTCAATCCCCCCTTTTATTGCAAGGAGTATATTCGGTTTGATTCCAACTGCAGTAATAACAAATTCTGTTTCAATTTCTTTGCCACTACTTAATATTACCTTTGTGTTAGGGAATTCCCCATTTATAGCAGCTACACTATCCCCTAGTATTAAATTAATTCCTTTTTCCTTTAAATAGTTTTCAATGTATATAGACATATCTTTATCTAGGGGTGGCATAACTTGAGGAGCAAGTTCAACTATTGTAACATCTATTTCTAAAGCCTTTAGGTTTTCAGTCATTTCAAGTCCAATGAAACCAGATCCTACAATAACTGCTTTCTTAGGCTTGTTTTCGTTTATAAAAGTTTTTATTCTATCCGCACTTTCAACATTTCTTAAATAAAAAATATTCTTATTGTTAACACCTGGGATATTTGGTATAACTGCAACAGCACCAGTGGAAATAACTAGTTTATCAAAAGCCTCAATAAAGATTTCATCAGTCTTTAAATTTTTTACTGTTAACTTCTTTCCTACAGCAGCTAAATTTAATACTTCATGCTGGGTAAATACATCTACATTATATTTTTTCTTAAAGAAACTCGCATCCCTAGGAACAATTTCACTTCTATCCTTAACTTTGTTTCCAATGTAATAAGGAAGCCCACAACCTGAGTAGGATATATCCTTATCTCTATCAAAAATAATTATTTCCGCCTCCTCATCATTTCTTCTTGCCTTTGCAGCAGCTGAGGTTCCACCTGCAACAGCACCAATAATTACAATCTTCATAGCTTTTCCTCCCTTAATTTTTAAAGAGATGTTACCCAATTAAGGTAGCATCTCTTTATAGTATTAGTTAATTTCTTTTTTATAACCGAAATATTTTTCCCCCCACCATAGAGACACATTAACAAGACCAATCATTACAGGAACTTCTATTAGCGGCCCTATTACAGCAGTAAAAGCAACTTGTGAATTAATACCAAACACTGCTACTGCCACTGCTATTGCAAGTTCAAAGTTATTGCTTGCTGCAGTAAAGGATAAGCTTACTGTCTTAGGATAATCTATACCAGCTTTATAGCTCATAAAAAATGAAACTGAAAACATTATAATGAAATATATAATTAAAGGTACTGCTATTCTAATTACATCCATGGGTAATTCAATAATATATTTGCCCTTAAAGGTGAACATTATTATAATAGTAAATAATAATGCTATAAGTGCCAGTGGGCTTATTTTAGGTATAAACTTTTTAGTATACCATTCTTTTCCCATTTTAGGCTCTAATAATAGCCTGGTAAGCATACCTCCAAGAAAAGGAATACCTAAATAAATCGCTACTGAAACTGCTACTTCACCCATAGCTACGTGAATTTCCATACCCTTTAGTCCTATTGCTTTGGGCAATACAGTTATAAAAATATATGCAAAAATAGAATAAAATACTACCTGAAATATTGAATTAAAAGCAACTAAGGCTGCTGCATATTCATTATCTCCCTCTGCAAGACTATTCCATACAATAACCATTGCTATACATCTTGCAAGACCTATAAGTATCAATCCCACCATTAAGGATGGATAATTTCTTAAGAATAATACAGCTAGTGTGAACATCAAAAGAGGTCCTATGATCCAGTTTTGCACTAGCGATAAGGTTAAAACCTTTGGATTATTAAAGACCTTTCCAATCTCCTTGTAATTAACTTTGGCAAGAGGTGGGTACATCATTACAATTAAGCCTATTGCTATTGGTATGGAGGTAGTTCCTATTGAAATACTAGATAGCCATTTCGAAAAACTAGGAAAGAAAAAACCAAGACCTATCCCAAAGCCCATTGCTATAAAAATCCACAAGGTTAAATATCTATCCAAAAAAGATAATTTACTTTTTGACATTTAAATTTCCCCCAATATTAAATTATTCTAACAACAACCGTTATTTTCGTCTGTACACCCACAGGTAGTTTCACTCCCTGTAAGTTTACCAACCATTATAGCCTGTGCACATCCTGTTCCACTTTTTACTTCAATAGCGGAAAATGGGCAATTCTTTGCGCATGCTCCACATTCCATACAAGAATCTTTATCTATAATTCTAGCTTTACCCTCTTTTAATTCAAATACACTATGAGGGCATACCTTCAAACACATTCCACAACCAACACACTTATCTTCAATAAGTTTTAAAGTTACAACATTATTTAAATACTTATGCTTCATAAAAAATCTCTCCTCAAAAATTATTAAAGTGATAAGATATTAACAATAGCGTGATGCCTAGGACTATTGATATAGCTATAACTGGAACAGCTACTTTCATTTCTTTAACAACCCCAGACAAGGAAGTGTACGTTGAACATCCAGTGAAATTCATAGCATAAAAGGAAGCAGCAGATGGTAAAATTAACACATATGCTACCGAGCTAAAGCTATAAATCTTGCCATTTAAAACAATTATCATAATTGTCCATAGCAAGCCTATTAACCATCCTTTAAAGGAAAAGGCTCTACCTGGTATCCAGGGTAAAAACATAGGTACTATTACGCAACCTACTAGAAGAGCTCCAATGTATGCAATTACATCTATACCTTTAAAGTTTCCTATAGATAGTAAGTTCAATAAAAACATTACTCCAAAAATAATAAGAGATGGTTTAAGAGAACCCACAACTTCAAAAGGGGTTAATACTACTCTATCAAGAAAATTGAATTTAACCCTACGCATATCCGTGGTGGCTTTCATTTCATTATTTATAAAGGAAGGTATATCTTCTGCTCTAACTGGTCCATAAACAACCTTAAAACCACTTTTATTTTGCACTTCATGAGCTGAAATTCCTGTAGCACTTAATTGAGGTAATATAAGGTTTTTGTGATGAACTACTTGAGACAGATTAACTTTATTAATACGATTTACCAGCTCATTTGTTCCAAAAGTTTCCTTAGAAGCTGCACACCATACATTAATGCCCTTTGTATCAAGTACAAGTATATAGGCATTTATTCCAGTTAATTCTTTTCTTAAAGCATCAAAGCTCATTTTATAATTCCCTGTGACAAATACATTGGAGTTACTATCTGGTGTCCCTATACTGTAAAGTCCAGGATTTACTTTGAAATTCATTCTGTTTATTCCCCATCTAGCTTTAAAGGAACCTAGAACATCACCAAAAGTTAATTTAGCTGTTACTTCTGTGATACTTATATGATTGCTAGAATGAATTTTTACTTTCTTATCTAAATTCATTTTTAACATAAGGTATCTCCTAATTATATTTCCTTATTCTTTATTCGTTCTGCTAAGTCTTTAACCTTTGCTTCAATAGTTCTTGCTATATCTCTAAAGTCCTCATCACTTTTTCCTGTTGGATCCTCTAGTCCCCAATCTTCTCTATGCTTAGAGGGTAAAAAAGGACAAACCACATTACAACCCATGGTTACCACTATATCAATTTCGGGAAGGTCACCTAAAAGTTTTGACTTATGTGTTTTGTTCATATCTACATTATATAAGTCTTTTATTATTCGTACCGCATCCTGATTAATCTTGTCTCGAAGTTCTGTACCAGCTGAATATGCTTCAAAAACATCCGGTGCAAATAGTTTACTTAACGCTTCTGCCATTTGAGATCTACAAGAATTGTGTACACAAATAAATGCTACTTTTTTCAGTTAAATCATCTCCTAAACATTATTTGTTTTTATTTTAATAAATCCAATAATTTTTCACCCTTTATTTCTTCTGCTTTCCATTCTACAACTGCAAAATTACCTTTAGCAACTTCACTTACTTTATTAATCCAAGTTACTTCATTACTTGCTTTAGCTTTTAAAATTTTATTAGTAGTATTTGTAGCATACAGGCTTGAATTAATAACCCACCATTTGCTATGGATACCAGCACGTTTTAAATCCTCTTCAAGTCTCATAGCTTCGTATACAGGTGTGGTTTCAGCTAAAGTTACAATTATCACTTCTGTTTCCTCTTTATTTTTAAGGGTAGGTAATAATTTTTTAACAGACTCTGGGATATCTCCCTGAGAACGCTGAATTTCCTTATTATAGCTTTGTGTTGATTCTAAAAGTAAAAGGGTATGTCCTGTTGGAGCTGTATCAATAACTACAACTTCATTTTCAGATCTTTCAACTATTTCTGCAAAAGCTCTAAATACAGCAATCTCTTGAGTACATGGACTTCTAAGATCTTCTTCTATATATTCAAGATCTTCATCGCTCATAGTTTCTCTTGCTTTGCTTAAAACTTCTTCTTTATACTTTTCAAGCTCCTTCTTTTCATCTATATTGCTTAAGGTAATACCAAAACTTTCATCTAAAATAAATTTCAAATGTCCTGCAGGGTCAGTAGTTGTAAGATGAACTTTCTTTCCTTTTTTAGCAAGTCCGAGGGCTATTGCTGCGGCTATAGTTGTTTTTCCAACTCCACCTTTACCCATTGTAAATATAACCTTTTTATTAGTAGTGTATATGTCATCTACAACAGCCTTTAACTTTGGAATTTTCTCTATACTTAATTTTTCTTCACTATATTTTATATTATCTGTTGTTAAAAATGCTCTTAGGTTTTCAAGACCTGTTACATTATATGGCCTTAATGGGATTTCATAGGTTTCCAGTTTTCTTAAAGTCTGGGGTATATCTTCGAGGGCTTTTTTCTGCTTATTGAAAATATCACTAGATAAGCTATCATCAAAATTTTTAAGCTGTCCATTTATAATTAGCACTTGATTATTAACTCCAATATCTTGCAACTCTTTTGATGCTCTTTCCGTTTCTTTTAATGGGGTTTCTTCTGGTCTTGTAACAAGAATTAAAGTTGTCAATTCCTTATCAGCTAGGGTTTTTACTGCATTTTTATAAATTTCCCTTTTACCTTCAAGTCCAGCTAGTTGACCCAGACAGGAAGCTCCATGAGTACTTTCACTTATGAAATTACTCCAAGCAGAGGGAAGCTGAAGCATTCTAAGGGTATGCCCTGTGGGAGCTGTATCAAAAATTATATGATCAAACTCCTTTTGAGTCTTCTCATCTGTAATAAAGGTTGTAAACTCATTGAAAGCAGCAATTTCAACGGTACACGAGCCTGATAGTTGTTCCTCCATATTAGCTATAACCACCTGAGGAAGCTTTCCTCTATAAGGTGCCACAACACTTTCTTTATATTCTCTAGCTGCGGCCTCTGGTTCAAAATTAGCTACAACTAGATTTGGTACCCCATCTATTTCAATACCCTTGTTATTAAGCTGCGTATTAAATACATCCTGTAAATTAGAAGCAGGATCTGTACTTATAAGCATAATCTTCCTTCCTTCATCTGCTAAAGTAATAGCAGTTGCACAAGCTGCAGATGTTTTACCAACCCCACCTTTACCTGTGAAGAATAAATACTTGGTTAGTTTTATTTCATTTGGATTAAAACTCCTTAGCATTGTTGCGCCTCTCTCCTTAAATTAACAGCAGCCACCTTTACAATCGCAGCTTTTAGTTTTAATTTTTATTGAAGTTTTAAGATACTCCTCAGAAATCTCAAGAAGTTTGCAGAATTCTACATTTGTAGGATAATGTTTAGTTTTAACAACTTCATCCTCTACAATAGTTACGGGTAAAATATCTACTCCCTCGCTATTAAGAAGTCCATTAATTATAGTATTATCAACAAAAGCTTGAGGATTAGTTGATAAATTATATCTTTCTACAACTATACCTTTATTTTTCAGTCTATTAATAGCTGTTGATACTCTTAGTAAATCAGCATTTACAGCAGGTCCGCATACTCCTGTTGAACAACACATTGCAGGGTCATAGATTATCATTTTTTTCATTATAAATGCTCCTTAAATGTTAAATATTAATTATATTATTTACTGTTACAATTAATTTTTCCTTTACCTCTACAAATGCAATCTTCCGTTGATGTAAAGATATTCATTAAAGATAAAACTAAATTATTAGCTTTTGTAAAATCAAAAGAATAGTAACTCCAAAGTCCATCTTTTCTACTGTTTACAAGCCCAGATTCCATTAGTACCTTCATATGATGAGATAGTGTTGGTTGAGTAAATTTAAAGTCCTCAAGTATTTCACAAGCACATTTTTCACCACAGGACAGAATATCAATAATCTTTAGTCTATTAGGATCTGATAATACCTTAAATAATTTAGCATTATTATCATAATCATTATTCATTAAGTCACCTCTTACATAGACGCTCATCTATATATTTAGTATAGATCACCATCTATGTATTGTCAATAAAACTAAACAGATAAAAAAAGTAGCAATAATATTATTGCTACTTTTTTTAAACAAATATTACAAATCAACTAATGTTTATGATGCTCTCCATAGCTTTTAACTTAAGTATTTATTTAATCTGCTTTTTAAGACTACCTTTGGTTGAAAACCTACCATTTTATCCATAACTTTTCCATCTTTAAAAATTATAACTGTTGGAACACCCGTAATTTCATATTTCTGAGCAATATCTCCACTTTTATCAACATCCACTTTAAATACTTTGACCTTTCCATCCATTTCATTACTCAATTCTTCAATTATTGGAGCAAGCATTTTACACGGCCCACACCATACAGCAGAAAAATCTATTAAAACTAAATCAGCACTGTCTAAAACCTGGTTTTGGAATTCATTACTATTAATTTCTTTTGCCATTATATTACCTCCATTTTATTTTTCTAAGGGTAAAATATATGATCCGGTCCCACCAGAAATATTAGTCACTTTATATCCCAGTGTTGATAGTTCCTTGCAGGTCTTTCCACTTCTTCCACCTGATTGGCATATAATATGGTATTTCGTTGTCTTATTTAGATGTTTTTCTGGTGAGGCTAAAATCGTACCCATAGATATATTCTTAGCTGTCGGTACATGACCACCTTTATATTCATAAATTTCTCTAACATCTATTAAATTAATCTTTCCTAGTTTACCATCCAAATCATGAACACTTATTGATTCATAATTAGCTTTCCCGAAAATTGAAAACATATTATTACCTCCTATAGCATAATATTATTATATTAGTAATTGCTTATATACTTATAATAAATTATACGATTATTTTTGTCAACACTATTGTAATTTTTTTCATCTAGAAGAATCACAATAATTTTCTTTCAAGATTTTAATTACATTTCTTATTCTATCATCCTTTATTGAATAGGTAATTGAAAGTCCACTTTTATTAGATTCTAATATTCTATGTGCTTTGAACATGCCTAAATGTTGTGATAATGCAGATTGTGTAAGATTATTAATCTTTAGGTGGATTTCACTTACCGTCAAGGGTGATTCCAAAAGAAGGCACACTATTAGTAGTCTATTTTCATTTGCCAATACTTTTAACAGCTCGGCTATATCTTTAACATTATCTATCACAAGAATTCCTCCTACCTTAATTATTCACATCTACTGATTTTGTATATTAGTAATTAATTATATATTCATATTAGTTTATATATTTTTCAATATCAACATCTATCTTGAAATAGTAGTAATTGAAGTCTAAAAAAAGACACTCACATGAGTGTCTTTCAAAATTTACTTAATTAGATTTCCATGATTATTGGTATTATAATAGGTTTTCTTCTAGTTTTATTATAAATAAATTCTCCTAAAGAGTATTTAATGTTAGATTTTATTATAAACCAATCTGTAATTTTCTTATCCATACATTTATCTAGTTCTACTTTTACAACTTCAGTTGCCTCATTTAATAAATTTCTAGATTCTCTTTCATAAACAAAGCCTCTTGTAACAATATCTGGTCCAGATAGCACACTAATGGATTCTTTACCTATGGTTACTACCACAGTTATTATTCCATCCTGAGACAGATGTTTTCTATCTCGAAGCACTACATTACCTACATCGCCTATACCAAGGCCATCTATCATAATTGCACCAGATGGGACTATTTCAGATTTTCTAGCTCCATTTCTAGTAAGCTCAAGTACTTGACCAGCTTCTAAAATAAATATATTTTTAGAATCCATACCAAGACCTTCAGCTAACAATCCATGCAGTCTAAGATGTCTGTATTCCCCGTGTACTGGCATAAAGAACTTAGGTTTAACTAAGGTGTGGATCAATTTAAGTTCTTCTTGGCAAGCATGCCCTGAAACATGGACTTCTTCTATTGCATTATAAATCACTTCAGCTCCCTGCTTAAAGAGGGCATCAACCAACTTTGAAATCAACTTTTGATTTCCAGGAATTGGCGATGCAGAGATGATTATTAAATCTCCCCTAGCAATTGTAATTTTTTTATGGTTTGAAAAAGCTATTCTGGAAAGCGCAGCCATAGGTTCCCCTTGACTTCCAGTAGTTATAATGGTTATTTTTTCTGGAGGGTATTTATAAATATCATCAACACTAATAAGTTGATCTTTAGGTAAATCCATATAACCTAGTTCCATAGCTATACTAGATATTTTTTCCATACTTCTTCCACTAAAGGCAACTTTCCTTCCGTAAAATAAAGATGATTTAATAATCTGTTGAATTCTATTGATATTTGATGCAAAGGAAGCCACTATTATCCTACCCTTGGCCTTTGCAAAAATTCTCGTTAAGTTTTCGCCTATAATTTGCTCTGACATTGTATAGCCAGTACGTTCAACATTTGTACTATCTGCCATTAATAGAAGTACCTTCTGATTTCCAAGTTTTGCAAACCGGTGCAGATCTATTACTTCTTTATCTATAGGAGCATAATCTATTTTAAAATCTCCTGTATGAATTATTACGCCTTCTGGTGTGTGTATTGCTAAGGCGCAGGCATCCGGTATACTATGGCCGGTCCTTATAAATTCAACTTTGAAGTTTTGAGTTTTAATTTCCTCTCCTACTTTGACTTCACTAAGTGTGCAGTCCGCAAGCATATTATGTTCAACAAGCTTACTTTTCACTAATGCTAAAGTCAATTTTGTTCCATATACTGGTACATTAAGTTGTTTTAATATATAAGGTAAAGCCCCTATATGATCTTCATGGCCATGAGTTAAAAAGAAACCTTTTACCTTTTCTTTATTATTTAGTAAATAGGTTATATCTGGTATTACTAAATCTACACCGTACAGTTCTACACCAGGAAAAGCTAACCCACAATCAATAACGACTATTTCATCACCATATTCTATAACTGTAATATTTTTACCAATTTCCCCTAGACCTCCTAGCGGAATAACTCTTACTTTATTTTTAGTTTTTGTTATCATTAAATCTCCAGTCTGTTAATAAACTTCCTTAATCGAAGTTTATTTAACATAAATTATTTTTTAGTTTTCTAGTAGTCTCCATATAAAAGAACATAAAAATCAAGTTCACTTGCCTAAATGACAGGAACAACGATTACTTAATTTTTTATATGTTTAATCTAATGTTATTGTACTAATAACAAATCCCTTTTAATTTCAATCTCATATCGGAATTAATTAAAAGCATTTTTTCCCAACAACAGTATATATTTAAATAATCAAAATGAATTTAACGATTAAAAAACCATTTTGATTAAGTTAACATATTAAACTGCTTTTTATAGTTGACTACATGTGAAAAAACTTAAATAGATATAGTTACTTTATATTCATTTAACTTCTTTCAAATGTGACATAATTATTATATATAATAAATTAAAAATAATCAAGTTTTGCTATAACTAAATTAACATATATATATTATATCATAAGCTCTATTAAAATAGAAATGAAATCAGTGTTAACACTGATTTCATTTCTAACTATTTCTATTGAGCTGCTTCTATTGCAGTAGCATCTCCTGATTTTTTAATATTTGCATAAGCAGTATCTAAAGTTTCTTTCCCAAACATTACTGATTCCATCTCAGATTTATATGTTGCAATCCAATCTACCCATCCTGATGGAGCGGCATAGAATGGCAATGCTTTTGGCTTTGCTACATCCAACAATCCTTTAATGATAGTAAAACTAGCTGGAAGTGTAGGTTGTAATTGCGTATAAATTGCGTCATTAACTGGAATACCACGAACTGTTCCAAGAATAGTTCCAGCAGTTTTATCTGCTATAAACCATTTAACAAACTTTTTGGAATCAGCAATATTTTTTGAATTCTTACCAATGCTTAAAAATATAGTAGCTTGTGCCCATCCGCCACCAGAAGATCCATTAGGAATATTAACTACAGAAACCTGTTTGGTAGGCATTAAAGCGTTTAGTGCTGATACAGAACCTACTGTAGCACCACGCGTCATGACTTTTAGTGAAGCCATAGAATCAGCTTTTGCATCATTTTCTATAAAGGACAATGTAACTGCTGCAGGTGGAACTGTTCCGTTCTTCCTGTACTCTACAAATTTATTATTAAAAGCGTACCAAAGAGTTTTATCAAGATTAAATTTGCCATCCTTCATAATTGGGCCTTTACCATTACCAGTTTGATAGTATTGGTAATTATCCCACATATTTGTACCATCACCAATTGCATATTTATCTTTAGGAAGTTTGGCTCTTCCTTCTTCAGCAAATGCCCAGTAATCTGTCCAAGTCCATCCAGCTTTAGGTAGTGTTACACCAGCTGCAGTTAAATCAACTTTATTGTAAGCATTTCCTTGTCCATTCATGCCTAGTGGAATAGTGTAAAGCTTACCGCCAATTTTAAGATTATTTACAAGTTTTGAGTCTACTACTCCACTTAAATTAATACTAGAAATGTCAGCTAATTGGCCTTTTTTAACATAGTCTGGAAGAACCGATGCATCCATTTGAAGTACATCTGGTACTGTATTTGAAGCAGCTAAAACAGTTAACTTACTCCAATATCCGTCCCAGCTTAAATATTCTGGTGTGAAAGTTACGTTTGGAAACTGTTTAGTGTACTCAGCTAATGCTTTCAAAGTTGCATCATGCCTTTCTTGAGCACCCCACCACATTATTTTTAAATTTACTGGCTTGTTTGAATCTGCAGCAGGCTCTGTTTTAGTAGGTGTCTTAGTACATCCAGACAAAACCATAACAGAAGCGAGTAGTGTAGCTATAACACCTTTGCTTAAATGTCCTTTCATTAATAAATTCCCCCTCGTAGTTTTTTTAGTATCATAATCTGTTTACTATCCCTTTATTCCTGTAGATGCTATACCTTCTACAAACTGCTTTTGTGCTGAGAAAAACAGTATTACTGAAGGTACAATGGAAAGAAGTGATATAGCCAACAGTTGACCCCATTGGACTTCAAATTGATCAATAAACATTCTTAGGGCTAAACCTACAGTGAATTTGCTCACGGAACTTAGGTACAATACTTGAGAGTAAAAATCATCCCAGCTCCATATGAATGTAAATATAGCCACAGTTACCAGTGCTGGCTTAATTAGAGGCAATATAACCCTCCAGTATATAACGAAAGTTGAAGCTCCATCAATAGTTGCTGCTTCATCTAATTCCTTTGGAATAGCCCTTATGAATTGAACCAAAAGGAATATAAAAAATGCTCCTCCACCTAAAAAATGTGGAAATATCAACGGAAAATAGCTATCAGTAAAATGTAATTTACTGTACATTATATATTGTGAAACTACTGTTACCTGAGATGGAAGCATCAAGGTAAGCATTAGTATTGAAAACCAAAAGGCTTTAAACTTAAAATTAATTCTTGCGAAACCAAAGGCCACCAAAGAACTTGTTACTACAGACCCAAGCACATTTAGAACTTCCATAATCATATTATTTTTAAAGAAGTGGGTAAAGGTATAAGCCTTTGATAAGTTCCAACCTTTTATATAGTTCTGAAGCGTAGGCGCTGTAGGAAACAAATTAGCTGAGCTCATCTCTCCTATAGTTTTAAATGTTGCTCCAACCCACCAAATTACGGGAAAAAGCATGGCTAAAGAAAATAATATAAGTATAATATGAGTTTTATATTTTAATTTACCACTATTATTACTCATTTGCGTTTACCTCCAGTTGAATCATCCTCATAGAAAACCCAATACTTTGAAGCCAAGAAATTTATTGCTGTGAATACGGCAATTATTACAAGCAATATCCATGCTAATGATGAAGCATACCCCATTTTAAATGATTTAAAGGCTTTATTGTATAGGAATAATGCATAGAGTAAAGTTGCATTAGCTGGTCCACCTTGGGTTATAATAAAAGCAGAATTAAACATTTGGAAGGCACCTATTATGCCTAAAATAAGATTGAAAAATATTACTGATGATAACATTGGAATAGTAACATTAAAGAATGTTCTAACTTTTCCTGCTCCATCAATGCTTGCAGCCTCATATAAATCTTTTGGCACCGACTTTAAGCCTGCTAAAAATATAATCATAGTAGCTCCAAACTGCCAAACATTTAAAAGAATTAAAGTTCCTAATGCAGTACTAGGATCAGCTATCCATGCAATTTTAGCTACACCAAAGATTCCTAAAATTAAGTTTGCATACCCATCTATTCCGAATATATTCCTCCATAATATTGATACAGCGATACTCCCTCCTATAAGAGATGGAAAATAAATTGCTGTTCTATAAAAGCTCATCCCTCTAACATCTTTGTTTAATAAAGTTGCCACGAAAAGTGAAAACATCAATTTAAGTGGAACTGCTATCAAAACAAATGCAAAGGTTACCGATAAGGATTTAGTAAAAAGAGGATCATTGAAAAATATATTACTATAATTAGTAAGACCAATCCATTTTGGTGTATCAAGTAATGAATATCTTGTAAATGATAGATACAAGGATTGTACCATTGGCCATAATGTAAGTAGTAAAAAGCCTATTAGCCAAGGTGATATAAATAAATAGCCTATTATTGTCTGCTTAGAATCCGTACTAAGCTTTGCTATCTTCTTGTCTTTGTTCTGCTCTTGCTTTTTTGACAATTTTATCTCCATAAAATATTCCCCCCCTTAAGATAATTTACATTTATTTGTTTAGTAAACCTTTATTCAGCTCGTCGAGTACTGGTTGAATTG
>Ga0209125_1002261_pt1 | contig 15238 bp, 16 predicted proteins | sample BarGraIncub1131A_FD_184503 | JGI IMG/M metagenome (GOLD analysis project Ga0209125, IMG submission 184503) | Arctic peat soil microbial communities from Barrow, Alaska - Barrow Graham LP Incubations 11-31A (SPAdes) (version 2) | ecosystem: Environmental > Terrestrial > Soil > Wetlands > Peat... | reverse complement strand
GTAAATGTATATAAATGTTAACTATGCGAAGAAGAAATCCTATTTATTTAAATAACTTATAGAAAATGGGAGGTTTAATTATGGAGTTGAAAAATGAGTTTTGGTTAAATGAAGCACATAGAGTGGCGAAACTTGGAATTTTCATCTATGATATAAAAAAAGATATATGGACTAGTTCAGAGATACTTGACGAATTAGCTGAGATTAAGGGTGGCTATGTGAAGAATAATAAAGGCTGGTTAAATACTGTTCATCCCAGTCAAAGAGCAGAGATGGAATCCTATGCCAATGAAATAATTAAAACTGGGAAAGATTTTGATAAAGAGTATAGGATAGTATGTAAAAATGATGAAATTGAAAGATGGGTAGTAGGAAAAGGAAAAGTATATCTTGATGAGTACGGTATACCAGAAAAATTAGTAGGTACTATTCAGGATGTTAGTGAGCTTAAAAAAAGTGAAAAAAAATATAAAAAACTTTATGAGGAATTTCAACAAAAACAGGTTCTTTTAATGTCTCTAATTAATTCAATTCCAGATTTGATTTTCTATAAAGATATCAATGGTGCATATTTAGGTTGCAATAAAGCTTTTGAAGCTTTCGCAGGAATTGAGGAAAAAGACATTATTGGGCATACTGATCTTGATATTTTTGATAAAGAAGTTGCAACAGCTTTTAGAACAATGGATTCAAGGATGATGCAGCAAGGACAACCCCTTACAAACGAAGAATGGGCTAAATATCCAGATGGTAATTGTGTTTTGCTGGAGTCATTAAAAACACCTTATTATGATCCACAAGGCAATGTTTTAGGACTTATAGGAGTAAGCAGGGACATCACTGAAAGAATTAAAAAAGAAGAATTACAAAAAAATATTGAAGAAGAAAGAAGAAGGGTAAATGAACTAAAAGAGTATGATAAAATTAAAACAGACTTTTTTATAAATATTTCTCATGAACTAAGAACTCCAGTAAATGTTATTTTTTCAGCTATTCAGATGGAAGAACTTATGCTAAAAGACTATTTAGGTGAGATTGTTCCTAAAGATAAATATGTAAAGATGATGAAACAAAATTGTTATCGTCTAATAAGACTCATTAACAATTTAATTGATATAACAAAAATTGATCATGATTATTTTCAAATAAATGAAATCAATCATGATATTATAAGTTTAATTGAGGATGTTACTTTATCTGTAGCTGAGTATATTGAGAACAAAGGTATTTCTATTACATTTGATACTGATGTTGAGGAAAAAATTATTACCTGTGACCCAGAAATGATAGAGAGAATTATTTTGAATTTATTATCAAATGCAGTAAAGTTTACTTCGCGTGGTGGTAATATCAATATTAAAATAGAAGACAACATTAGAGATATATGTATAAGGGTAAAAGATACTGGCAGAGGTATACCTGAAAATAAACTGAATTCTATATTTGAACGTTTTGTACAAGTTGATAAATCTCTTACAAGAACTCATGAAGGAAGTGGAATAGGACTCTCAATTGTTAAAGCATTAATTGAACTACATGGGGGAACAATATCTGTAACAAGCCAGGAGGGGCAGGGTACTGAATTTATTATAAATATTCCATGTAAATTAGTAGAAAGTGAAGCTTATGCTGAAAGTGCATGTAGTACTGAAATAGGTAAAAGTTGTATTGAAAAAATTAATATAGAATTCTCAGATATATATAATTAAAATCAATATCAATATTTCAAAGTGAATTTGAGTATAAGAAGCTAAGGAGAAGGGGTTATAAAATGATAGATTTACATATTCATACAACATCTTCAGATGGTTCAGATGAACCAAAAGCGATACTTAATAAAGCAGAGGAAGCAGGACTTAGCTATATATCAATTACAGATCATGACTCCATAGGTGCATATAAAAAGCTTGAGAAAGTAAAAATAGATAACTACTTTAGTGGCAAAATCATCCCAGGATGCGAATTTTCCGTTGCATATAATGGCACGCCTATTGAAATACTAGCATACGATATAGATCTTAAAACCATTGAGGAAACAGGAATAGTTTCAGAAGAAAAATTCCTTCAAAGAGAAAATCAGTACTTAAAAACAATGATGAGTATTTGCAAAAATCTAGGTATAAAATATGACAATACATTATCTATAGCAGGTGGTAAATACTTTGCAACACAAGTATTATATTTTGATTTGAAAAAATATCCTGAAAATGAAAAACACTTTTCTACAGAAGTATGGAAAGGGGTTAATGGCTTTTACAGAACTTGTGTTAATAATGAAGGTAGCCCATTTTACTTAAATCAATTAAAGAATTATCCATCGATTCGCGAAATCACCAAGGTTATAAAAAAAGCAGGAGGAAAGTCATTTCTTGCCCATCTATATGTCTACTATGCAGAGGATTATGAGGAATTTCTAAACTCAATAGTATCATTAAATGTTATTGATGGTATTGAATGTTATCATTCCCTTCACACAATGGATAAAACAGAACTCCTCCTTGACTATTGTAAAAGTCACAATCTTTATGTGTCAGGTGGAAGTGACTATCATGGTAAAATTAAACCTAAAGTTATATTGGGGGAGAGTAAGCCAGGAGTAAGTATACCTTACGAAATCTCGGAAAAGTGGCTTTCAAATTGCAGAGTGTTTGATGGTAGAAAGGATCTGACTTCCAGTCATCTCCTAGCACCTCAGTAATTCATATATCCTACTTGCCAATGCTAATAGGACAACAAAAAAGCTGTACCAAAAGCATTATCACGCTTTTGGTACAGCTTTTATTACTTTTTTAAAAATTAAAATGTTATGTAACTTATTGGGTGACCCATTATAAATCCCTCCATATTTTTTAATTATTATTTTAAGTATAAAACAATATTAAAACATTTACCACATACAAAGATTAAAAAGTATGCCAACCATGGACTTTGTTCATTTTGTACATGGAGGAAAAAGTTTTAAGAGGATAGATATAATTACCTTTTATCTTTTAAGAAATATAAATTATTAAGAATATACGCTTACCTAAGCATAAGTATTGATTATATCATGAATTAGAGTTAATATTGTACTTAACCTTTGTAAAAGGTATTAGGCTAATGTTAGAAAATCATTAACTGATAGCTGAAAAAATTATGAAGATTTGAAGATGTTTAAATATATAGTAGATATTTATTGCTATTAAGGAGGAATAAAAATGAAATTATTCATTGATACAGCAAATGTAGCTGAAATAAAGGAAGCAAATGATATGGGTGTTATTTGTGGGGTCACAACAAACCCTTCACTTATAGCTAGAGAAGGTAGAGATTTTAATGAAGTAATTAAAGAAATCACAAGTATAGTAGATGGTCCAATAAGTGGAGAAGTTATAAGCTTAGAGACTGAGGAAATGTTAAAACAAGGACGTGAAATTGCTAAAATCCATAAAAATATGATTGTTAAAATTCCTATGACAGAGAATGGGCTTAAAGCAGTAAAGATTTTAACTAGTGAAGGAATAAAGACAAACGTTACCCTCATATTTACGGCAGGACAAGCTTTACTTGCTGCTAGAGCAGGAGCTACTTATGTAAGTCCATTCCTCGGAAGACTAGATGACATAGCAACAAATTCATTAGAATTAATTGAAACTATTGCTGATATATTTAAAATTCATAATATTAAAACGGAAATCATTGCTGCAAGTATAAGAAGTCCATTACATGTAGTAGCTGCAGCTAGAGCTGGAGCTCATATTGCTACAGTGCCAGCTAATGTAATTAAGGCTATGCTTAAACATCCATTAACTGATAGTGGTATAGAAAAATTCCTCAAGGACTGGAATGATTCATTTAATAAATAATTATAAAAAAAAGGCCATAAAATATACCTAACGAATTAATGTTAGGTATATAAAAACTCCTTTTGTTTATATGTTTTATTTAAAGTGAATAACAGGACTGTTGATTGATAAGGTCTTAAACACATATCCTTGTTCTTTGAAATTTTTAATTATTATAGACAAAGCCTCCACGGTAGTTGTCTTTGGTTTTGAATCATGAAATAAAATCACAATAGACTTCATACCCTTAGCCCCTCTCATAACATTATCTATAATAACATCTTTACTTGCTATCATTTTTTCTGAATCACCCGAATAAACATTCCAGTCAATATATTGGTAGCCATTTCTTATTTCTTCTTTAATTAATTTGTTCATTATGTCTTTGCCACCATAGCTATTACTTATTGTATTGTTTGACCCGCCGGGAAATCTCATAAGCGTAGGCTTAGGGATCCCAATACCTTCTAAAAAAGAATTCAATTTATCAACGTCTTGATTATAAGCAGAGATAGATGAATATTCTGTTTTGTAATCATGTGAATAAGTATGGTTACCTATAACATTGCCTTGAATTATAATTTGTTTATATATGTCTTCATATTCAGGGTGCCCATTAACGAAAAATGTTGCCTTAATATCATTATCTTCTAAAATTTTTAAAACTTTAGAAGTGTTTTCGGAAGGACCATCATCGAATGTAAGATAGATTTCTTTTTCACTTGACTTGATTAGGTTGTTTGCTATAGGCTTAGTACCACATACTAATATATCAATAGTTTTATTCAAATCATTTATTTTTGTTTCTGACTTAATTATTGATAATTTAAGAGCTTTGGTGGTAGCCTCTAATTGTTTATTTGTATTAATCTCATAGCTAAGAGAAGCTTCAAGTTTTTTTATTTCTACTTTTGAACTATATAATATTAAACTTAATATGATTAGAGCAGTAATGGGAATTAATATAATCACAAATTTTTTTATAATGACCGCCTCCGTAAGTAATAAGATATTATATCCTATTTACTTTTAAAGATTGATAAAGTCAATATACTCACTAATCCCTATTTATGTGCCTAATGCTTTATAAAAAAGTGTAAATAATAATATCCTGTAACAATAACACATACAAAGATTAAAAAGTATTCCAACATTGAATTTAAATGTTGGAATACTTTTTATTTTTAAAGGCTTATTTGTAATGTTAGAAACGGAAATCTCGTTTTCCGTCCTTAAGCTCGTTCAAATACTCTATTGCTATTGCTCGAACCTTTTCATCTTTTATGTTAGGAATCTCATTTTGAATTAGCAACTCACCCTTTTTCTTAGTATCAGGTGAAGCATAATCCTCCAAATATTCTTTAAGTGTCATCAGTGCATTTGGTTGACAGCAGTTTCCAATTTGACCAGATTTCACAAGACTCATAAAACGATCACCTGTGCGGCCTTCTCTATAGCAGGCTGTGCAGAAGCTTGGAATAAAGCCCATTTCCAAAAGCCAGTTTACAATCTCATCTAATTTACGGGTGTCGGTTACTTCAAATTGCTTTGAGTTATCCTCTTCCGATTCCTTCTCAGCATATCCACCAACACTAGTGCATGAGCCTCCGCTTACCTGAGATATACCAAGTTCCAGCACACGCTCACGGGTTGCTTGAGATTCACGGGTGGAAACAATCATGCCAGTGTATGGAACAGCGATACGAATAATAGCCACAATTTTTTCGAACATCTCATCCGATATTGAATTTGAAAACGTATTTGGGTCAATATCATCAGCAGGGCAAATGCGTGGAACACTAATTGTATGTGGACCCACACCCATAGCTGCCTCTAAATGTTCTGCATGCATGAGTAGTCCTGCAAAGTCATAACGGTACATATTTAAGCCGAATAAAACTCCGATTCCCACATCATCAATACCGCCTTCCATGGCACGATCCATGGCCTCAGTATGATATGCGTAGTTGTGTTTTGGTCCTGTTGGGTGTAGCTGCTCATAACTTTCTTTGTTATAAGTTTCTTGGAAAAGTATGTAGGTGCCGATTCCTGCTTCCTTGAGCATCTTATATTCTTCCACTGTAGTTGCAGCAATGTTGACATTGACACGGCGGATATCTCCGTTTTTATGCTTAATACTATAAATGGTCTTTATACTTTCTAGTATATATTCTATTGGATTGTTAGCAGGATCTTCCCCTGATTCTAAAGCCAATCGCTTGTGTCCCATGTCCTGCAAGGCGATAACCTCTTTCACTATTTCTTCCTGCGTAAGTTTTTTACGATGTATTGTTTTATTTTTTAAGTGATAAGGACAATAAACACAACCATTTATGCAGTAGTTTGAAAGATATAGAGGAGCAAATATGACAATACGGTTGCCATAAAGCTTCTGCTTAATTTCCTTTGCTAGCTTAAACATTTTTTCTTTTTCATCTTCCAAATCGCATTCAAGAAGTACTGCAGCCTCCCGATGAGTTAAACCCTTACAGTCTTTAGCACGCTCTATTAAACTATCAATTAATTCGCGATTTTCTTTATTTTCCTGTGCGTAGGCAATGGTAGATAGAATTTCACCGTCATCAATAAACTCAGTTGCATTTTTTGATTTACAATTATACATAGCACAAACTCCTTTTCAAATGTTTTATTTTTAATTTTAAAATGCTTAAACGTCATTATTAATGGGTTTAGCATAGTTTTATTATTATTCTGTTATAGTCGGTACTTTGGAATAGACCGTTTTAGTATTTACATGTGGTAGCATTCCTAGCTTTCCTGATAGTGCACTTATAACATCATTCGGTGCATCTACAATGATGCTGATTACCGAAATATTACGCTTCGGATAGGGAATTCCCATTCTACCTATCATATATTCTCCGTATTCGTGAAGAATAGCATTGATCTTTTCAACAGCGTCTTTGTTTTCAACAATGATTCCAATTAGAGCGATTCTTTTTTCCATTTATAACATCCTTTCTATCAAACAATTAAAAAAATCCCTGCACCCAAAAGGCACAAGGATAGTTTGTTAAAACCAAAGACACACCCTATAAAGGTATGTTCTTTGAAACATTACAACTATTCTCTCGCCTTCTAATTCGGGACGAACCCTCATCCATTCAGAACGATAATTTTATAAATAAGATTTATAACTTTATAAATATGATTTATTGTATGGTTTTCCGCAAGACATAGCTTCAGACACTTTATCTCTGAGGGTCAACCTAAAATCACTTATAACATAACACTCCTACCTGTAAAAAGCAAGCTAATATAATGTTTCAGTTTGCTTTTTTTATTAGAAATGATTTATTGCAATAAACCTTTTAATAATCTAGTTGAAACTAAGCATTCTTCCCCATTTATCATATAGATACATCTTTTGGCTGTATCTATTTCCCTTATGTTATCCTTATTAACCAAATAAGACTTATGTGATCTATAAAATCTATCATCTAATTTTTCTTCAATGTCCTTCATCTTGGCATAAAACTCTATCTGCCTGTCTGCTGTGTGCACTACTACCTTATGTATTACAGGCGATGTCTCAAAAAATAAGATTTTACTGAATTCTATATTTATTACTCTATCATCCATATTTAAAGTGAAGTTTTTTTGAAGCTGCATAGCTTTAGAAGAATACTTATTATTTGCATCTATTATACACTTATGAATTCTATCCATTAAATTATTATAGGTGTCTTTTATGATGAAGTCCATGGCTTCCACCTTGTACGTAAAGGTTAAAAAACTCATTTCTGCATGGGTAGTTATAAATACAATAAATCCTCTAGGATCATATTTTCTTATCTCTGTAGCTAAAGTAATGCCATTCATAGCTGCTTTTAAATCTATATCTAAAAAGTATAAACCAGAAATATTATTTCCATCAAGATACTCAATAACTTTATATGGGTCTTCTGTGGACAAAGCCAACTCCATATCAAAGTTTTCAATTAGTATAATATCTTGGATTATTTTAGTAAATCTTTCTTTTTGTTCCTTAATATCTTCACAAACAAATATTTCAAGCATATTTAACACCTCATACTCTATTTTTTGCAATCTGAATAAGTTGTTTAAATTCACCATTTTCTATAATAGTATCTAATGAAACATGTGTATACTTTCCTATAATTTCTTTTAGGCTGTTAAGACCTATACCCCTATTTTTACCCTTTGTAGAAAAATCTTGTTGATATATTTTATATATAGGCGGTATATCCTCATTACAACTATTTATAATTACTATTAACACATAACTTTTATTATTTATAAGAGCAACCTTTATAGAAGGATTGACACACATCTGAGCAGCTTCAATAGCATTATCCAATAAAATTCCAATGGATCTACTTAAATCTATAATATCCATATTTATTTCTTCTATAAGTTCAGTAATATCAATAAATACATCTATACCTAATTCCTGAGCCCTTATGAGTTTTGATGAAAATATCCCTTTAATTTCTGGGGTTTTTATATTACTAAGGAGCTCTAATTTAAAATTGTTAGATTCCATGCCTTTACTTATAGGAATAATATTATTATTAAAATGTTTCTCAAGACCTTCTATATCTTTATCCTGTATATATCCAACCATTGAAGATAATATGTTTATATAATCGTGTCTGAAAACTCTCATATCTGCAAATAACTTCTCTAAGTTATTTGTGTATTCCTGAAGATTCTCAAACTGACTTTGTCTATTTTTAAATTCAAATTCTTTAGATATGCTTCTGAATAATATGTGCATGATAATCAATAACAATATAAAATAGGCGAAAAATAATATACCGTTTAACTTTATGATTTCATTACTGGAGCCATTATTAGATTGAGAAATTATATTTATATAAAAAATTACAAGTGTAAGAATTAAGCTGAAAACAATTAATAAACCCAATTTTCCTTTAAGTTTTAGATTAGAAATTGCGGCTTTTCTATTTATTATAATACCTAGAAGCTTAGTTATTGCAAAGACTAGAATCAATGCAACCGCATAATTTATCCAGTATGATGTAATATTAGTTTTTAACTGGATAGCATCAATATCAAATACTAAAATACAAATATTGGCTATAGCATAATCTATCATAATAACTATAAGAAAGGAAATAGTAGATATAGAAATACTTTTTAATATACGTTTATCTTTTTTATAAAGAAATATAATTGGAAGGATTAATACTGGGAGCATTGCTGAAAATTCTCCACCGAAAAATAGCACTGAAGAAATAACTTCTGTTATACATAACAGTAATATCAACTCTTTTGCTTTAAATTTAAATAAGCTTAAGTTAATTACTGAGGTATATACAAGTATAATAGTACCGAAACATTTTAAATATTCCATATTACGAATAACTCTCCTTATGTCATATTTATTAAAGTATATGTTAGCTAAGTTGCTTTTACTATAATTTAAATAAACAAAATTAATAAAGGTTATAATTAAAATAAAATTTTAATTATAACCTTTATTATTTATTATTTTTGCATATTTCCTTTTAGTATTTCAATTGGAATTCTTGGTTCATAAATACCGAAAATTATACATTTTCCCATTGCTTGTTCGCTTATCTTTATTGATGCTTCACCTAGTCCTTTCACTACTTTCATTCCTATTTTTCCACCCCTGTTATATAATTGCGTCCTCATATTCCTCATAATTTTTATACCTCCTATTTAATATTTTATATGTTACTGGTAATATGCTTATAATCTCAAAACCTGATGCTAAAGTGATTATAGTTTTTATTGTAGGATTTGGTATTATCAAAGCGAGTACCATTAAAATCATACCGGTTATTACTGATGCTTTTCTAAGTTTATTCCTTAACTTTTCGCCTAATAAGGGATGGTATTCTGTATCTCCTGGTGCATATTTATATAAAACTATGATAATTACTAAAAACGATATTAAAATTATATAGTTATTTAATATCAGATGATAGCTCAAGTAAGATCCAAATACAAACATTAATAAAGAAGTTATGGTACATACTATACTGTTTTCGGCATGTAATCCGAATGCATACCTTCTTATGCTTCCAAAAACTAAAGACATGAGTGCAGCTTCTTTTAGTAGATTAAAATAAGCTGCAACTAAAAATATTACTATAAATTTAGAAAGATTTATTAATATAATTTCTAGTCCTAGTTTCAACTTAAGCAATTCTAATCCTTCCTTTTTCAGATGTACATTTAATTTTAATGCAATATATTCTGCAAGCTTTTCAATAAGACTTAATTTATATTTTGAATTATTTTCCATTTAAATCACCCATCTTAATTATAGGGCATTTTATACATAATAGAGCCTACAGATAATATATACAATCTAAGCCCTAACAAGTGAATCTAATCTTAAAAATTAATGTAATTAGTGCATGCTTTTTTGTAATAATCGAACTCTTAGTGTTCATTATCCAGTCCATTATAGAAACGATTCTTAAAAAAACAAATTAGAACAATAGAAATGGTAACTATAGTAACCAGTTTTATAGATTTGCATATTATATAGTAGCGGTACTGTTGAATATTTGTTTTTTAATAAACACTCTCTGTTCCGCGTATAGCTATTATAGAAAGATGGTTTATTTTTGAAATGTTGATATTCTAAGATTGAGTGAGATATCAAGATAATTTTAAAATATATAGAGAAAGGAGGATATAATAGTATGGAAAGTAGCAAATTAATAGATGTTGAAGAGATAGGAATACGAATAGTAATTGAGCCCGCCACTGTTTTACCGACTGACGGGATACTTGGAGGAACTGTTTTAACTGGATTTATTGACGTCGAAAAACTTATTCATATAAAAAAATGTGGAAAGCCAGTCAAAACGCTTTTTTTGGAGAAAAAGCTTCCATTTTCGATAGTCATTTTATCTATTGATACCTCAGAAAAATAATCAGAAACACCCTTCTTTTAGATGAAGAAGGGTTTTTCTTTTTTAAACTCACACATAGTCCTAATAAAACACAACTGCTGATAAGACCTTTAAATAGTGGACAAATCAAGTAAACTATTAATTATATCCAATACCACTTTTTGGTTTTCTACACTTAGAGAATTTATTATGGTTATAATTGAGCATAACGTTGCATTATCTTTATATTCAGCTGATGACTGTAAGTATTTAAATAATTCTTCAAGAGTAATGTCAAAAGCATTACATATCTTTTCTAGACTATCTATGGTGGCACTCTTTTCCCCCCTTTCAATTTGGCCAACATATGTACGGTTTATATTAGCTCTATGGGCTAAGTCTTCTTGACTCCATTTATGTTTATTTCGCAACTTTTTTATTCTAAATCCAACAGCTTTTTTAAGTTCACACATTGATTACGCGTCTCCTAAACAATATAGCTCTTTACTAATATACTATTATATATATATATATTGCAAAAGAAATAATCAAATCATCATACTTTGTAACAATTAAATTTTTTTATTTATTACTTAGTAATAAACGCAGTAATTTTGATAATAAAAGCTGTTATAAGCTTACTATGAAAAAATCGTTATTCAAAACGCAATACCAAAAAACTTTATATTAGTGTAGCAATAGATAATATTAGAAGTAATAAAAAGACAAGCTATGTATATTGTCATATATCTGCTATAATATAAACAAATATCTGAATATTTTGAAAAATTTAGACGAAATTTAGCGTAATGCTTACGCACTCTTATCCAATGAAAAGTAAATTTCATACTCTTAACAGTATCTAAAGCAACTATTAACATGAAAATGAGGAGGATTATTATGAAAATTCAATTCTATGGAGCAGCAAAAACTGTTACAGGTTCATGTCACATTTTACACATAAACGGAAAGACTGTTTTGCTTGATTGTGGTTTATATCAGGGCAGAGATGAAAAGGTATTTGGAAATGAGGAATTTGATTTTAATCCTAAAGAGGTAGATTATGTTATTTTATCACATGCCCATATAGATCATAGTGGAAGAATACCGCTACTTTATAAGATGGGATTTAAGGGGGAGATCCTATCTACTGAAGCAACAATGGATTTATGCAATATTATGCTTCCAGACAGTGGGCACATTCATGAATCTGAGACTGAGTGGGAAAATAGAAAAAGAAAACGTCAGGGATTAAAAACTATAGAACCACTATATACAGTTATATTGGCGGAGCTGTCTCTTTCACTTTTTAGAGCATTTCCCTATGATGAGGTTATAGAGGTTTTTGATGGATTAAAAATAAGATTTAGAGATGCAGGGCATCTTTTGGGTTCTGCTATTATTGAATTATATATTACGGAAAAAAATCAAGAGGAAGTAAAACTTGTGTACAGTGGTGATTTGGGCAATATAAATATGCCGATTTTAAAAGACCCAACCATCATTAATTATACCGATTACTTGATAATAGAGACCACATACGGCGATAGGCTTCATCCTGAGATCCAAGAAAATTTAAAGGAATTATTAAAAATAATTAAGGAGACCTTTGCAAGAGGGGGAAATGTTATTATACCTTCATTTGCAGTGGGGAGGACCCAGGAGATTTTATATGAATTAAATAAATATGTGGAAAATGAAGATTTGAAGGATATTACAGTTTATATCGATAGTCCTTTAGCTATTCAAGCAACAAAGGTATTTGAAAGCCATAATGAGGATTATGATGAAGAGGCTAAAGAACTTATAATGAAAGGGGAGTATCCATTTAGATTTGATGGTTTGAAATTCTCAATTTCTCAACAAGATTCAGCTGCAATAAATGAAATTCAAAGCAAGGCAATAGTTATATCTGCAAGTGGTATGTGTGATGCAGGTAGAATAAAACATCATCTTAAGCACAATTTGTGGAGAAAAGAATCATCAATTGTTTTTGTAGGATATCAAGCAATAGGAACATTGGGAAAAACGATACTAGAGGGCGCAAAAACAGTTAAGATATTTGGAGAACCCATTGCTGTTAATGCTCATATTTATAATCTAGAGGGATTATCAGGACACGCTGATAGAAACGGATTATTCAATTGGATAGAAGGTTTTATGGAAAAACCAAAGGAAATTCTGCTTGTTCATGGAGATAAAGAAGCACAGGAAAGCTTTAAAGAGTTATTGGATTCTAAGGGCTACAGCTCTAAAATAATTGAAAGTGGAGAGGAATTCTATATTAACGAAAAACCTGATAAAACTGATAGAACTGATAGAACTGATAAAACGTATAAAACTGAAAAAAATTATAAAACTGATAAAGCTGATGAACAGCTAAGAAACAAATTGATAAAAGACATTAAATCAATAAATAATATTGAAAGTTTAGATAAGAAAAAATTGCTTGATATTATAAAAGATTTTATTAACGATGAAAAGAAATCTAAAAATATTTTTAAAAAAAATAATAAAATAAAGAAGCAATAAATATAAACCTAAATGTACCTATAGCTCAAACACTTTTTTTCAAAGTGCCTAGTCTATAGGTACCAATTTAGGAAGTTATCTTTTTTCTGCTCCACATTCAACCAAATACTTCATTACCTCAAAGTCACTCATATCAGGGTATGTTTCCTTTATGCCCATTCTAAGAACTCCGAGATATTTATCACAAGGGTTATGATATGGCCTTTCATTTTTATTAGTAATAGTAACTATTTCAACACCATTGTACTCTCCTAAGGAAAGACTCTGATTATACAATTCCTCTTCATGTCCCTCTTGCTTTGAAATGTCTTCAAACTGTTCTTCAGTTATAAGGTACATTCTACCTAGTGATTGCCCCCTACTTAAAGTATCTAAAAATGAAATCCCGCCACTACCCCAAGGAGAACTTTCATTGCCATAATACATTTTATAAGGAATAGTTACTGGCCTAGTATCTTTTGGCAGTGATTTATTCCTACAACCGCCATAAGTTACTCCGTTAAATTTACATTTTCCACCTTTAATATAAATTATCAATCTTTCATAAATTAGGTTAGATCCATAGGCGGCATACCAAACATAATCGTTTCTTTTTAACGCTGCACTAGGTTGGTTGTCGGAACTAACTTTAACAGTATTTGAAACATCCTTATTATACACATATACATAAGCTTCTTGAACCTCATCATTATCATTAATAACTCTAATTAATTTTCTTGAAAATAAATTTGCTTTTTCCTCAGATATATCTAGTTTTTCTAATATATCACTATCGACAATATACATCTCGCCGCGAATCTTATCAATTTCATTTTGAATTATTAGTGGATAACTACCAAAATCATATAATTGAAAACCGTCAGCTATAAAATATCCTGCAAATCTGGCCCCAGATAAGAATTTTTCATGCTTGCTATTTCCTTTCAAAAGCGTACCATAAACAAAAAGCCTTATTATTTTATTACCTTCATTTTGAACAGTTTCTTCTGGGGTTTGAAATTTATCTACCATAATAGTATCCCTCCATAAATTATTATTTTCTAATGTGTTAATAAAAGTATAACACGTAAAATAACTAAATTGTAATAAGGCGAGTTTAATTTTTGATATTGTAATGTATACGTAGCAAAATCATTATAAATAATTAAGAAAATTTTAGAAACGGTAATATAAGTTACGGATTTTTATCACTAATAGAGATATACTACAATTAAGAAACTTAAGGAGGTAACAAAATGAAAAGTTTAATTAAAAATATAGAATTCTCAAAAGTGATTAATTTAAAGAACTTAATATCTTATCAAGAGGGTCAGGTTATAAGTAGAACCATTTCTCAGACACCATCTGTGAGTATTACATTATTCTCACTGGATAAAGGAGAGGGTATCAGTACCCACGTAACTCCTGGAGACGCTATGGTTCAAGTATTAGATGGTGAAGCGGAAATTACCATAGATAATAATATTTTCAATGTTAAAGCAGGTGAAACAATAATAATGCCTTCTAATGTTCCTCATGGACTTGAAGCGCGCGTAAGATTTCAAATGCTTTTAACAGTGATAAAAAATTAAATGATTCATATAGTAGCAATAGCAGTTAGAAAACATAAACTTCCAGTTGTGGTACGGTCTCAAGGGGCGTAACATTAACTGGAAGTTGTTTTTTTGATAAAGTATTAAAAATTCTAGGTGAAAATTAGTTGCATTATAACTTTCTTTTTTTATATATAAAACAGTTTAGAATTAGACGATAAATAAAGTGTAATCAATTAAATTTAATGTTATAATTTGGCTATCACTATGTTTATCATATCATCAATTAAGGATGCACAGTTAAGGTTGTAAATAGGAATTAATAGTAAAATATAAATTTACTAGCTGATTGCAAAACTCTAAAATATTTTAGTGAAATATCTATCTGAAATTTTAGCGAACTTAATAAACATTAACTTAATCATAAAAAAAATGATTATGCGACTAAAGATTTTATAGATAAGAGATG
>Ga0209125_1002255_pt1 | contig 15288 bp, 14 predicted proteins | sample BarGraIncub1131A_FD_184503 | JGI IMG/M metagenome (GOLD analysis project Ga0209125, IMG submission 184503) | Arctic peat soil microbial communities from Barrow, Alaska - Barrow Graham LP Incubations 11-31A (SPAdes) (version 2) | ecosystem: Environmental > Terrestrial > Soil > Wetlands > Peat... | reverse complement strand
TATTCTCTATCATATCTAAAAAATAATTTTTAAAATCGCTATTCAAATTGAAGAAAATGCACTGAAGACTTTCCCTTAATTTAATGTTTTCTTTAAATAAATCAATTAATCTTCCTCTTTCCTTTAACTTTTCCTCCGACCTTAAAGGATTTCTAAGCATTGAGTATAGCGCTGCTTCTCCAGGGCTGCTATAGGCTCTATCCAATTTTTCATACACCTTATTCATATCTAAATCGTCCCAGGTCTGATTATCTAAGGTGAATTCATTTTTTTCACTCATTACAAAAAAATTTGAAATCTTCTCAAAATCTCTTTTCTTATCCGCATCTTTGTTATAATCATTTCTAATTGAGTTTAAAACCATTTTATTCATATGAAATACTCCTTTAGTTTACTATAAATATTTGCTCTTTAGTTAAGTTAATTTACCCCTTTGTACCATCTCAAGGTATTTGATATTGTAATTGTACCATATTATGGAGTTTTAGCATAAAAATCGTCCCATTATTTACTTAATAATGGGACTTATGCTACTATTTCGCCTTAATCTATTGTTGTGCGTAACCTTCCCTGTTAACAGAAATTTTATGATCACAGTTAATGATTTTACTATTTATCATAATTATGATACAATTTAGTCATAATTATTATAGGGAGGTGTCAATAATGCCGAAAATTCTTCCAATTTCTGATTTAAGAAATAACTTTAATCAAATATCTGAAACTTGTCATAAAGAAGCTGAACCAGTTTATATTACAAAAAACGGTAAAGGTGACCTTGTGGTTATGAGCATAGCTTATTTTGAACAACTTCAAGCAAAGCTTGACTTATACGATAAATTGGCTGTTGCTGAAGCAGAAAAGGCTAATGGTGTTCCTACAGTTTCACATGAGGACTTCATGAAAACTTTAAGGAATAAATATAATGCCTAGATTATATAAAGTTGTATATTATCCTACCGCTATTGACGATGTTAACAATATCTTAAACTATATATCAATTGATAATCCGCCCGCAGCTCTTGAATTAATTAATAAGATAGATAATACTATTAGTTCATTATCACAATTACCTTATAAAGGTGTTACCCCCAAAGATATTCATCTAAAGTCAAAAAACTATCGTATGCTTATTGTGGATTCATACATTGTATTCTATATCGTAAATGAGATTCTCTCTGTTATAGAAATAATGAGAGTTCTGTCAAGCAAACAAAACTACTTATCACTACTTTGACCCTGAAGGAATACCACGGTAGGAGTTCAACGGTTCTTGTTGCCGACGTTTCCCAGCCCTAGTTCGACCACACTTGGACTGTAGAATGTGCCTTGGTGATGGGTTATTTACTAACCTATATATAGATTATAAGTGATTAATTCACACATTTCTTTGTAAAAATAGTCCACCAACCAAGGCGAACGTCAACATTTTGTTAGAAGACGTTTTTATGACTTTTTATCCACTCTAATATATTTTTCTGTTCTAACTCTCCTTTCGCTACCCCTAAACCTAAATTTATTAATTCCGTTTGTGTATAGTATAATTTAATTCCGTTATATTCTAATAAAATTAACATTACATATAGCCCTATTCTTTTGTTACCATCTATAAATGCATGGTTATTTATTATGCTGTAGCAAATATTAGAACATTTTTCTTCCATACTTTCATATAAATCTTCGCCTGCAAATGTGGCTTTTGAGTTTTCGATTGCTGACTTCAAAAGTCCTATATCTCTTATTCCATTTGAACCACCAGTAGCCAATATCAATTTTTCGTGTAATTTAAGAATATAGTCATATGATATATATTTCATTTAGCTAGCGCCTTAAATGCTTCAAAATTTTCGAAAAGTATTCTGTCAGCAATTGTATCTAATTTTTCTTCTTCTGAGATTGCTTCTTTACTAAATTCTTCAAAATCCAAAAGAATGTATTTAGGTTTATTATTTTTCATTATAATTACAGATTTGTCCGCATCAACCAATTTTGCTATTTTAGAAAAATTCTGATTTGCTTCTGATATTGAAACTATCTTTTGAGTGTTTACTAACATATTTATCCCTCCCATAAATTTTGTTTCTTATACATTTATTATACCATGTTTAGGATAAATTTAACCTAAAATATTAAAATATATTTTTTACACATAGATAGCTCCATACCCCCGCACAGATTGGCGTGCGGAACTAACCTTTCTCAACAAGGACTTTCACCTTGTAAATAGATGCCAAGCTTTGCTTGGCGCACTAACGTTTCGCGTTGCCGACGTTCCTGAACCTTAGCCCAACGGGCTTGGTGAAGTAATGTGCCTTGGCATTGTTTTTAGATTTTCGTAACATGCTATTACCTGTACATCCTGTCTTTACTAAAGGATTATCCAGCCAAGGCGAACGGCAACATTTTGTTAAGTGATGTTGAGAGTCGCTTTTATATCTTTTCCTCTTTCATCTTCTGTTCTTTTAGCGCTCTTTTTTTATTTGATTTAGCTTGCCTTTCTTCATACATACCCTGAATCCAAACACTTACCGGTTCTTTCCATTGCTCACTTTTATTCGGAATGTTTTTGATCAAGCTTCTAGGGTTTAAACCCATTTCTTTTGCCATCGTTAATATTTCAGCATTAAGCTTACACTTCTCTTTTGCGTCTTCCCACGCAGCAGTTTTTTTGTTAGTAGCCATTTATTATTTCCTCCAGTCACTTCAATTGCATGGTTCTCAATCAAGTCCTAATTATATAATTTTAAGTCGTGAGAAAATGCATTTTATCCTATATTTATGTACATGTTATATGTTTTTAAATTTATTTTTCTATAGATGATAAGACACAGCAATAAACCATCGTATCTTTATTACATTACACTAAATACTAATCATTTTGGAGATTATATATTTTTTCTTGCATTATGCTAACAAAAGTATATATTGCGTAGAATGCATTTGAATAAGCCTTAGTAATTCATAATTTATTTTATTTGTATCTGCGTAAAGAAAAATGTATGTTTGAGCAAAGCGAGTTTGCATTTTTTAGCAGATACAGATAAAATAAATTTTAGAATTACTTGGCGATATGAAAGCATTCTAGCAATATATACTTTTCGTTATAGCATAATCCTAGAAAAACTCTTATGCCTCTAGCACAAATTTCTCAATAACCTTTGCTACTCCATCACAATTATTACTATCTGTAATATATTGTGCAGCTTCTTTCACGACCTGACTCCCATTTCCCATAGCAACCCCAAGTCCAGCAAATTTAATCATTGATAAATCATTCTCACTATCTCCTATGCAAATAACCTGTTCACTATTTATTCCATAATAATTTGCTAGAACTTTAACAGCATTTCCCTTTGATACGCCTTTATTCATTACTTCAAAATTATCAAAACGGGAACTCACGACTTCAAAGTCCTCCATATTTCTTAAGGTGTTTTTTGCACTTTGCAATTTTTCTAAATCCTCATCTACTGCTATACCCTTAAAAATTTCATTTTCATATTTTTCAAATATCTCATTCCAATCCTTAACAACTATTATCTTAACTTGTTTATCCTTTGGTAACGTTTTATTAACTTCCTGATAAAAAATTGAGGAATGTATTAATTTTTCTGTAAAAACTATATCACTGGTATAATAGTGTGGATACAGATTGTACTGCCTAAACACAGATAAAAGTTTCTTGCATTTTTCCACCCCGAGTGTTGCCTTGTAAACTACCTCATCTCTATCTTTCTCTCTGATATAAGCACCATTTGAAGCTATTACTGGAGACTTAACTCCTAAAAGTTCCGAGAAAAAATCTGCCGAGGTAAATATTCTCCCTGTACACACTGCAATCCTTACGCCCTTTCCACTCGCTAACCTTATAGCTCTAATATTGTTTTCACTAATTTTTTTTTCATCGTTTAACAGCGTACCATCCATATCTATACATATTAATTTATAATCCATGCTTATAGCCTTCCTTCTTATGTTTTTTTGTTGAATTTATCCTAAATACTTATACAATAAATATTTAACCCTTCCTTCACATTCCTTCAAATGTCTTTCTAAAAACTCATAGTATTCACTATTATCCAGTGCCACTACTGAATGTTTGCCATAGAACTCTTCATATGACCCGTTCACTAAAATTTTCATTTTTTCTTTAAGTTCTGAATTTGATATTCCCTCCGCAAACTCCAAGTCGCCTTGATATTCAGGTTTAACTATTCGTATTGTAGCTAGTCTGTAGATATAATAATTATATAGTGGTGCAATATTTTTAGATTTTAATAGTTTACTGCGCCTTTTTAACACACTTATAATTCTCATTACAATGAATAAGATAATTGTAGTTAATATATTAATTATCTTAAGTTGAGAATCTGATAATACCCCTACCTTACTTTCGGAAACTCCTTGTGCAGAATCAATATCCTCTTTAATATTTTTGGGTCTACGGATCATATTTATATCTACATTACCACTATTTCCAGCATTTTTCTGATCTTGTTCAAGCTCCTTTAATTTTCTTTGCATGTCTTCTGAGGCAGTTGGCGATGCATCTGCTATTGTCCACATATTGGAATATTCAAAAGCTCCAAGTAATACTTCACACCAAGCATGAGCGTCAGCATTAGAAACACTATATAATCCATTATCATCTTTTTTATTAGGAGTTTTAAATCCCTCTACGTACCTTGCAGGAACTCCTGCGATTCTACACATAACAGTCATTGCTGTATTAAAATAAGTACAGTAACCTTTTTTCTCCACAAATAAAAAATAATCAACAAATTCACTATCCTTGGGTATTATTGAAACCTGCAAATCATACACATAATTTTCTGTTAAATAATTTTTAATTTGTAATACCTTTTCTATACTAGTAGGAGCATCTTTTGTAATCTCCTGGACTAAATCATAAGTCCTTTTAGAAATATTTTCTGGAACCTGGAGGTATTCACCGTAGTCCATTATTACTTTATTATTTTCTCCATTATCGCTATATAAAAATTTGTCTTGAATGGGAGATTTTCTATCAATACCTACGCTCGGTTTAGGTTGTAAATAGTAATACATAGGCTCATTATCATTACGTACAACACTTATTGCAAGGTTATTCTTAATCTCTGTGATTTTTTTACTATAATCTCTCACCTCTTCAATAGTATCAATGGCTTCCCTATATTCATAAAAATCTACATTATATGGTTTTGTAACAGCATTTTCACTTAAAATTATGGGAGTTTTATCATAAAACAATGTACCTGGCACATCATTCACATTAAATGCAAAGTTGGGTACAAATATTGTATTTGTTTTAAATTTTTTATCTGGATATATGATTAAGGATTCTTTGATATCCATTAATCTTCGCACTCCGAAATTCAGATAAAGCATATCCTCACCATCTAGTTTTTTATAATAATTTTCATTAGCCTTGGTCCATTTATTCCCATCATAAAAATCCATAACATTACCTTTTAAATAATAAGGCTTATCACTTTTAGCCTTAAAAACTACTTGGTAACTTAGTGAAATAGGTCCCCCTAACCTTTTATCATTACCACTATAACCAGAGCTAGTTAAACTATATCTATCTTTTTTTGCCGAGGGTGTCTTTAAAGCGTCAGAGGAAAATTTATTTTCGAAATAATTACCAAAATAAGTGAAGTCACGACCATTATACTCCTGTGGCAACATAAGAGTTATTTTAGAAATTAATAATGATATTATAACTCCATAAACTAAAATATATGGGGATTTCAGAGATACCCTTACTCCTTCATCCTTATATTTCTGAATTTTTTGAATGTGACTTACAATGAAAAAAGTAAATGAGGAGATAAAAATGTATATAAACAAATGCTCTTTAACTACAAAATAGCTATTAGAAAACCATAATGTAATAACTGCCCCAAGAGTTACTATTAATATGAATTTCTTCATAAATCTAAAAGTTACCCATAAAATAAGTGCAGTAATTAGTGGAATAATTAGGATAAGTATAATTTTATATTGTTTAAAATAAGTAGTAGATCCCTCATATATAAGATCGTTTAAGATGATAATATTATTCGAAAAATAATCTAAAAGTATGCCCTTTATAGCGAAGGCTCTATTATGATAATAAACACCGCCCATACTAAAAATAACCAATGCAAATAAAATCTTGTAGGTTGATTTTCTAAGTACACACTGATAAAAGCAATAAATTAAAAAGCCAATTATGAATAGTATGCTTGTATATCCATAATTAAAATTCTTAATATATATACCTTTTTCTAGAAGCCTTAAAATAAAGTTAAAGTTTAAATATATCAGAACAATGTATATGAGTTTTTCCTTTATCCACTTCACTTCTCCACCTTCTCTATGGTTTCTTTAAAATTAATACAATCTATTCCCACATTTTTAAGAAGATTAATATTTTTAAGTAGATTTGTGTTTTTAAAATCATTTATGATATTTCCATAGTAAAATACATTAACTCTAAATCCCAGTCGTTTTAAATTCATAAGCATATTTCTTAAGCTATCATCAATAGCTATACTTACAATTCCTATCCAATTTCCTTTAGATATATGCCGCAAATTCAAATTTATAAAGCTAGTAAAATCTGAAATACCATCACTTTTACATTTTAAGAAGTATTCCATTAACCCTAAAAAATCTTCATTAGATTCCATCTCTATGTTTTTTTGCTGCTTTGCATGAATAAATAACTTAGTTCTGATTTTATTAACCATCATATATTTTGCAAGGGATACTGAGAAATCTACCATATCTTCCTCAATAATTTCAAATAGTTCATTACCTAAATCATCAATATGCATATTCATAAACAAATTGCATTCCATGCCTGAAATCGAATCAAAATTCTTCACATATAATTCTCCATGCTTGGCACTTAATCTCCAGTGTACTTTTTTAAGATTATCTCCTGTATTATATTTTCTTATATCTTTAATTAATGTAAAATCTTCAATTCCACTCTTGCTATTAATAAGATTTTCATAACTATCCCGTCCGCTTAAATTTATATTATTTAAATCATACACCTTAGGATATACCTTAATATTAAATTTATTGTGAATATTTTTTACTGATTTAAAGATGCTAAACAAGTCATTTGCTCCGAGAGAGATATCTGAAAAATCATAAATTCCCCGTTTTGTAAAAGTGATTTTATTATTAATCCATGTGTTCTTATCCCCGCCTACATAAATCAAATCCCCTCTGTATCCTTCTATTAGCGAATATAACATTTTGCTTTCAACATGAACATAAGGCATAGGTATTATTCCTAAATTTTCTACTATTATTGTAATATTAGCAATACCGCCTACACTATAAACTTTATCGTCATTTTTGAATTTCGCATATAAATTTTTATTAGCTTTAAGCATATAGATTATTCCTATTACTATGCTAACCAAAAATACATAAAAAATCGAATATGGTAAATTACCTCCTGATATATAAGCAAAAATAAAAGCCAATATACAAAGAAATACTATTTTTTTATTTACTTTAATCATGCTATTTCACCTTAGGAACTTGAATAGATCTTAAAATATCTGAAATGACCTGCTGAGTACTATAATCATTAGCTCTGGCTGATGAGGTCAATGTTATTCTATGACTTAAGACTATCATTACGTTTTCTATTATATCCTCAGGTATAATGTAATCTCGTCCATTTATAAGCGCAGTTGCTTGTGCCACTCGTTGTAGTGCTAAAGACGCTCTTATGCTCCCTCCAAGCAATATGAAACTATTATGCCGTGTGGCATTAACTATTTTAACTATATATTCATTTAACTCTCTTTCCACATGAATGCCTCTAACTTTATTCTGTAAATATATAATGTCATCCTCCGTTGCAACGGGTTCTAATTCTTCAATAGGATTACCTTGCCTATATAAATCTAATATATCCACTTCAGCCTCTGAGTAAGGGTACCCAATACTTACTTTAATCATAAATCTATCTAGTTGTGCCTCTGGCAACGAAAAAGTACCTTCGTACTCTATAGGGTTTTCAGTGGCTAAAACTAGGAAAGGTTCTTTTAGTTTATATGTAATTCCACCTTCTGAAATTTGTTTTTCTTCCATTGCCTCAAGTAGTGCAGACTGTGTTTTAGGCGATGTACGATTTATCTCATCCGCGAGGATTATATTAGAAAAAATGGGGCCTTTTTTATATTCAAACTCCGTGGTCTTTTGGCTATATATAGACACCCCAATAATATCTGAAGGTAAAAGATCTGGGGTAAATTGAATTCTACTATATGACAAACTTAGTGATTTTGCTAAGGCTTTTATAAGTGTGGTTTTTCCTACCCCTGGTACGTCTTCAATTAAAATATGACCATTAGCTAATATTCCTTTTAATATATTGTATATTTCAAGTCTCTTACCCAATATAACTTTTTCTATATTACCTGCAATCTTATTGACTATTTCCACTTCATTTGTCATAATATATCCTCCTTACAATACTTTAAGGTATAAATACTTCAATAATATAGTATTTATATAATATCATGTTCTTCATTATATATCCATTAATTCAATAATTAAACTTAACTTTTACGTGCCCTTAGATATAATAGATATTTCGTACATTATGGATTTTTTCTTATATTATGCTAACAAAAGTATATATTGCGCAGAATGCATTTGAACAAGTCATAGTAATTCTTAATTTATTTTATTTGCAGCTGCGTATAGAAAAATATATGTTTGAGCGATAGCGAGTTTATATTTTTTAGCAGATGCAGATAAAATGAATTTTAGCATTACATGGCGAAGTGAATGCATTCCAGCAATATATACTTTTCGTTAAAGCATAATATAAGAAAAAACATAACGTTAATTAAAACGTTATGTTTTCATATACATCTATTATTGAGGTACTGTAGCTGGTGGTGTTACAACTGGCGGAACTACTGGAGGTACTACTGGTGCTATTGTATTCTTTTTCTTAGTACCAATTTTCACAATACCATTTATAACGTTAAATGTATCATTATTTATAACCTCAGTATTAATTAGCTTACCATTTTCATAAGTTCTTCTAGACACTCTAACTTTATATCCATTAAAACCTGGTTTAATAATTTCACTTTCACCTTCATACTTAGTTGCATCTTTTATTATTTCTGTTTTTGGTTGAGTAACTCCCAATATTTCACTTACAACTTCATGAGATCTATTAGTTAATGTAGCATTAGAATATACATTGAAGTAAATGTTTCTGTTTGATACAACTCCTTCAATATATATTGGATATTTATATGTATTTTTGAACTTATAATCAAGATTACCATAATCTACTGTGGCATCTTGTCCTTTTGGAATATATCCTGATGAAATTGTATGATGGGTTCTTTCTACAGAAACAAGTCCAGTTTTTAGTATTGCATTGTACAAGGTAGATGAAACCTGACATATTCCCCCACCTAGTCCTTGTTCTATTTTATCTCCAATAATTACCCCTGCGCTTTGATAACCTCTTGCTGCTGTTCTCTCTCCTACGGTCCCATTAAAGCTAAACACATCTCCTGGCATTAATATGGTCCCATTAATACTTCCAGTAGATAGTCCTATATTGGTTGCTCTGCCTTCTGCCGAGCTTCCATAGTTGGTAGTATAAGTAGCTATCCTTGTATTTATTGCCTTTAAAGCAGTTGTTGAAATTTTAGGTTTTACCTCACTTACTGGAGCTACGATGCTTATAGCATCTCCAGAAAGCACACCATTAATTTTGCTTTTAATGTCTTTTTTTAATGCATCCTCTTGTAACTGCCTTCCAGAAGCATCATTAGTAACATTAAATTGACCACTACCAGCCATAGTTATAGTTGCATTTACGGCCTTTTTATTTGTATTTTTAGCTATTTCCGTAAGCATTTGATCAACAATCTTATCATTATAGTTAAATGTTAGTTTTATTTGCTTCACATTAGGATCTTTTATAGCTTTATATTTTTGAAACATATTCATTTCTCTTCCATAGTTATATGCCTCTTCTATTGCTTCATTAATATTATACGTTGCATCTAGCTTTGAGTAGTCTAATGTATATTTTTTCTCCTCAGTTACTATATCAATTTTTTTCTTAACCACCTGGCTAGAGTACTTGTCCAACATTAGCTTTTGGGCTTGTTCCTTAGTTTTTCCTGTTAAATCTTCATTTTCTATTTTAACTGTAGGTAAAATCTTATTATCCCAATGTTTTACTAGAAAATAAGAATAACTAGTAAATAAAACCGTACCTAACAAAATTAAAATTCCTATTATTATAATTGCTTTTTTCTTCATATAAATTCTCCTTCTCTACTCGTAAATATTATACTACAAAGAAACTAATATTCCTATACACTTTTATTTTTTTATGGTCGTTTATGGTTTTTTATGGTTGTTTATGGTTGTTTTTTATATTTTTTTATTATTTCAAATTAAATCTTTTAGTTTAAATTCAACATTTTTTATGTTAAAATTATGCCTATACTAATTTCTCTAAGGAGTGATAATATGAGTTATAATGAAGATAAAATTAAACACTATTTAAAGGATATTCTATCAATATCTAGTCCCTCAGGTTATACTGAAAAAATCATGGATTACATAAATGAAGAACTTCAGATTTTAAACGTACCCCATTTCACCACTAATAAAGGTGCCATTGTTGCTACCTTAAAAGGCAAAAATGATGATTACCAAAGAACACTATCTGCTCATGTGGATACACTTGGTGCAATGGTTAAAAAAATTAATTCAAGTGGGTCTCTTGCAATAGATCCTATAGGTGGATTCATGATGAATTCAATAGAAGGTGAAAACTGTACCATAGAAACTATCAATGGTAAAACCTTCACAGGAACTATTCAGAGCACGAAGCCTTCAGTACATATTAGTGGTGATGAGGCTCGCGAGCTTAAAAGAACCTCAGAAAATATGGAAGTAATACTTGATGAAAAAATTTCTTCGAAAAAAGAAGTTGAAGAATTAGGCTTAAATGTTGGTGATTTTATTTGCTTCGATACAAGAACACGCTTTACTGAAAAAGGCTTTATAAAATCTAGGCATCTAGATGATAAAGCTTCAGTTGCAATTTTACTTTATGGCATAAAACACATAGTAGAAAATAACATTGAACTTCCATATACAACTAATATATTTATTAGCAATTATGAAGAAGTTGGGCATGGAGCTTCTGCATCAATGCCAGAAAAAACCAAAGAATTTGTATCTGTAGATATGGGTTGTCCAGGTCTTGATCAGAACTCCTCTGAATATAGTGTTTGTATCTGCGCTAAAGACTCATCAGGTCCTTATGATTTAAGACTTCGAAAAAAATTAACAGATATATGTGTAAAAGAAAATATAGATTATAAAATAGATGTATACCCACACTATGGTTCTGATGCTTCTGCCGCTCTAAGAGCCGGATATGACATAAAAACCGCTCTAATCGGGGCCGGAATTTTCGCCTCGCATGGTTATGAAAGAACTCATATGGATTCTATATTATGTACCTTAGATTTAATAATTAATTACTGCATAAAGGTATAAATAATTTATAGGGAAAATAAATATAAAATTGGTAGTAGAATTATTTCTACTACCAATTTTATATTCTAATTACTTTTTATCTAAGTCAAACTTAATAAGCTCAAATACTTTTGAATCATTATTTTTTCTAATAACATATATTTCTTTATTATTGGAAGACCAAATACTTTCAAAATAGCTATATTTACTGGTTACTTTAAGGTCGCTAGTAATACTACCAGTTTTTACAGCCTCTGCCCAAGATTGTATAGTCTCACTATTGATATTTACTTCGTTATTTGTTAAACTATGTGTGTTTCCAGTTGCTAAATCAAAAACCCATAAGCTCGAAAATGTTTTTTGAATATAAGCATCTTTTTTAGTGGTGCCAGAATCATAAGTCTGAGTTTCTTTTTCTTCTTTTACATAACTTATCGTATTACCATTATTAGCAAATGCAGGTTCTTTACCATTATCTACAAATTTACTACTATTTGTTGCTAAATCTAAAATAAATATTTTACCATCTGTTTCATAAACTAAGTTTTTACCATCTTTTGAAATCATAGGATTTTTTCCATCTACAAGCTTAGTGGATCCCTGCCCATTTTTGTCAGCTAAGTAGATAGCTCCATTTTTCGTTGCAATATCCCCATTTTCTGTAGTTACCTTTTGTGCTTTATAATAAATCACTTCATTAGTTGGTGTAAAATTAGGCTTTTCAACTATTTGAGTATTATCATCATAAGCTATTAACTTCTTCTCCTTTGAAGATTCTATATCCTTTACATATATAGCACCCTCTTTAACATTAACTAAACTCTTATCACCAAGTGAATAACTTGAGTCGTATAATTTCAAATTAGAACTCACATCATCTTTTACGGTCTCCATTTTGGGTACAGTGGGTGCATTTGTTGCATTTGTTACTTTTATTGAAGCCATAACATCTGTTGGAACACTAGTAGTTTTATCGCCCTTACCTAGACTTTCACTTACTTGAGCAGCCTTGTCTGCAGAATTTACCTTGTCAGTGATTTTATTTGCAACCGCAACTTTTTCCTGGCTATTCTTTTCCGGTTTATTAGTAACAACACTACCTTTATTATTCTTTGTTATGCTTGGTGTCTTACTGTTATTTGCTACTGCATCTTTAGGTTTTGCTACACTTGCTTTATAACTATTATCCACCTTAGGATTCTGTGTACTAGTTATTGGGTTAATAACTTTAGACTTTCCTTCGCCATTTGCAAACATATGTTTACTTGGAATATCAATAGCCTTGAATATTGTCCCACTTACAACAACACAGATTACAAAACCTGAAGCAACTTTAAAATATTTACTTTGTTTAAAGTTATTTTTACGTTTAGGCAGTTCTGTAATATTGTTGTAATTTTCTCCAAGCATTATCCTGTTTTTTAAATCGCACTTAAATTCATCATCAATAACAATCTTTGCTGCATCCTTATATAATAATTTTTCTACGTAAAATTCATTGCTAACCATATATATCACTTCCTAAACTATGTTCATAATTTTTCTTGATTTTCTTTATCGCCCTGGAAATAGTTGATTTAACAGTATTTTCTGCTACATTTACTGTTTCTGCAATTTCTCTAAATTTAAGACCACCATAAAATCTCAAATAAAGCATTTTCTTCGTCTCCTCTGGTAATCCATCAATTATTTTTTTTACTCCATTAAACTCATCTCTAATGACAATATCTTCATATCCAAAATCTTCATCCCCTCTATCCAAAAAACTTTCGATTGGGATTACTTTACTATTTTTTCTATAAAAATCTATAATAGTATTATGAGCTATACGAAAAATCCAATTTTTACTTGCTTCTACTTCGGTAATTTTATCTTCATTTTGAAAAATTTTTGTAAATACAGTAGCGATTATATCTTCTGCATTCCATTTATTTTTTACAGAAACAAAAATATATCTGTACACAGAATCATAGTACATATCGTAAAGCTGTTCGAACTTGCTTTGCATTAAGAAGTACCCCCATTATAATTTGTTATCTTTAATACCACTAGTTATTAAAAAAACATTTCGATTAATATACGTGGCTTTTTATATTTAGTTGCATATTTTACTAATTTTTATGTAATATATTTAGAAATATCTAGAAGTATTATAACATAACTTTAATAATACTAATGATATTTTAAAAATAATCTTTTTTATTTTCAAAATTGAAACAAAAATCCACAATAGGTATAAAATTTTGTAATTTTATATCTATTGTGGATTTTACTTAATAACATTTAATTAGCTGCAAAATCTATGTTTACCAATTACTTTTATAAGTGTCCGTGACCATATCCACTTATTAGTGCTTGTTGCAGGATTAAAATAAAAAACTGCTCCACCCGAAGGATCCCATCCATTTATTGCATCCCTTGCAGCCCTTATGGAGCTTTCTTCAATTTTTGCATTTATTTGTCCGTCTACTATAGCTGTGAATGCGCCCGGTTGATAAATTACTCCTGCTATTGTAGATGGAAATCTTGCATCCGTTGTTCTATTTAAAATTACTGCTCCAACAGCCACTTGCCCTTCATAAGGTTCGCCTCTAGCCTCACCATTTATGAGCCTAGCTATTAAATCCACATCCTTATTGTTTGTAACATTTTTACTTGAAGCTGTTCCACTAGAAGCTGCAGTACTAGGACTTATACCTATGGCTGCTAATGTTTGAGATCCAGCCACTCCATCTACCGTAAGTCCATTGCTCCTTTGAAAGGACTTAACAGAAAGATAGGTTTCGTAGCCATATATTGCATCAATACCATTGTTATAATAACCCCAATCTTTTAACCTAGTTTGAATTTCTTTAACTTGGTCTCCTCGAGAGCCGTATTTATAAACTTTTGCTATAGCAGCATTACTAGAGATATTAAAATAAGCTTCATTTGCAAAATATGCAATTAAAATAATCATAACCACAGCGCTGCATCTTTTGAGTAAATGTTTGTTAATCTTCAAAAGTATTCCTCCTTAAATCTAACCATATATGACCATTTAATTAATATCATTAGTTTGTGCCAAATTCCAAAAAAAAATACACTGTGCTACTTAAAGCACAGTGTATTTTTATATAATCTTTTTAAGTTTTCTTTTCCATCTAGGAGACAATAGTTCTTCAATTATATCATTCATAATTACTATTCCACATAACTTTTCTTCTAAATCCACTACAGGCAGCGAAATTAAATCATATTTCAATGCCACTTCAACAGCATCCTCAATATCTTGACAATCTTTTATTTTAATAACTTTATCGTCCATAATATCTTTCAATTTCTGTCCTGGAACTGAAAGCACTAAATTCCTGAGTGAAATAAATCCTTGAAGCTTTTCGCCTTCATCTACAATATAAATATAATGTATTACCTCATCTTCAGGTTGAAGTTCCCTAAGAATTTCTATAGTTTCACTTGCTGTAATATTTACATTGAAAGATATAAAGTCTTTATTCATTATGCTTCCAACAACTTCATCTGGATAATCCATAAGATTTCTAATTTCTTTTTCATCATCCTTGTTAAAGTTTAGAAGAATCTTTTCTGCATCTTCTTCCTTCATTTCATCTAAAATATCAGCAATTTCATCATTAGGCATTTCATCTAAAATCTCTTGTGCCCTTATGTTGTTTATAGTACTTAAAATATCTGCTTGAACCTCTGGTTGTAGTGCCTCTAGGGTATCTGCTGCTAAAT
>Ga0209125_1002254_pt1 | contig 15290 bp, 13 predicted proteins | sample BarGraIncub1131A_FD_184503 | JGI IMG/M metagenome (GOLD analysis project Ga0209125, IMG submission 184503) | Arctic peat soil microbial communities from Barrow, Alaska - Barrow Graham LP Incubations 11-31A (SPAdes) (version 2) | ecosystem: Environmental > Terrestrial > Soil > Wetlands > Peat... | reverse complement strand
CGGTAACCTGGACAAGGAACGCATACCTGATGCGAGCGGTCTGTTCAACTTGATGCGCAATCTCGGGGGGGCCATCGGCATCGCGTTGATCGATACGGTGATCTACAGCCGTTCCACCTTGCACGGCGTTGAAATTACGAATAAGTTGATAGGGGGTGACGTCGCGACCGCCAAATTTGTTGGCATCCCACTCCAAATGTTTACTGCACCCTCGGCGGCCCCGCTCGACGCTTTCAGTCAGGCATTGCTAACGCCCATGATTGAAAAAGCCTCGCTGACTCTCGCCATCAACGATGCATGGGCGGTTATTGCGATCCTGACGGTCACGGTATTAATTTGCGTTCCGTTTGCCAGGTCAGCGACTACTGCTGGTCCGGGGCATTCCCCAGTTCCTTCCTGATGTGCTTGAGTGTCTTCATCTGCGGTTTCAACCTTGGCGCGAATTTGTTGCTCTTGCCCGGTATTCCGCGAGCAAATTGACCTCTACAGTGACCGTACTCACTCTACACTGCCTCGAACCGGCCAGATGCGGAAGTAGCGGCCCTAGAAAATCGAGCCAGTTGAACGGCCGGTAACTTATCAGACAAGCTGCATTCATGAACAAGCACACCACTAAGCCGGACAAAAAGCAGTCGTTCTGGGCTCGGCTTGGCCCGGGCCTGATCACTGGCGCTGCTGACGACGACCCAAGTGGTATCGCCACCTATTCGCAGGTCGGTGCCGGGTTCGGGTACGCGATATTGTGGACTGCATGCTTTACTTTTCCGCTGATGGTTGGCATTCAGACCGTGAGCGCCCGCATCGCTAGGGTGACTGGGCAAGGGCTCGCTGCCAATATTCGCCAGCATTACCCGCCATGGCTTTTGTACGGCATCGTCGGACTACTTCTTGTCGCGAACACCGTCAACATTGCGGCCGATATCGGCGCAATGGGCGCTGCGTTGACACTGCTCATTGGTGGACCAGCCCATCTGTATGCGATCGCATTCGGGCTGGCCTCGTTGCTGCTGCAGATTATTGTGTCCTTCCCGCGCTACGCTCCCATTCTCAAGTTGCTGACCTTGGCGTTACTCGCTTACGTCGCGACCGTTTTTGTTGTGAAGGTTCCGTGGAGCCAAGTGTTCTATCAGACGGTCATGCCGTCCCTGTCGCTCAAGGCGGACTATCTGATTGCCATTGTTGCCGTGTTCGGCACGACCATCAGCCCATACCTGTTTTTCTGGCAGGCCTCGCAGGAAGTTGAAGATCAGCGAGCCGCACCGGGTGAGGAGCCTCTGGTAAAAGCACCAGAACAGGCGCGGCTGCAATTGCGCCGCATCAAGATCGACACTTACGTTGGCATGGGGTTTTCCAACCTGGTTGCTTTTTTCATCATGCTAACTGCAGCTGTGACGCTGCACCTGCATGGCATTACGGATATTCAAACTTCGGCTGATGCTGCTCAGGCACTGCGCCCCTTAGCCGGCGATTTCGCTTTCATGCTGTTTTCTGCCGGCATCGTCGGCACCGGTCTGCTCGCTGTGCCGATTCTTGCGGGTTCAGCAGCCTACGCCGTCGCCGAGTCTTTCAAGTGGCCGATTGGCCTGGGACTTCAGCTCTTGCAGGCGAGGGGGTTTTATACGATTGTGATCATCGCCACGGTCCTTGGCGTAGCACTAAATTTCACGCCCATCGATCCGATCAAAGCCCTTTTCTGGAGCGCGGTGATCAACGGCGTGATCTCTGTCCCGATCATGATCGTGATGATGCTAATGGCGGTCCGGAGCGACATCATGGGGGAATTCGTCATCAGACGCCGGCTCAGGATTCTTGGCTGGGTGGCAACCGCGAGCATGGCTATTGTTGTATTGGCGATGTTCGCAACATGGGGTGGATGAACCTCTCCTGCCTGAATGCTCATCTCGGTACCGACCTGCTCCAACGTCGGGTCAGGCGAGGCGCTACCCATTCATAACTTGAGAGTCCCGAAGGAATATTCACCAGTGGCGAGATTTCGTGTCTTCCACGTACTACCGCGAAAATTGGCCAAAATTGAGATCTCGCGGACGGCCGCGACCTTCCTTTACCGCCCCAACTAGTTTAAAGGGCCTGGAATATCACACCCTATGCGGGGCAGCGAACAGACGAATACTTTGTGCCGAGTAGGTTTGAGGCAGTGGCGATAGCTGCACCTACCCACGACAGGCGACATCCAACGAAGCAGGCCTTCAACGTGAAGGAGAAAACAATGAACCGCCAGAACCACTATGCAACCTTACACGTTAATCGTTGTGCTTCATGCGCCGAGATCAAGTCAGCTTTCCGCACCCTGGCCCAGCGCTTTCACCCCGATGTCACAAATGACCGGGATGGAGAATGGAAATTCAAGGATGTCCCCGAGGACTACAGAACGCTCAAACGCCCCGATTCGAAGGTCGCCCAAGACCAGCAGATCAATAGCATTTGCGCTGACCAAGCCGTCCTGAGCATAAACATCCCCGGCATCGGAAACTTCAACTGGGGACTGACCCTGTTTCAATATTTTTCATGATTCTGGCCAAATCGAGACAGTGATGGCGACTGAAAATCCCCGCCATGTCGAAACGGATATGCTGGTGAAAAAATTTCCGATCGTCTGCGTCGGTGGTTCAGCCGGCGGGCTCGACGCCTTTATCCGGCTATTGCAGAATCTGCCGTGCGACATGGGGGTGGCCATCGTCATCGTGAATCACATCACGATTATGCCCACGCAACTCCATGAGGTACTGCCGCGCTTCACCACGATGCCGGTCGATCTGATCACGGAAAACCTGTTGATTGAGCCAAATCATGTCTTCATTATTCCGGCCAATCGGGATTTGCACGTCGATGGCAAGAAGTTTCACCTTGAGCCAATTTCAAAGCCGCGGGGCTGGCCTGATGTAATTACGGTCTTTCTGCGCTCGCTCACCGAACACTGGGACGGCAAACTGATTGCTGTCATTGTCTCTGGCTACGACGGTGATGGCGCCGACGCACTGTGCGGCATCAAAAAAATTGGGGGCGTTACGATTGCTCAAAAACTGAGTACTGCAAAGCAGCCCGACATGCCGGAGAGCGCGATTGCCAGCGGCTGTATCGATTTCATTTTGTCGCCCGAAGAGATTGCCGGGGAAATTGTGCGAATTGCTCGCGCCGAATAAAAAAGGGATATTTCCCGGCCGGCTCTTGTGCGCGTTGGCGAACAGAGCATCACGGCAGTGCGGGGTAAGGTGAATCCGGCGGGTAGTAAGTCCCCTTCAATGGACGAATCGCTCGCCTACCACCGCGAAAGGAACTGTTAATGAACAACATTATTTACATCGTCGGGCTGATCGTTGTCGCCATCGCCGTCTTGTCTTTTTTTGGCCTGCGATAAAGCGCCGAGAGGCATAGAGGAGGAGTAGTGATGAAGGGTTTTGTCCAAAATATCGAAGGTCTCGCCGTCAAAAACGACAAGTTTCGTCAGGTGCTATACACAGCCAAGAGCTCCCAACTTGTCCTGATGTCGCTGAAGCCTCAGGAAGATATCGGCGCCGAGATTCACAAGGTGGACCAGTTCTTCCGTGTCGAAGAAGGGTCTGACGAGGCGGTGCTGAATGGCGCCCGGATGCCGATTCACGCACTGTATGAGCTTATCGAGCTAAACAACCGGCACACCAAGATCATCAAGTTGCTCGAAATGCTAATCGAGAAGAGAACCTTTGCAAGATGGTCAATGGGTTAAGCCAAGGTCACTCGTGAAGAGTTTGCGACGATTCCTGGCCTCAACGACTTCTTCGGCAGGGGGCATGCTTTCACCGAATTGGAGGCCCGCAAGGCCAACGTCCTTCTCGACGCATTTCGCGAGGGCAAGTGGCGAAGGCGTTTAGGCCGCGCTGCCTGGGCCGGCGCTCAAGTTCCCTTCCCTCGGTCTTTAGACTGTGCGCGATGAAGCGGGGCAGCGCTAGTTGGCGCGTCGTTAGTCTGCTTCTTATTGGTCTGAGTGCCTCTTGTGGGTCGGTTGTGATGGTTGGCGCACTGAGGAAGCGGCCACTACTTTAGGCGAAACCGGTGGCGATGGGGTATCGATGCTGTTGCCCTTGAGACATCTGCCCCACGTTAAGCACATCTCTGAATACCATATTTATAATCTTGGAGGTCAAGAAATGGCCAAAGACAAAACTCACGCTATCAAGTGGCTCCCAGATGTGGAAGATCATGACTACCCAGATGCGGAATCATACCTACGTCTTATTTTCGACGACAAACGAGTCGATAGAATGATCACTGAACTTCGAGATGCAGGCATCATAAACTTTAAAGCGAAAGATATTTTTAGGGCCTCCCAGCTTTCCTTGCTGGGCGTGAGCAATTCACACGTGGAAAGGGAGCGGAAAAAACTTCAAAAGGGTGACCGCTTATCTCCGTTACTATTAGTAAGGAATGAGAGCATTGCCAGGGTCGTGATTGCTGATGGATATCACAGGCTTTGTGCTATCTATGAATTTGATGAAAACGCTTCGATTCACTGCAAAATAATTTGAAGTGAATGACATGAAGTATATGGTCTCATCGTGCCGACCCGGCAGTCCACCGGCCCTGCGCGAAAAGCCGCGCCGCCCGTCAATCCAGACGTTCAATGTCCGCTTTCCAAGAGTCTGAAGGTCGCTTTAGGGTCGGGTCCTGCCCGACGGTAACGAAAACCGAATGGCGGCAGTGCGGCGAACAGCCGACCTACACGACGGTGCCGAGCTTTTGTCGTTCTCAGCGGCAGGTTTAGACGGATTGCGGCCAGCTGACAAATGCATAGCCAGCGGCCGGTCCATTCAGTTTGCTGCCGCTCTGACTTGACTTGTCTGGGTGGCTCTTGCCGACCCTAAAGAGACACATGCCATATCGAAACCAACAGGCCGCTCTGCGGCTCGTAGGAGACGGTCGAGTCGCCCAAGCCCAAGCGACGCTTCCTTGTGCGGGACTCGCTCAGTAACGCGACCGAATGTTCTTGTGGGCTATTTCGTTGCGGTGACCGGCAGCGTTCGAACGACCTCCGCGAGGTGGGCCAACTCGGCCTCGCAGTGAACCATCAGCGCGGCGATGCGGGCCTCGCCGGCGCGCCTGCGCAGGCCCTGCTCGATTTTGCTCGCCAGCGATGCGATGCGGTGCGCGCCCATCAATCGGTGCGGCAACCCACGAAGGGGGCACGGCGCACCACGCAGAAAGCATCGGCCCACGGCAGGACACGAGGATCGGCTACTCCTGGGGTGCTTGTAGGCTGGCCGTTGATATTTTCATCGGCAATGGCGGGCACGGATTAGATGGCCGGACATTTGCGCGGTTGTGGTTGGCCGGCACCGGCCGCGGCGCTTCACAGGCGGCGAGTTGCCGCAACACCTCGGCAACGCTCCAGGCCTGGGCAATGCATCCTCGCGGCGAGTAGGGAGGCTCAGCATCAAAGATCTCGGCAATGAATCCGACTCCGTAGTGATCGAGATGGCCGAGCAGGGACTCCAGCCAGCGTCGCGCCCCGCTGCTGTCGTCGGGATGCAGCTTGCGCCACGCGTCCAGCCAGGGGCCTATCAACCAAGCCCACACCGTCCCCTGGTGGTAGGCGCCATCACGTTCCAATAGGCTGCCGGAGTAGCGCGGTGCATAGTGCTTGCTTTCGGGCGCGAGAGAACGCAGCCCGAAGGGAGTCACAAGTCGTTCTTCCACCACCTGCAGGACGCTTGTCCAGCGCTGCCGGTCCAGAACTGGATAGGGCAGCGAAATGGCAAATATCTGATTGGGGCGGCATTCCTTGCTATCGCCGTCCGGTCCGTCCACGACATCGTACAGATAGCCACCATCGTCATACCAGAATCGCCGGTTGAAGGCATCGCGAGCCCTTGCCGCATGGTGCGCCCATTCCTCGGCTCCGACACGACCCAAGTGTCGCGTCCATCGTTCCAGCACGCACAAGGCGTTATACCAAAGGGCGTTGATTTCAGCTGCCTTGCCCTGCCGTGCGGTCACCACCCAGTCGCCGCACTTGGCGTCCATCCAAGTAAGCTGGAATCCGTTCGCTCCCTGTCGCAACAGGCCGTCCTCAGGATCGACGCGTATGCCAAAGTGGGTCCCCTGCAGATGGCGCTCCGCGATGTCGGTCATGGTGGGTAGCAGACGCGACAACATGGCGTCGTCGCCGGTGACCGCGTGATAACGATCCGCCGCATGGAAGAACCAGAGCGTGGCGTCTGCCGTATGGTACAGCCCTTCGTTGCTGCCATCAGGAAACATGTTAGGCAACAAGCCGTCACGTATGTAGTGCGCGAATGTTCGCAGAATGCTCCCTGCCTCGCGGGCTCGCCCAGGGGTCAGCGTCAGGCCTTCGAGACTGATCATGGTGTCGCGGCCCCAATCCGTGAACCAGTGGTACCCCGCGATGATGCTCTTAATCTCATCCCCTTCCGCCGCCGCCCGAGCGGCATCCTGTCGGCGACCGGTGGGGGTGATGGTGAACTGGTCGGCGGCGAGGACCAGTTCGGCGGCCACTCCGCTCCTTGCCCATATCGGCGCAGCACGCAACAGCCGGCGCCGCCGTTCCTGTTCGGCGGCGAGGGCTTCCGTGGGCGTCAACGCGAGCATGACATCCAGCGGTTCGGTGGAAGCCACAAGGGCCGCCGTCTCTCCCGGCGTCAGGCGCACGGAAATAGTCCCCGGGCTCCAGAGCCGCCCCTGGAAGCCGTAACCACGCTGCTTTTCCACCCGGTAGTGCAACTCCGCCAACTCACAACTATCTTGGGTGAAGGTGACTTCGGTCCCCCATAGCCGGAACCGCAGTGCGACCGGGGCGCCGTCGCAAGTAATCTCGTAAGTTTCGGCAAGCGTGAGCCGGTAGTTTTCCTGCAAGGGGAGAGTCACGTCGTGCTCGTAGTGCCGGAAGTGGACGGCAGGACGCAAGTCCAGGCGCACCGGCGAGCTTCCTTGCAACAGTCGGTACATGATTACGGTCGTATTCTGTCGGTGGGGCATGACGACGCGTTTCTCCAGGACAATACCATCCACGTCGAATACCCAGACCGGTAGACCCGCCTCCAGCCGGAACTCCCGTAAATGGCCGGCACCGGGGAGAACGAGTCGCCCATCCGAGAACTCCTCGCCGCTCAACTGGACTCGGTCGCCGCCAGGAAGTGCAAGGTACTCCCCGAGGTGATTGAACATCACCATGCGACCCAGTGGGTTGGGCAGTGCCGCCACCAGGAGACCGTGGTATTTCCGGGTCGCCAGACCGGGAAGACTTGTCGACGCGTAGCCGCCGATGCCGTTGGCAACCAACCATTCCCGTTCCGGGAGGAGCGCCATCGGATCGTCCGCCATCGGCACGGAGCGGACGACGCAGTCCAATACATCACTCATGGGCCGACGCTCACAGCAGTGCTGGACCGAGGACCATGGCGGTTTCGCCCTGGACGTGCCAGTTCTCGAAGGGGCGCGGCGCCGGCCGGGTGGGAACGGTGCGATCCATTTCGGGGGCATCGGGAGCCAGGGCCCCGATGCCGCCATAGCGTGGCTCCTGACTGGACCAAAGGATGCGCCAGCGGGCTCGTAGCGGCGGGGCCAACAGAGGTTCCGGCGCGGGATCGAGATGCAGCGTGCGGCCAAGGTTGACGAGTAGCAGCCGGTCGTCCCCCACCCCTCCGAAGAAACGCAGCACGAAACAGTCGGCACTGAGGACGGCACCGTCTAGGCCGCCGTTCCGCTGCGCCGAAAAACATGGATCCTGGCGCCGCAGTCGCAGGAGATCCTGATGCAGCAGCCACATTTCCAGGTGGCCAGGCAGGTGCCGCTCCCCATGGTCGAGTTTGCAGCGCTCAAAGGTTGACGGATCATGGGGTGCCGGCAAGCTGGCACTGACCTCAGGCAAGGCCAGACTGGCGAATTGGGCCACTGACGCGCGTCTTCCTTGTTCCACCAGAGCAGCCAGTTCCGGACGGTGATCGGCAAAGAAAAGAAAAGGAGCCGACGCCGAGAACTCCTGGCCTTGGAAGAGCATCGGCGTCTGCGGTCCCAGTAGCAGAAGCGCTGTCAGTGCGCGCCAGCGGCTGGGGCTGGTTTGTCGGTGAGAGCGCTCGCCCCTACGCGCATTGGCGACCTGGTCATGATTGGCGAGGAAATGTACGAATCGTGCCGGGTCCAGGTCCAAGGCAGGCGTTCCGCGTCGCTGTTGTTGCCAGCGATACCACTGCCCCTGATACAGGAATCCGTACTTGGCGGCCGACACGAATTCCTGGGCGCTTCCCCGATAATCGGTGAAGTAGGCTTCGTCCTGCGCCATGAGGGCGACGAGGGCCGAGTGGTGCCAATCGTCGTTCCAGACCATGTCGAGACCGTACCCATGCTGTTCGGCGGGCCGGACCAGGAGTGCCCGCTGCGTTTCATCCTCGTTGATGATCAGAGTGCCGCGTTGCCCGGCGATCGCGCGAACGCGAACTCCCAGTTCGGCGAGGATATGGGGCTTTGAATCGTCGTACATGCTCTGCGTGGCGTCCAGCCGCAGGCCGTCGAGGTGATACTCGTCAATCCAGTGGGCGGCATTGGCCAGAAAGAATTCGCGCACCGGCCCACTCTCCGGTCCGTCGAAGCACGGAGTCTCACCCCATTCGCTCTTGTGGTTGGCGGCGAAATATTCTTCGGCGAAATCCCTCAAGCAGCAGCCATCAGGGCCAAAATGGTTATATACGACGTCGAGAACAACACCGATACCAACGGTATGTGCGCGATCCACAAAACGCCGGAAGTCGTCCGGGGTGCCATACCGGTGAAAGGGCGCAAAAAGCGAAACGCCGTCGTACCCCCAGCCGAAGTCTCCGGCGAAATCAGCTACTGGCATGAGTTCGATTGCCGTGACCCCGAGCGCGGCGAGCGTCTTCAGTTCACGCTGCGCGGCTACCCAAGTACCGGCTCGGGTGAAGGTGCCGATGTGCATTTCGTAAATGACTTGACCACGTAACGTCAGCCCCCGCCACACCTGATCGCTCCAGGGGAACGTCGCAAAATCGACCGCCTCCGAAGAACCCAAAGGTCCGTCTGGCTGAAAGCGCGATGCTGGATCAGGCAGCAGCGACGCGCCATCCAGCCGATAGCGATAGCGCGTTCCCGCGGCGGCACCAGGCGCCATGCCGGCAAAATAAGAATTTTTATCGACATTGAGTTCAATCTCGTCGGGAGCGCCTTGACCAGCATCGAGAACAACGCTCACATGCTGTCGTTTGGGTGCCCAAACCCGAAAATGCACACCGCCGTCAGGGAAGACTTCTGCGCCGATGGCAAGCCGCCGTACGGCCGTACGCGCTCGCTCGGGCGACTCTCCAGCCGCGCACGCAATGGTCGTGTCCTTCTGCGGAATCGACATGTTAGGTTCGGTAAGAATCCATCTGGTGCCTCCAGTGTCTCGCTATGCCGCTTATTAAACCTTGGAGCGACATCCAGCAATGGAGTTCCGACCCACGCCCTGATTGGTATTAACGCCAATGTGTGAGCGGGCTACGCGGGGGCGTCGCTGTCGATGTCATTGATGACCTTGCGACCGAATGCGAAACCGAGTTGGCGGCACTGTCGATGGCCATGAAAGCGCTGCAACTGCAACCGACCTGATCTTATCCGGTACGAATGACGGCTACGCGGTGGGTACCGGCCGCTCAGTCGCATTCGTGAGGCCCGGCTCAAGTGACTCTTCCTGGCCGGGGGAGCCTGCCAACTGCATCAAATTCTACCCGTTGGAACGGCGGGGGAACTCAGTAAGCTGCCGCTCAGTGCCTCCTCATTTCAGGACCGCCAGTGACGGCTATCGCTTCATCTCTGTCGCAGGTAACAGGCGCAGGTGGGTCTGGGTCGAATAGCCGGTGCCAAAATCGTCGAACGAGAACGTGGCAGCGAGTTTGCCGCATTCCTCGATGACCGTGCGGATGAAATCCAGATCCTTCAGCGCCGTGATCTCGACGATCTCAATCCGCAGGCACTCCGATCCCGCCTCGCGGTATTGCAAGTCCCCTGAAAACCGTTATCAGTCAGTCGCCCAAAGCAGCCTGTGCCGTCAGCGGGGCGGCGTCCTTGAACACCCGCTCGCTCTCGCCGGTCGAGGAGGCTTCGAGCATGCGACCGCCCAGGCAGCGAGGGCCATGGCTGCGGCGACGAGCAGCAGATAGACCAGCGGGTCCTACCGTTGTGCCATTACACGCTACCAACTAGAGATGGTCGCCGCGGCACGCAGTTCATTCGGCGCCCTCTCGAGCTAGCCGCTCGGCAGCCTTCAGCGACGTCAGGGCGAACGCCAGTTCGCTGCCTAGCGTACTGGCATTTGAGGCTACATTGACCAGAGCCAGGTCGTCGCTCTGTTTCCACATTGTCATAGCACCGCAGCCAGGTTGATGGCGGACTCAACAATCGAATGCAAAGCTGGAATCGGTATCGGCGTCGCGCCCCCTTGAACTGTGGTCACGTACATAGTCTCCTGTGCATTGGGCCCGCCTCGTCACCCAGGATTTCCACGTGCGCGTTACAAGGGGCAAAGCTCTGTGTGCTACCGCACAGACCGTGACGGTATGGCTAAAGCATACTGAATCTACCTCATCGAACCGGTGCGATGAACATGAAAACAGATACTCAACTGCAGCAGGACGTCATGGACGAACTCAAATGGGAGCCCGCCGTGCATGCCGCGCAGATCGGTGTTGAGGTGAAGGACGGTGTCGTGACGCTGGCTGGCGAAGTCAGCAGCATGTCGAAACTGAAACGCGGAGCATGCACCGCAGCGCGTCGGTGGCGTCAAGGCGATGTCTGTAGAGATGTCGGTCAAACTCTTTGAGTTAGGCGAGCGGACCGACGCCGCCATTGCGCGCTCGGCCGAAAGCATCTTGGCTTGGACCAGCACGCTTCCTGCCGACGCTGTCAAAGTGATGGCCGAGGGCGGGCTGTCGTCGGCATGGCGGGGCCCATTGTGGCCGCTCTGGTCAGCGCGCTGGAAGGTGCCATCGGCGGCGGCGGCTTTTCGGCACTGGGCGCCGCCCTTGACACAGCTCGGCGTGCCGAAAGATCAGGTGATCAAGTACGAAGCTGCCTTGAAGGTGGACAACTGCCTGCTCGCGGTACACGGCAGCACGGAAGAGCAGGCCACGGCGGGTGGTGTGCTGGCGCAAGCCAAGATAGTCGTCGCCGCCTATTTCTATTCGGGAGAAGCCCCTCCGGCTCCAATCGGTGCGGCTGCCCGGACCGACCATCCCATAACAAACCACAACGCCTGCCCTTTAATTGCACAAGGAATAGAAGACATGAACAACAAACTCGTTTCCGTCACCGGCCTGGCGGTATCGCTCACATGTGTATGCGTTTCGATGGTGCAAGCTGCGGCAGCAGGACCGACTCAGCACGAACTCGATCACGCAACGCAAAATGGTAAGGATTGGCTCTACGCCGACCACGATTATTTTGGGCAACGCTATTCGGCGCTCACGGAAATCAACAGCAAAAATGTCGAGCGACTGACAGAGGTCTGCAAATACACCTTCCCGGAAAAAGAGCCGGGGCAGACCGCACCGATCGCCTACCAGGGCCTGCTCTACGCAACGACAGCGCACCATACCGTGGCGTTGAACGGTGCGAACTGCAAGGTGATCTGGCAGACGACCTGGACTCCCAAAGCACACGAGACCTTCGGGACGCAGCGTGGTGCGGCTATCAAGGACGGCAAGATCCTGCGCGGCACGGCCGACGGATATCTGCTTGCGCTCGATGCGAAAACCGGGAAACTGCTCTGGTCCAGGCAAATCGCCGACCCGGCCGAGGGCTATTTCATTAGCATGCCACCGCTGATCGTTGGCGATCTGGTGATCATCGGGCCAGCTGGCGCAGAGTGGGCGGCCAAAGGCTGGGTGGGTGCCTTCAAGCTGTCGGACGGCTCGCCGGTCTGGCAATTCAACATCATCCCGAATGCTGGCGAACCTGGCGCCGAGACGTGGGGACCCGATCCCGCTGTACTGGCCACGGCTGGCGGCAACCTGTGGACACCCCTTTCATACGATCCCGCCAAGAAATGGGTCTATGTGCACGGTGGCAACCCTGCCCCGGATTTCTATGACAAGTCGCGCCCCGGCACCAACCTTTACACCAACTCGCTCATCGCGCTGGATGTCGATACCGGCAAGCTGGCGTGGTTCTACCAAGCCGTCCCGCACGATACGCACGACTATGACCTGACTCATTCGGCGCCAGTGTTCGAGACAACGGTGGCCGGGGTCACGACCACGGTCATCACGCTGACGGGCAAGGACGGCCTGCTCCGCGTCTATGACCGTGATGCCCGAAAGCTCCTCTATGCTGTGCCGTTCACGACACGAACCAACGCCGATACGCCGCTGTCGACGCAAGACACCCACGTGTGTCCCGGCGTGCTGGGTGGGCACGAATGGAACGGTGGCGCCTACAGTCCGAAACTGTCGACGCTGTTCGTGCCAACGACTGATTGGTGCGCCACCATGAAGCAGGCCACCGAACCGCCGGTAGCCGAAGAGCAACATGTAAAAGGCGCCTTTTTCGGTGGCGATTTGAAAATGGACCCGTGGGAAAAGGCGCGCGGCTGGCTAACGGCATTCGACGCTGCGACAGGCGCAGAAAAATGGAAGGCGCCAATCAGCAAGCCGATGATCGGCGGCATCGTCGCCACTGCGGGCAACCTACTGTTTGCGGGTGAATTGAATGGTGATGTTACGGCCTTCGATGCAGCGAATGGCAAAGTTCTTGCCAAGCGCAACGTGGGTGGCCCGGTTGGGGGCGGCCTGATCAGCTATGCGGCGTCAGGCCATCAGCGCGTCGCTGTAGTCTCGGGATACGTGGGCTATTACAATATCCTGGCGCCGGAAGTGGGTGGCGCCAATCCGACGATCACCATCTTTGCCATCAAGCCGTAAGTACCGCCATGAACACGAGCGGAACGCCATCAAGGTATTCATCATCGATCCCCTTGAATACTCTGATGGTTCTCACATCCCGCGATCAACATGGCGGCAAGTTTTCCAAGACAGCCCAGCAAAGGAAATGCTCAAATCCTTCACCCCCGACCTGGTGGTAATCGACTTCGCCCTGCCGGGCATCGGCGGTCCCCGGGCCTATGCCGATTTTGTCCGGTGCGCCTCCAGAAGCCTGGTCGCGTAACAATTACTGGCTACCCGCCGTTCTCTCAGCTGGATTTCTAGCGGCCGTTGCGGCTGGTTGTGGCCGGATCCCGAGCGCCACCTGAAACAAATTCTACCTGCCGGAACGGCAGCTAGACTCAGTAAGCCGCCGCTCAGAACCCCTCCGTTTAAGCCCCGCCAGTGACGGCTCCCGCTGCAAAGCCGACCGCAAGCCAAGAAAGCTGAGTGCTCCAGGTTCAATGGCCGCTTTACGGTGGCTCGATCTGTTCAACGGCCGGTTTGGGGGAAATCCGTCACCGGCCGCTGATGGCCGGAGTGTGGGGTCGCCAGCGGCCGCCTCGTAGCACCCAATCTTTGGGAGCATGGATCGGCTGACTGGCTGCTCTGGAGAAAGCTGGATGGCCGGATTGGGTCGATTGCGGCAGTTGGCCTTCTCTAAGGCTGCTCAGAATGCTAAAGTCATGGCGACCGGCAGTTCCCGGCCAACTGCGGTCATAGCCACCGCTCCTCCATGGCGGACGTTCAGTCTACGCGATCAGCCGAAAGCGGCCGCTGGGCCGACGCTATCAGCTTTCCGCGGCTGAACGGCGGCAACGCAGCCTGAGCAGTCACTGGCGTGGCCTAAACGGAGGTGGACCGAGCGGCGGCTTACTGAGTCCTCCAGCCGTTCGAGCAGGCTGAATTTGATTCAGGTGGAGGACCGTACCCGGCCAGGAGCAGCCGGTCGAGGCGGCTATCCAATTTCAATAGGTAAGGCATTCCCAGGCCCCGTCGAGTGTCCGGTATTCGGCGAGTGAGTTGACGGCCACACTGCCTCGACCCGACCACTAGCGGTCAGTCTAGCTTGCTATGCAATTTGACTTGCGGCACGATGCGGTGATGACCACACTTTTCCTACCGCATAATTAGACGTCGTATGAAACTCCACATAATGCGATGGTTCTGGGGCGGGTTTGTCGTGTCGATTCCCGTTTCATTCTTCATTCTCGGCAATACGGCTCACATAGGTTGGCTTGTGCGCCAATGGTCGCTTTTGTATTTTCTGGTGATCGCCGTTGCTGCGTTGATATACCGAAAGCGAAAGGGAATAGCGCCGACTCAATCTATTTTCAACAATGAAATGTCGTTAGTTGCGAAAACAGCAAATTTCTCAATGTGGTTTGTCGCTGGCCACGGAATTGGCTTCCTAACATGTAGCCTTTTTCGGGACATCTTCTGAAATGCCTCTGGCTGGTTTTTGTCCTGAAGCGCCAACGGGTTTTTGCCGTCATCAGGCAGTACTCAGCCACCACCGACCGGTCGCGGTTGTTTTCCAATTCGCATAGCAGCGGGATGACAAAATGAGAGTCCGAGCTATTTTCTGCTGCGTGCTACTTGCCGTCTCTGGCCTTGTTCATGCCGAAGACGTTGTGGATAGAAGAGATGAAATGTGCGGCAAGTGCCCAAGTGGCTTTGATCCTGACCCCGTAACATCCGAGAGAGACCTCTGCACCACCGAAGCACCATACAAGATTCCAGTAGGAGAGGTTGCGCTAAACATTCAGGGGGATAACGTCACCGGACGCTTTGAATTTCCGGCTTATCGGCTATTCGGCGAGGACGCAAGTCGTCTCTACTGCCAAGGATTTAGAAGCATCAGCGGAGAATTCCAGGGGAAGTTAACGGGGAAGACGGTACTGGTGAAATATCGGCATAGCTGGAATGGTGACGGCGACTTCGACAGTGCCGAAATCCTCATCGAACCAGAATCAATACAATGGCAGTCAATCGGGTCTCAGCATGGATACTTGGGAATGATGCCAAGCACCATGGACTTACAACGTCGCTGACCGGCCACAACCGTACGGCCAGACTGTCTATGCCAATTGCAGTGCTGCACGGTGCATCAGAGGAAAAAGAGATTACAAATGAAAGCGATTAGGACCGGTCAAAGCATATCGCTTCTAGATTCTATGACAGGAAGGCAGCCGATGCGGCTACTTGCTTGGCTCTTGGTATGCGTTATGCAACTGGGGCTATCAGGCAATGCTCAAAACTTAGCACTTAGTCATACCGGTTTTGCGGCAAAGAATTTATGGGGTTTCGCGCGTTTAGGTCGAGGCTGAGAGCGGTCGGGGATGAAACGTTGAAGGTTTTTGGCGAGTT
>Ga0209125_1002253_pt1 | contig 15307 bp, 20 predicted proteins | sample BarGraIncub1131A_FD_184503 | JGI IMG/M metagenome (GOLD analysis project Ga0209125, IMG submission 184503) | Arctic peat soil microbial communities from Barrow, Alaska - Barrow Graham LP Incubations 11-31A (SPAdes) (version 2) | ecosystem: Environmental > Terrestrial > Soil > Wetlands > Peat... | reverse complement strand
AATGTACAAAAGAAAAAAAGCCTTGCGAGAGGCTTTCTTTCTTTTAAAACTAATAGAATAGATCATATATATATATGGCCATTGAAAAAGTAATTTTAGAGTAATAACTTTTAAAATCAATTCCACATAATTCACTTATCTTATCCAATCTATAGGTAAGAGTATGCCTATGGATAAAGAGTTTCATGGAGGTAGTATTTATATTACAACCGTTTATAAGATAATACTTTAGGGTTTCTAAATAATTGTTTTTATGAATAGTATCATAGTCTATAACAGGTTTAAGATGCTGATAAGCAAATTTAAGAGCGTAATCATTGGATTTTAGTATACCCAGAAGCTTGAACAAACTTAAATCTTCAAAACTACATATACCTTTGTATGCTCCAAGCTTTTCTAATTGTTCCTCGCAGTTTATTGCCTCATTAAAGGCAGCTAGTTGTCCTTCCCTTCCCTTAAAATAACTACAGCCCATGAGAAATGAGAGTTTAGGGAGCTCAACCCATAAATTCTTTAAAATCCTTGATAAGTCAAAATAAATATCTTGGAATATAGCGTCTTTGGGTATTGATACTATATATAGGTTTTTCTTGCCAGCTTTTTCTAAGATAACCTTACCTTTTATAGACTTAAAGTAACTGCTTACACTAGTAACACCTATTTCGATTTCCTTCTCTGTTAATAAACTATCGTCTATTCGAGAAATTGAAAGAAGAAACAGGTAAACTTTAGAATTTAAAGCTGAAGAAAATATATCCTCCATAGCATCTTCTTTGTGGTCCAAAGTTGTCATATCTTTCACATAATTCTGGAGTCTCATAAGTTCTGAATTATTATTTAAATTAGAGTGCATATTTATATTCTTAATAAGAATCCGGGTTATATGGGAAAAAGTTAGTTTAGAAGGTATTTGAATTATTGGAAAATCATATTTATCTCCAGCCTCTATTATATATTGTGGAATTTTGTCAATGTAGTAGCCTGGTTGTATTGCAAGTCCTGAAAGACCTTTTGATTTAAGCTTGAATATAAAATCAATGAATAATTCCATATGATCGAGTTCATACCCTGTGGTGATAAGAAGTTCACCATTTTGCAGAGAGTCTAGAGTATCAAGTATCTCCATGAGATTAATCCATAGAATTTCGTTACTTGCGCCTTTATTACCAGCCACAATTGTGGAGCCTTTAAGTAAATTAAGTTCAATTACATTTCTAATTAGAAAAGCCATAATATCACTACCTTTTGTTAAATCCTTTATTTAATTATAATAAACTTGTACACAATGTACAAGTTTATTATAATTTACTGTAGCAAAGGTACAACAAATATGTGTTGACAATATTATAAATGAATGCTATAATTCCCGCAACAAGTATTACTTATATGATAGTAATTTATGACTAATTAAGACTAAGTCGAAAAGAATAATACTTTTATTATCTTACATGTTGGCGGGAAAACTATCACTATTAACACAATTTATAAATGGGGGGATAAAATAATATGAAGAAAAATTTTTTTACTAGGTTTTTAATGGTGGGGCTAAGTATTATTATGATTAGCTCTATTGCAGGTTGCTCAAAAACGGGCACAACAAAAGTAGATACAACAAAATATTTAAACGTAGCATTGCTAGCAGATCCAGGAACTGTTGATCCTCAAAAAACCACAGATTACTATGGAATTCCTTTAAACATATTTGACAGACTTTTGGAAGTTGAAACTACTAGTCCTGGACAATCTAAATTGGTTCCTGGCCTAGCTGAAAGTTGGGATGTCTCTACTGATGGTTTAGTGTATACTTTTCATCTAAGAAAAAAAGTTAAATTCCAAAATGGTGAAATATTTAAGGCAGATGATGTTTTATATACATTTGATAGAATGCTAGATCCCAAAACTAAAGCTTTAAACACTGACTTTTTAAACATGATAGCTGGTGCCTCCGATCGTATGGATGGTAAAGCATCAACAGTTAGTGGACTTAAAGTAATAGATGATAATACAATACAGATAACCATTGATAAACCCTTTGGACCATTTCTTGCTAATTTAGCAACACCTGCAGGATCTATTTTTAATAGGAAAGCAACAACTGCAGCTGGAGATCAATTTGGTTTAGATCCTAAAAAAACAATTGGGACAGGCCCATTCATATTAACGTCTTGGAAATTAAATGATAGTTGCACAGTTGTTGGATTTAAAGATTATTTCAGGGGGGCACCAAAGCTTCAAGGAATAAATTTTAAAATCGTTCCCGATGCGGAAACTGGAAGAATGCTTTTTGAAACTGGAAAACTTGACATTTTTGATTGCGATTATGCTAGATCTCAAATACCTTATTTTGAGGGTAGTGCTAAATGGAAAAATCAAATTGTTAGTGGACCAAGAGTTGGTATATTCTATTATGCAATTAATGAGAATATAAAACCTTTTGATGATGTTAGAGTAAGAAAAGCTATGCAGATGGCTATTGACAGGAAAACGATTCTAGATAAGCTTTATTATGGAAAGGGTGCGATTGCAAATGCAATTATGCCTCCAGGACTTCTTGGATATAATTCTAAGGTTGCACCAATTACCTTTGATGTTGCACAAGCCAAGAAATTATTAAGTGACGCAGGCTTTCCTAATGGTTTTAGTATGGACATTGCAATGGTAACCGATTCTGCAAGTTCATTAAAAATAAATGAAGCGGTTCAATCTATGTTAGCTAATGTGGGAATCAAAGCTAAAATTATTCAAAAGGATTCAGCAAGTTATTATGCGGAAAGAGCAGCAGGAAAATTGGCAATGTATCAAGCAGATTGGTCAGCAGATTACAATGATCCGGATAATTTTATATATACTTTTTTCTCACAAAAAAATTCTCCAATAAGATCATTTAATTACGAAAATGCGGATGTGTTTGCAAAAATTGATGAAGCACGTTCAATGGTTAATCAACCAGAGAGACTTAAACTTTATCAAGAACTTGAAAAAACAATTGTTACTGATGATGCAGCGTGGATACCACTATTTTCACTTGACCATTTATTTGTTGTTCAACCTAGGGTAAAGAATTTTAAAGTATCTTGGAATGGTTGGAGCGATATGCCATATTATAGTGTTACTGTCAAATAGAAATAACTTATTTTGGGCTATCTTTAAAGATAGCCCAAAATTTTGAATAAATAACTATAATTATTGATTGAGGAGAAATTTAATGTTAAAGTACATAATAAAAAGAATTATAGTTTCTATTCCTCTTTTATTCGGGATATCACTTCTAACGTTTATTTTACTTAATGTTGTTCCAGGTGATCCAGTTGCACTCATGATGAAGGAACACATAAGTCCCGATGTTATAGCGCATGTTAGAGCTCAAATGAAGTTAGATGATCCCGCATATATAAGATTTTTAAGATTTATTTTCAACGCATGTAAGGGTGACTTTGGAATATCTTACAAATTAAATCGTCCAGTTTCCTCACTTTTGATAGATGCCTTTCCAAATACACTAATTTTAGCTGTAAGTGCAGCAATAGTTTCATGGATAATCGGTATCCCTGCAGGTATATTATCAGCAGTTAAAAGGAATTCGTTTTTAGACAATTCAGTTATGGGTTTTTCATTACTGGGGGTATCAATGCCAGTATTTTGGGCAGGTTTAATTTTTCAATATATATTTGCTCTAAAACTTGGTATACTTCCTGTTTCGGGTTTTGATGGACCAGAATATGTTGTTTTGCCAGCAATCGTACTTGGTTGGAGTTCTGCAGGTACAATAGCAAGACTCACAAGGTCTTGTCTCCTAGAAGTCATGAGAAATGATTATATACGTACTGCAAGAGCAAAAGGGCTTAGGGAGGTAAAGGTTGTTATAGGACATGCTTTAAAAAATTCCATGTTACCAGTTGTAACAGTTATGGCACTTCAGGTAGCTGGACTTCTTTCAGGATCAGTTATTACTGAAAGTGTATTTGGTATACCTGGTATTGGTCGTATTGCGGTCAATGCAATTCAAACAAGAGATATGCCTCTACTTCAAGGTGCTGTTATGTTTGAGATAACTTTAGTTATAATTGGTAACCTGGTTGCAGATATTTTATATGCTTATTTGGATCCAAGGATTAAATACAATAAATAGGGGGGCTGCAAATGAACATGATGAGTAAAATTACGAGCAATGATCCAGTAGAAGAACAAGAAGATTATCAAGATGAAAATAGATTTAAAGAATTTTTTAAATCTATGAAAAAAAATAAATTAGCAGCTGTCAGTGGAATAATAATTATTTTAGTAATATTAATGGCCATTTTTGCACCATTTATAGCACCATATGATCCATATAAGGTGGACCTCAATAATCAATTTCTAAATCCTAGCATGAAATATTGGATAGGAACAGATATGTATGGGAGAGATGTTTTGTCTAGGATAATATATGGAGCTCGTATTTCTTTGATGATTGGACTTGTCCCTACATTAATATCAATGATAATAGGAACTGTTCTTGGTATTATATCCGGATATTATGGTGGTAAAATAGATTTTATTATAATGAGCATTGTTAATATGGTTCTTGCATTTCCATCACTACTACTAGCAATGGTGGTTATGTACACTTTAGGAGCAAGCTTAATCAATATATTTATTGCATTAAGCATCGTTGGATGGGGAGGTACAGCTAGAGTTGTTAGAGCTCAAACATTATCCATAAAGAATAAAGAATTTATTGAATCAGCAAGGGCTATTGGAGTAAAAAATTCTATTATTATGCTAAAGCATATTTTCCCTAATTGTATACCACAACTACTTGTTCTATTTACATTAAATATTCCAGGGTCAATATTATCGGAAGCTAGTTTAAGTTTTCTAGGTGTTGGGGCACAGCCTCCTGCCTCAAGTTGGGGACTCATGGTAGCTAATGGAAGAGAATTTTTATTCAATGCACCTTGGGTAGCTATATCTCCTGGTATTGCTATATTGATCTTCGTTCTAGCATTCAATTTCTTTGGTGACGGATTAAGGGATTCAATTGACCCTTATTTAAAACAGTAGAGTAGGAAGGAGATAATATCTTGGAAAATAGAGATGAACTTCTTAGAATTAAAAATTTAAAAACATATTTTTATACTGATAAAGGGATAGTACCAGCTGTAGACGGAATAAGTCTAAGTGTGGATAAGGGACAGATTATTGGAATTGTTGGAGAATCAGGCTGTGGGAAAAGTATAACTTCATTATCAATTCTAAAGCTAGTTTCAGAGCCTGGCAAAATTGTAGAGGGCGAAATAATCTTCCAGGGTGAAAACCTTGTAGATAAATCAATTAACGAGATGCATAAGATTAGAGGAAATTCAATTTCTATGATTTTTCAAGAGCCTATGACCTCTTTAAATCCAGTATATACTATTGGTAAACAGGTAGCAGAAGCAATTCTAATTCATAAAAAAGATATTACAAAGGCAGAAGCAAAGAAAAAGGTAATTGAAATGTTTACTTTAGTAGGTATTCCAGAACCTGAAAAAAGATTCAATGCATATCCTCATCAGTTGTCTGGCGGTCTTAGACAGAGAGTTATGATTGCCATGGCATTAATTTGTCGTTCAAAGCTTCTTATTGCAGATGAACCAACAACAGCACTGGATGTTACAATAGAAGCTCAGATATTAGATTTAATGAAAAAACTTCGAGATGATACAGGTACTTCAATAATAATGATTACACATAATCTAGGTGTTGTTGCAGAACTTTGTGATTATGCTTATGTTATGTATGCTGGAAAAATAATGGAACATGCTGAAATTTTTGAATTGTTCAAGAATCCCATGCATCCCTATACGATTGGACTCCTCAAGTCAATTCCACAACGAAATGAAAATATTGAAAGAAAAAGATTATATAGCATAAAAGGTATGGTTCCTAATTTATTAGCACTTCCAAAGGGTTGCAGATTTAGGCCAAGATGTGATGATGCAATGGAAATATGCAGCGAGAAAGAACCTGAAATTATTGATGCAGGTAATGGACATGAGGTGAGATGCTGGAAATATTTATAGTAGGGGGGATATTGTGAATAACGTACTTGTAAAAGCAGTAAAGGTGAAGAAATATTTTTCAGTTGATGGAGGAGTTATCAATAAAAAAAGTGCAAAAGTACATGCAGTAGATGATGTAAGTTTTGATATATACGAGAGAGAAACCCTTGCACTTGTTGGTGAATCTGGGTGTGGGAAAAGCACGTTAGGTAGAGCGCTTATTAGACTTATTGATATAACAGAGGGTGAAGTATTTTTTGATAACCAAAATATTTTCGATTTAAAAGAAAATGAAATGAGAAAACTCAGAAGACAAATACAAATCATTTTTCAAGATCCGTATGCATCGTTAAATCCAAGAATGACTGTAAAAGATATAATAATGGAGCCAATTCTAACTCATAAAATCTTTAAAGGTAAGGATGCAGAAGATAGAGTTAAGGAGTTATTAGAACTTGTAGGACTCAGGCCTTCATTTATGTCACGATATCCACATATGTTTAGTGGTGGACAAAGACAAAGGATTGGAATAGCTAGGGCCATAGCACTAAATCCCAAATTTATTGTGTGTGATGAACCAGTTTCAGCTTTAGATGTTTCTATTCAATCACAAATAGTAAATCTTCTTGAGGATTTGCAAGAAAAAAATGATTTAACTTATCTTTTTATATCTCATGACCTTAATGTTGTAAATCATATTTCTGATAGAGTTTGTGTTATGTTTTTAGGGAAAATAATGGAGATGGGGCCTACAAAGGATGTTTATAAGAATCCAATTCATCCCTATACAAAATTTTTAATAGAAGCTGCTCCAATTCCAGATCCAAACACAAGATTTCGAGAAAAACTAATATTGCAAGGAGACATTCCAAGCCCTATAAACTTACCATTAGGTTGTAGATTTCATACAAGATGTCCATATGCAAAGGACAAATGTAAAAGAGAAGAGCCTGAAATAAATGGAAATAGCGATCACACCTATGCATGTCATTTTCCGTTGCAATAACTTATTTCCACAAAGATTTACTGAAAACGGGTGCACCTCAAAAATATGGGTGCACCTATAATTTCTCCCTCTTTTATTACAGATACTCGATCACCTATCTTCTGTATTTCTTCTAATTTATGGGTGATATAAATAATAGCAACACTTGTCTTTTTTAGTTCCAAAATTATATTAAAAAGTAGTATAACCTCAGATTCAGTAAGTGACGAGGTAGGTTCATCCATTATTTGACTGAAAAGTGATCTATAAGGGAACAATCTTGGTGAACCATTGCAATTCCTTGCAGTTTAGCTTCTGCCTCTGATGTAAAGTTTACAGTAGTGTTATCGATAAGAATATCACCACTATCTCTTGCAGAGGAACCCCAAATAATGTTCATTAGCGAAGATTTGCCGGAACCGTTTTAACCAATCAAAACGTGGACTTCACCAGTGTGAAATTCAAGTGATATATTAGTAAGCGAGAAAAATTCTGAAAACTTTTTACAAACATTAACTAGCTTCAAAATTGGGTATATCAAAAGGTCCTATTTGAGAAAAAGCAATGTTGTTGAAGCAATTATATGGACATACAATAATAGTCTCACGAGTAATGTTTATCATTTCTTTTATAACTGAAGCGTTATGTCTTCATCTAATATTATATTTGGATCATTAATTAGTTTAATTGGAATTTACGCAATAATATTTAATAAATACCCAGGGAAAAAGTCTCTTATGAAAATGCAAAGAGAAAATTTAATACAGTTAATGAACGAAAGCTAATTTTGCTTGATGGAATTTTCTGTATAACATATGGTGTTATATATGCATTATTACCAATATATATATTAACAATAATGCTAATAGCATACTATCCTATAAGAACTGCTAGCTTCTGCCTAAAATAAAGGCCAGACCAGAATAAAAACTGGTCTGGTCTTTCATTATCATGTATAGTAGTAATAACGAGGAAAACTAGGGGGTAAAATAAATGAATAAAAGCAAATTAGAACTATTAGGGTCTGCGGTTAAAGATGAAATTAATAAAGGGAATATTGCTGGTGCATCCCTTTGCATAATAAAAGACAAGGAAGAAGTATATAGGGAGGAATTTGGGTATGCCAATAAGGAAACAAAATTACCAATAAAAGAGGATACTATATTTAGACTATTTTCTATGTCAAAGCCCATTACTTCAGTTGCAGCCATGATTTTATTTGAAAGAGGAGAAATTGATTTGAACTACCCTGTATCTATGTATTTAGATGGGTTTAAAAATCAAAAGGTTATGACTACTGAAGGGTTAGTTAACATAAAAAAAGAAGTGACAATCAAAGATTTACTTAATATGACCTCTGGTATTCCCTATCCTGATGAAAATTCTGTCTCAGGTATACAAATGGGTAAACTATACAAGGATATAAAACAAAAACTTGAAAGTGGGTATCCTACCGCAACCATTGATTATTGCAATCAGATTGGGCAGATTCCTCTTGCTTTTCAGCCCGGTGAAGCCTGGCTTTATGGTGCTTCAGCTGATGTTTTAGGTGCAGTGATTGAAATTGTATCCAAAAAGAAATTAAGCCAATTTTTAAAAGATGAAATTTTTAGGACCCTTGGGATGGTAGATACAGACTTTTATGTGCCTACCGAAAAACAAGACAGATTTGCGCAAATATATGAATACAATGTTGAGCAAAGGAATTTAATTCCATTTTTAAATAATCACTTAGGGCTTAATAACTATTTAACCCCTCCGACATTTGAATCTGGTGGTGCAGGGCTTGTAACGACAATAAATGATTATAGTAAATTCGCCTTAATGCTTTTAAATGGCGGCATATATGAAGGAACTCACATTCTTGGACGAAAAACAGTTGATTTTCTTTCTCAAAATCAGTTGGATGAAGCGCAACAAGCAAGTTTTAATTGGGATTCCTTAAAAGGTTATGGATATGGAAATCTTATGAGAGTAATGATTAGTAAAAGTGAAGCCTCAACTAATGGCAGCCTTGGTGAGTTTGGTTGGGATGGATGGACAGGAAACTATTTTTTTGTTGATCCAGAGGAAAAACTAATTATGCTTTATATGATTCAAAAAACTGATATGGGAACAACTGATTTTATAAGAAAACTTAGGGCTATCGTGTATTCGACTCTAGATTAGAAGGCTTCTCCATGATAATTCCAAAACTTAGTTTTTGAATTAGATTTATTTTTATTTAAGAGAATGGTATAATGTGTTACTAGAAAAACCGAAGAAAGATGGTGAGGTAAATGGAAGAAATTAAAAGGATGCTTACTCAATTGATGGAGGGGCAAGAAGAAATTAATATCCAAATTAAGAAAATGGATTTTAAATTAGAAGAACTTGATAAAAAAGTTGATTTATCATTGGAAGGACACAAATCAAACACTGAACAATTAGGTAGAATAGAATCTGAAGTTACAAGACATGAGGAATTTATCATAAGAAGAGTAAAATGATATACAAGACATTTCAATACTCTAAAATAGAGTTGTTGAAATGTCTTTGCTTTTTTTTATGGGTGTGGCTTAATATTCAGATTTACACCCAGACTTTCCTCAGTGTCCACTATCGTCCAGCTACCACCAGGATACATCCCAATTGTACGCATCACATAACCCAAGCCTTCAAGCTCATTTATCACAGCATCACGAGCTTCCCCCACCTGGAAGCCAATGTGATGAACTCCATTTCCATGCTTATCCAGGAACTCTCTGAAGGTAGATGGATTCTCGTCGGGTTCATGTATTTCTATTACAAAACCCCGGTCTTTACAGTCAATTACTGCGAATTTTAATCCATAACAAGCTGTCTCCCCACGGTAAGTTTGACCTAAATCTGGTTTCGCCTCAGTTATTCGAACCTCAGGTTTTGGCACATTGAATAATTTGCACCATGAATCGAGAGCACTGTCTATATCACTAACAACTAATGCAATTTGAATGAACCCATTGAGTGGAATAGAATTTTGCATAAAACATCCTCCTTAAATTTCAGTTACTTACATACTATTATTCACAGTACCACATGTCAAGCATGTGTTTGCTGATTAATACAAATACAGTAATGCTTTTGGGTTATATAACAATAATTGTAAACAAGTTACTATTATATTTAGGGGGGTTTATTAATGAGAAAGAAAAGATTGATTGCATTTTATCAGCAGCAATTCTAGTTACTGCTATGTTTGCTGGATGTGGGACTAAGAGTACACCTACCAGTGGTAGTTCGGCTGCAGCCAAAAAAATAGTTATAGGTTTCGCACAAATAGGTGCAGAAAGCGGTTGGAGAGATGCAGAAACTAATTCAGTAAAGGACATTCCAAACAACAATAAAGACATAACCTTAAAATTCTCAGATGGACAACAGAAACAGGAAAATCAGATAAAAGCTATTAGAACTTTTATAGCTCAAAAAGTAGATGTTATTGCATTAGCTCCTGTAGTTGAATCCGGTTGGGATACAGTTTTAAAAGAAGCTAAGGATGCAAAAATACCAGTTGTTTTGATGGATAGAACTATCAAAGTTTCAGATGAGTCCTTATACACTACCTTTATAGGTTCTGACTTCCCTTAGAAGGAAAGAATGCAGCTAAGTTTTTGACTGATAAATATGGTAAAGACGGAAAAGCAAATATAGTTGAAATTCAAGGAACAGTAGGTTCTAGTGCACAAGTTGACCGTATGGCTGGCTTTAAAGAAGGAATTAAAGATTTTCCAGGACTTAAGATTATAAAATCACAAACTGGTGACTTTACTCGTGCAAAAGGTAAAGAAGTTATGGAAGCTTTCTTAAAATCCGATGGAAAGAACATACAAGTTTTATATGCTCATAACGATGATATGGCAATGGGAGCTATTCAAGCTATTGAAGAATATGGCTTAAAGCCAGGGATAGATATCACTATAGTTTCAATAGATGGAATTAAGGATGCTTTCACTGCAATGTCACAAGGTAAGACAGTAGAAAAATGGATTAAATCAACCGAAGGTGTTTTCACAGGAGCTGTTGATTTTCAACTCAGAAAAGGTGAGATTCACACATTGATGGGAGAAAATGGAGCCGGGAAATCAACTTTGATTAAAGTACTAACTGGAGTACATGAAGTTGATGAAGGAAAAATAATTTTAGAAGGTAAAGAAATTAGGATAACTTCCACTCAGGATGCTCAAAAACATGGAATTAGTACTGTTTATCAGGAAGTTAATTTATGTTCGAATTTAAGTGTTGCTGAAAATATCTATATAGGCCGTGAACCAATGAAAAGGGGTTCTATTGATTGGGATAGAATAAATAAAAATGCTGAAAAATTATTAGAAGATAGACTTAATTTGAAAATAGACGTAAAGAAATTACTATCCTACTATTCCGTAGCAATACAGCAACTGGTGGCAATCGCACGTGCAGTTGATATTTCAAGAGTAATATTGATATTAGACGAGTCTACTTCCAGTTTGGATAGCAATGAAGTAAAAGAATTATTTAAGGCTATGAGAAAATTGAAAGCTGAAGGTATGTCTATCGTGTTTGTCACCCATTTTTTAGATCAAGTTTACCAAATATCTGATAGAATAACTGTGCTTCGAAATGGTAAATTTATTGGAACATATGAAGCAGAAAAGCTATCACGAATAGACTTAATATCTAAGATGGTAGGTAAAGAATTTAATGATATAGAAAATAATAATAAAAAATCTAGGGAATCCAGTGCCAAGTCCATGGAAGGTAGTTTTGTAGAAGCACGTCAGTTTGGCAAAAGAGATACTTTATTATAAACCCTGGATTTTTAAAGATAGTGATAAAAGATGGACATTTATTTGGAAGCTTAATTGATATATTGAATAGAGCCTCACCAGTTATCGTGAGTAATGGACCTGTAATGCTTGCTATATGTGGTTTACTTGCAGGCTTAGCTGGACTAATCATATGTTCCAATATTAAGAGCGCAGAAGCTAACAATGCAGGTCAGTGGTTAGAACTAGACGCAATTTTGTCTGTAGTAATTGTGGGAACCTCAATGTCGGGTGGAAGATTTTACTTAGGGGGAACGGTTGTAGGTGCATTATTTATACAAAGCCTTACCCTTTAAATTAAGGCAAGCTAACATTTCAATTTATGCCACTATAATACTATTCGTAATATTATTTGCAATAGGGTCTATAAGATATGATAACTTTTTTACCCTTCAGGTATTTTCTAATTTATTTATAGATAATTCCTACCTTATAGTTGTAGCGGTGGGAGAGACGTTTGCAATACTCACAGGAGGCATTGACCTTTCTGTAGGTGCTATGATTGCTTTTATTAGCATGATTTCTGTGGATTTACTTAGAAAAGGAGTAAATCCAATTCTTGTTATAATATTTGCACTACTAGTAGGTTCTATTTTCGGAACAGTACAAGGAATACTTATTCAGAAATTCAAACTCCATCCTTGGATTGTTACTTTGGCTGGCATGTTTTTTGCTAGAGGTTCAAGTTATTTAATAAGTATCAATAGTATCACTATAGAGAATCCAACTTTCACAAGTTTATCTAGTTTAAGAATACCCATCGGGTTTGATAGCCATATTTCAGTAAATGTGGTAGTAAGTTTAATAGTTGTTGCAGTTGTAATGTATATTTTAAAATTTACCAAGTTCGGAAGAACTGTATACTCTATTGGTGGAGATGAAAATTCTGCAATGCTTATGGGTCTACCTGTTGCAAAAACTAAAATATTAGTTTATACATTCTCTGGATTTTGTTCCTCTTTAGGGGGTCTGCTTTTTACAATCTGTACCCTTTCAGGATATGGGCTGCATTGTAATGGTATGGAAATGGATGCTATTGCGGCCTGCGTAATCGGAGGCGTTTTATTAACAGGTGGTGTTGGATCTGCTATAGGACCTATGTTTGGAGTTCTGACTACTGGAGTTATTCAAAGTCTAATAATGTTTCAAGGAACTCTTAACTCCTGGTGGACCAAAATTGCAGTAGGAATGTTATTGTTCATATTTATTGCACTGCAAAGAGCCATTGTAATTAAGAATGCCAAAAGAAAGACGGTTATAACTTAAAGATATTTAAAATAGAATAAATATAGCTAAGAGCACTCTGTTAATTTATAAGAGTGCTTTTATATTGTGTAAATATGCATTATGATAATAGTATAATAAATTTTGATATTAAGGGGAGTGAAAATGAAAAAGTCTACACCAATATTTTTTAATAAAAGTATAGGAAGTAAATTGACTTTTTATTTCCTCTTAGTAAATTTACTTCCTATAGTTACAATTTCAATTTTAGCAAATCTGTTATATAAAAATTCAATTACCAATCAACAAGATGAAAATACAAAACTTATATTAGAATAAAGGGTGAAATTAAAAATAATAAAATTCATTTTACTATAGTGGACAATGGTATAGGCATAAAGGAAGAAAAATTAATAGAAATTAATGAAATGTTGAGAGACAAAACTAATTCTAAGCCTGTAGTGGGATATGGTATTTTCAATGTAAATGAAAAGATAAAATTAACTTATGGTGAGGAGTTTGGGTTAGAATATAATAGCATCTATGGAGAAGGTACCACGGTTGAGGTGTGGCATCCTATTGTGTAAAGGTTAAGGTGGGTGAAGCCTTTATAAGTTGAAAAGGAAGTTTGAAGATGTTATAATTATGACAGCAAAAATTTAAATGTTAACAGTATTTAAAGGAGATGAGAAAAATGGCATTACCAGCAAAGAAAGAAAAGTGTACTTATCATGATTACTTAAATTGGCCAGAAGGTGAAAGACGTGAAGTTATTGATGGTATTCCTTATTTTATGAGTCCAGCACCATCAAGAATGCATCAAGAAATTTCTGGTGAACTTTTTTTCCAAATAAGATCTTATTTGAAAGGAAAGGGATGTAAGGTATATGCAGCTCCTTTTGATGTTAGATTATATAATGAAGATGATTATCAATATGATAACAATAAAATTTATAATGTGGTTCAACCTGATATTACTGTAATTTGTGATGACAGTAAACTTGATGAAAAAGGAGCAAAAGGTGCTCCAGACTTCATCGCTGAGATTGTATCTCCCTCCTCAACTTTTTTGGATTATGTTAAGAAATTAAACTTGTATGGAGATTATGGGGTTAAGGAATATTGGATTATAAATCCTATAAAGAAAAATATTTTAGTTTATAGAATTTCAGAAACGGGTAACTATGGAACACCGGATATATATACCGAAGGTGATAGCATAAAAGTTAGTATATTTGAAAATTTAATTATTCAGTTAGAAAGTATATTTTCATTAGGTTAATAATTTAAATAATACTTATAATTTGCACATAAAGATTAACAAAAACATGAAGGTGTAGAATTGCATTTTTATGTTTTTTTATGTCTACAAGTGAGAATGATATAAAATAGCTATGGAGTAAAATTCTGGGAGGCGTATTATGGAATTGTTAAATAATAATATAGAAGTTGCGAATAAACAAGCTAAAGAACAAATGCTACTAGATATAACTAGCATAAGTTACAATACTTGGCTAAAACATATTGAACAAGCTTTCATGGATAAGGGGAATATAATTATCGAAGTTGAAAATGACTTTGTAAAAAATATCCTAGAAAATAGATATTTAGATTTTATTAAATGTTGTTATAAGAAATTTATTAACTTTGAAAATATTCAGATTAGAGTTAGTGGGAAAATAGAGGGAAACATTGATTCAACTTTTAATAAAAATGAAATTTTAAAAATTGCTACTGCTTCTGAAATGAAAAAGCTTGCAGAAGCTGTATTGGCAGAGGAAATTAAAATAGACGAAACAGTACAGATAGAACTTAAAAATATACTAAATACAATTAATATTATAGCTAAAACAGGATCTTTTTCAACTACCATAATTCTATCTTATAAGCAAACAAATGAAGAAGTAATAAAAAAAATTATGGATATCTTAATAGCTAATGGATATAGGGTTAATTTAAAACCTTTTTTGGGAGAAAGGAATATACTAGAAGTCAATTGGAATTGAAGATTTAAAATTGGTAATGTTAATATGGTAAAAAAATGAATTGTTAGTGAAATATATGGTGAAAGTGGGTATAATATAATGATGTATTAAAAGGATTTCAGTAAAGGAGATCTAAAGCGTGAATATTAATATATTGTCACTTATATTTTATTTTATATTTTATTCTTTTGTGGGCTGGCTTTTAGAGTGCGTATATGGGACTATTAAAAGAAAAAAAAATGTAAATCCAGGGTTCTTATATGGCCC
>Ga0209125_1002252_pt1 | contig 15312 bp, 17 predicted proteins | sample BarGraIncub1131A_FD_184503 | JGI IMG/M metagenome (GOLD analysis project Ga0209125, IMG submission 184503) | Arctic peat soil microbial communities from Barrow, Alaska - Barrow Graham LP Incubations 11-31A (SPAdes) (version 2) | ecosystem: Environmental > Terrestrial > Soil > Wetlands > Peat... | reverse complement strand
GGCGGGCGCGGTTTCGGTGACGTCCAGCTCCACGGTCATCGGCAGGTCGACGTTCACCATGCGCTCCTGAAAGATGCCGAGCTGCACCTCGGTGCCGTCCAAAAGAAACGGCGCGATCGGCGAGAAGCCCTCCTCGTCCATCTCGAACTGCTCGTAGGTCTCCAGGTCCATGAAGATTCCGCGGCCGCCGTCACCGTAGAGGAACTGCCCCTTGTGGCGCTCGAAGTCGGCCTCCTCCACCTTGTCGCCGGAGCGGAAGGTTTTCTCCAGCACCTGCGCGGTGATCAGGTTGCGGTACTTGGTCTTCACCATGGTGTTGGAACCCCGGGCGGTCGGGGACTGGAAGGTGACGTCCACCAGCAGGCAGGGAGCGCCGTCGATCTGGATGACGAGCCCCTTTTTGAAATCGTTGGTTGTGTACATTGATGGATCTCCTTTACGAAATGTCTCTTTTTAGCAGAAAAACGTGATAAGTTCAACCGCCCTATGCGGGCGAGATTCTGGTATCGGAGGAAGCATGAAGATAACTACGGAGTTTATCAAGCTGGACAGCTTTTTGAAGGCGGTGGACGCGGTCTGCTCGGGCGGGGAGGCGAAGATCATCATCTCGGAAGGGATGGTGCAGGTGAACGGCGAGGTGGAACTGCGCCGCGGCAGGAAACTTAGGCCCGGCGACCGGGTGGAGCTGAACGGAGCGACCTTCCTGGTGGAATAGGCGGGCATTAGCCGCCGGCGCGCTTCGCCTGGTAGCCCCGCCGGGCGAGTTCCGCCAGGATCTGCTCGCCATGGTCCCCCTGGATCTCGATGACCCCGTCCTTCGCGGTGCCGCCGCAGCCGCAGCCGCGCTTCAACTCCCCGGCAAGCGCGCTCAGTTTCGTGGCGTCAAGCGGGAGCCCGGTAATTACCAGCACCGTCTTGCCGCCGCGCCCCTTGCTCTCGCGGCGGACGCGCACCACGCCGTCGCCGGCAGGTGTCGAGGAGTTTTTCCGGCAGACGCAGCTTTTCACCGGATTGGCGCAGCCGGGACAGATCCTGCCGAATTCGGAGGAATAGACGACGGGCGCATCGTTTGAGTTGCTTTTTTTCATAGCACCCTTTTAGCAGAAAAGGCGCCCTCTTTTCAAGACAAACTAAAAAAAGGATTGCCACGGAGAAAATCTGAGAACATCGGAGAATTCCAAGACGAACAACCAGATCATAACCTCGCATACGGATCTAACGGGGCCACGGCTCAAGGCAGATCAGGCAAAAGCGTTGGGGGTAAACCAAAGACGTAGGGAAAAATCTGATTTTATCCGTGTCATCCGTGTGCGTGACTGAAGCCTTGCCTTTACTCTATTCTTTCTCCGTGACTCCGTGGCAAAAAAATTTTGGATTCAAGGTTTAAAGACTCCCTCGTATTCCAGCGGCTTGGGCACTTCGCTCGCCATGATGGGACGCGGGGTGAGCCGGTCGGGGATCCTCAGCACGGTCACCCCGGCCGGCGGCTCGATCTCCTGGTATAGCGGATGGCTTGCCCCCTGGTAGCTCTTGGAGAGATGCATCGGCAGCAGGTAGCGCGGCCGCAACCGGTCCAGGATGAGGTTCAGATCAGTCGTGCAGAGATGGCGGGAGACCCTCGTCTTCTCCTGGTCGGCAGCCAGGAAGGCGCACGCGCAGACCAGGAGCGTCACCCTGCCCAGAAGTTGCGTCAGCCGCTCCAGGTTCGCCGGGGAGAACCCGATGTCGGCGACGTAGCCGATGCTCGCGGGGGTTTCGTGCCTCATGATGCTTCGGTACAGCGCCCCCGCGTCCGGCGCTCGGCGCTCCTCGACGCGATCGCCCACCTGTCCGGGAAACACGATCGGGGCACCATCCAGGCAACCGGCATGGAACAACTTCTCCAGCGACTTGATCCAATCTCCCAGCTCCACACCGGCTTTGGCCATGCGCGCCTCGTCCAGCGCGAAGGTGTCCCCCTCGGTGACCCTGAAGGCGAGCACCGCTATCCTGTGCTCGCAAAGCACGCCCCTCACAGTCAGGTACCTGTTACCGTAGATCTCGCCGGAGCGCATCCCGTCCGGGGTCGCCGCGAACCCCTCCGGCCCGCGATAAAGCGTGCTCACGACCCGGTCATCGCTCACCTCTCCCACCCGGAAATTACCCCAGAAGGTGTCGGCCAGGTTCCAGTCGTAGCTAGCGAACTTGTGCGCCATCCTGCCGGATAGGCCCGGGGGGGCCGAAGACGTCGATGGTGCGCGGCGAGGCATGGCTGTGCCGGATGACGCTGTCCATCCCCATGAAGTGGTCCATGTGCGCGTGGCTAACGAATACCGCGTCGATGGAGGTGAATACCCTTTTGGCGAAATGGTGCAGCTTGCCGCAATCAAAGAGCAGCGCGCGTCCCGAGGGCCCGACGCGGACCAGCAGCAGGGGATCGTCGAAGAGCCCGGCGAAGAAGGTCGGCTCCAGGTAGCGGAATGGTTTTGGCATGGTGCTAGATTTTACCATTACCTTGACCTGCATCAATTGCATCACTGTCTGATGTCTGTAGAGTTGCTGTCAGAGAGAGCGATACTCATGCTAAGGAGAAAAGACATGTCTGAGAAAAAGGGTGTGGCCACCGGCGAGAAACTGAATCTGGTGAATCTGGCAGGCTATCAGGATGGAGCTGTGGTGAGCAGGACTGTAGTGGACAAACCGGTTGGTACCATCACCGCGTTTGCCTTTGACATCGGAGAGGGTTTAAGCGAGCACACCGCACCATATGACGCCATCGTGCAGATACTCGATGGCGAGGCCGAGGTCAACATGGAAGGGAAGGTGCAAACGGTAAGCGCGGGCGAGATGGTCATCATGCCGGCCAACAAGCCGCATTCGATGCGTGCCGTGAAGCGCTTTAAGATGCTCCTCGTCATGATACGTGCCTGAACCAGAAACTAAGGCCAAGGCTTTACCACGGAGGACACAGAGGAAAAGCCCACAGAGTGAGGCAAATGGCGAGGTAACTCCAGCGCGGTCAATATTTCCCCGATTGGTTTCCCTCTGGGTGGCTTGCGAGATTTCCAAGGCCGTTCTTTTGAAGCTGGCCTCCAGGTAGTTCCATAAAAAAGGCCCGCTTTTCGCGGGCCTTTTCGACATTGTGCGTCCTTCCGAATTTCCTATCTGCAGCCGCAGCCGCAACGGTCCTTGTTCGCGGCCTCGTAACCCTTCTTGAGCAGCTTCGCCACTTCCTTGGCGTGGTAGGTGAGGATCAGGTCGGCGCCCGCCCTCTTGAAGGAGAGCATGGTTTCCATGATCACGCGATCCTCGTCGATCCATCCCATGTTGGCGGCGGCCTTCACCATGCTGTACTCGCCGGAAACGTTGTAGACCGCCAGGGGAAGGTTGAACTCGTTTCTCACCTCGCGCACAATGTCCAGATAGGGAAGCCCCGGTTTCACCATCAGGATGTCTGCCCCCTCCTCAACGTCCATGCGCGCCTCGCGGATCGCCTCAAGCCTGTTGGCCGGATCCATCTGGTAGGATCTACGGTCACCGAACTGCGGTGTTGATTCGGCTGCCTCGCGGAACGGTCCATAATAGCCCGAGGCGTATTTCACCGCGTAACTCATGACCGGGATTTCCTTATGGCCGTTATTGTCCAGCGCCTCGCGTATCGCCGCGACCCGGCCGTCCATCATGTCGGAAGGGGCAACCATGTCCGCGCCCGCCTGGGCGTGGGAAAGCGCTTCCTTGGCCAAGAGCTCCAGGGTCTCGTCATTATCGACGTCGCCGTTCTTGATGACGCCGCAGTGGCCATGGTCGGTGTACTCGCAGAGGCAGACGTCAGTGATGACCACCAGCTTCGGCACGTTTTTCTTCAGCGCCCGGACCGTCTCCTGGATGATGCCGGTATCGGAATAGGCATCGCTTCCCATGGCGTCCTTCTGCTCGGGTATGCCGAACAGGATGACCGCGGGAACGCCGAGTTCGTAAGCTTCCTGCGCCTCCTCGACGATGTGCTCGATGGATTGCTGGTAGATCCCGGGCATGGAGGAGATCTCCTTCTTGATCCCCGTGCCGAAGGCGGAAAACATCGGGTATATCAGGTCATTGGCGGAGAGCGCGGTCTCCCTGACCATGTTTCTGAAAACTTCTTTGCCCCGGACTCGTCTCGCTCTGTACAGTGGGTAGAACATTGATTTCTCCTTTCAATGGGTTAAACGTTGATGAACCCGAGCCTCAAAAAAATGGCGTGATTATTCCGCATCCGCCGGGCCGGGGAAATGGCCGACCAGCTCGACGGCAAGTGCATCGAGCGTGTACTGTGCAGGTTCCATGTGCACCTCGAGCCCCAGCTCGTGGCAGCTCTTCGAGGTGACCGGACCGATCGAGGCGACCCGGACCCCCTGCATCAGGTGCAGGAAGCGGTTCTCGCCGAGGATCCGCGCCAGGTTCTGCACGGTGGAGGATGAGGTGAAGGTGACATAGTCGATGCGACCCTCTTCAAGCGCCCGGAGCGCCTGGTCGGGGATTGCGTCGGGGGTCCGGTTGACGTAGGCGACAGGGGACATTACCTGCGCACCCATCCGGGTAAGCTCCTCCGGGATCACCTCGCGCGCCCGGTCACCTCTCGGAAAGAGGATCCATTTCCCCGCGATATCCAGTCCGGCGAAAGCCGCCACCACCCCTTGCGCCTTGTAGTCGTCGGGAACCAGATCCGCTAGCACGCCGAAGGGCTCCAGCGCCGCCGCGGTCTTGGGACCGACGGCGCACACCCTGCAGCTCCCGAGCGCGCGGGTGTCGAGGCCGAGATCGCTGAGCCTGGCAAAAAAATACCTGACGGCGTTGTAGGAGGTGAAGACAATCCAGTGGAAGCTGTTCAGGCCGGCAATCGCCTCGTCGAGATCCGCGTAGCTCTCGGGCGGCAGGATCTCGATGGTCGGACAGGCGTAGACCCTGGCCCCAAGCCGCTCCAGCCTGGAGGTGAACTCGCCCGCCTGATCCGCGCCCCGGGTCACCAGGACCGACCGGCCGAAGAGCGGACGGTTGTCGAACCAGCTGAGCCGCTGCCTCAGGTTCACCACCTCGCCAACGACGGTGATCGCCGGAGCCTTGAAAGAGGATTCGCGCGCCTTCTCGGCGATGTCCGCGAGGGTTCCGACCAGCACCTCCTGCTCCGGCCTGGTCCCCCAGCGGATCAGCGCCACAGGCGTCTCGGGAGCCCGCCCGTGGGAGAGCAGGTTTTCCGTGATCTGCGGCAGGTTCCTGATCCCCATGTAGAATACGACGGTGCCGCTTCCCAGCGAAAGCCCCTCCCAGTCCACTTCCGAGCTGACCTTGCCGTGGCTTTCGTGACCGGTGACGAAGGCGACCGAGGTGGTCACGCCGCGATGGGTGAGCGGTATTCCGGCATAGCAGGTGGCGCCGACGCCGGCGGTGATTCCCGGAACGACCTCATAGGGGATGCCGGCCGCCACCAGCGCCTCGCACTCCTCGCCGCCCCGACCGAAGATGAAGGAGTCGCCCCCCTTGAGCCTCGCCACCACGTTTCCGGCCAGCGCCTTTTGCACCAGCAGATCGTTGATCTGGCTCTGCTCCCGGTTGTGCTCCCCACCCACCTTCCCCGCGTAGATGAGTTCCGACCCTTTCGGCGCGAGCCGGAGCAACTCGTCGTTGGCGAGGTAGTCGTACAGCACGACCTGGGCCTTGGTCAGGCAGTCGCGCCCCTTCACCGTGATGAGCCCCGGGTCCCCGGGTCCCGCACCGATCAGATAGACAAAACCTCGTGTTAAGGGTTTAACTGGCATCAGATTCCTACCTGTCCGTGGTGAGGTTAAAACGGCAAAAAGGCTAAAGGGGAAACCGTTAGCCTTTTGCAGGATCAACTTCGAGAATCAAAGGATTAAACATAATTCAAAGGCCTCACCACGGAGGACACAGAGGAAAAGGAAAGGATCACAGAGGAAAGTCTAAACAAAATGCATGAGACTTCTGGCTTTAAACCAATCCTCGTTTTGTCTTTCCTCTGTGTACCTCGTTGTACTCTCTGTGTACCTCTGTGGTTAGGCTTCTTGTCTCTGTTGTTAGGCTTCTTGTCTTGGCTTGACTTATACCGGAATTTCCTTCTCCCGGGAGACCTCGCGCTGATAAACCTCGGCGAGGATGGCGTGGCCGCCCTCGGAAAGGAGCTTCTCGGCGAGGGTTACTCCGAGTTTCTCGCAGTTTTCGGCGGGGCCGGTCACGGTCCCCTTGACGGAAACCTTGCCGTCCACCGAGGCGATGAAGCCGGTCAGCTTCAGCTGGCCGCCGGCCACCTCGCCATAGGCCGCAATCGGTACCTGGCAACCGCCCTCGCAACGCCAAAGCAGCGCCCGCTCGGCCCGCACCGCGTGGCTCGTGTCGGCATGGTTGAAAAAGGCGATCGCCTCCTTCACCTTTTCGTCGGCGAGATTACACTCGAGGCCGAGCGCGCCCTGGCCGATCGCCGGCAGGGAGAGTTCGGTATCGAGATACTCGGTGATCCGGCTGGCAAAACCGAGGCGGTTCAGTCCCGCGGCGGCGAGTATCACGCCGTCCAGACCTTCGGTTTCCAGCTTGTTCATCCTGGTTTCCACGTTACCGCGGATGATCACCATCTCCAGGTCGGGCCGCACCTTGAGAAGCTGTGCCTGGCGCCTGAGCGCCGAGGTCCCGATGCGCGCGCCCTGCGGCAGGTCGGCGAACTTGACGCCGTTGGAGATCAGCGCGTCGCGCGGGTCCTCGCGCTTGGTGATGCAGTGGAGCCCGAGCCCCTCGGGAAACTCGGTCGGCACGTCCTTCATGCTGTGCACAGCGATGTCGATCTCGCCCCGCAGCATCGCCTCCTCGATTTCCTTCACAAAGAGCCCCTTGCCGCCGACTTGGGCGAGCGGGACGTCGAGAATCTTGTCGCCGATGGTCTTGATCTTGGTAAGGGTCACCACGATCCCCGGGTAGCGCTTCTCAAGCTCGGACTTCACCCAGTTTGCCTGCCAGAGCGCGAGCTGGCTCGCGCGGGTCCCTATTCTCAGCTCTTTCAGCGCCATACGGGTATATCTCCTTTATATTTGGGATCACTTTATTAATCACTTTAAGATGGTTTGGACCACGTGCGAAATACCGCCAGCCGTATGCCATTGAATCCAGTTCGCCTCAACCTCAACCTCAACCTTCCTTGTGCATTGTGCCCCTGCCTTTTACTCCTCAAGATCCACCAGGTTCTCATGCGGGGATCCGGCCTCGAGATCGAAGAGGTTCCGCAGGGCGTCCACGTAGAGATCGTTGCGGTTACCCGGTTCGCTTTTCTTCAAAAGGCTGGTCGGGTGGTGCAAAAGCTTGTTCATATAGGCATTGGTCAGCGCCTCGAGCTTCTTCTCGGCACCGGGCGGGAGGTCCTTCCAGCCTGACAGTGTCTTGGCAAGTTCGGCCTTGCGGATCTCGTCAAAACGGTTCCTCAGCGCCACGATGGTCGGGGTCACCTCCAGGGAGGAGAGCCATTTGAAGAACTGGCCGATCTCCTGTTCCACGATCTCCTCGGCCTTGGCCGCCTCGATCTTGCGCTGTTCCAGGTTGGTCGCCACCACGCCGTTCAGATCATCCACCGTGTAGAGGTAGACGTTCTCCACGTCATTCACCTTCGGGTCGATGTCCCGTGGGACCGCGATGTCGATGAAGAACATCGGCTTCATCTTGCGGCGGCGGATCACCTCGGCCACCTCCTTCTCCCGGATGATGAAGTGCGGAGCGCCTGTGGAGGAGAGGATGATGTCAGCCTTGTGCAGCTGTTCGAGCAGATCCTCGAACTTGATCGCCTTGGCATCGAACTCCTGGGCGAGTTTCTCCGCCCGTTCGAAGGTGCGGTTGGTGACCATGACACCGCGCACGCCGGAGTTGATGAAATGCTTGGCGGCGAGTTCGCACATCTCGCCGGCGCCGATCAGGAGCACCGTCTTGTCGGAGAGGTCGCCGAAGATCTTCTTGGCGAGTTCCACCGCGGCGAAGGCGACCGAGACGGCCGAGGAGGCGATCTTGGTCTCGGTGCGGACCCGCTTGGCCACCGAGAACGCCTTGTGCAGGAAACGGTTCAGGATGAGCCCGGAGCTCTTGAATTCCGCGGCGTAACCGTAGGAGGTCTTGATCTGGCCGAGGATCTGGGGCTCGCCCACCACCATGGAATCGAGGCTCGAGGCGACCCGGAAGACGTGACGCGTCGCGTCCTCGCCGTGATAGCTGTAGAGGTGGCTCTCCAGCGTCTCCAGGGGGATATTGTGGTAGTCGGAGAGGAAGCGCTTGAGCCGCGCCATGCCGCCCGCCACGTCCCGGGTGGTGGCGTAGATCTCCACCCTGTTGCAGGTGGAAACAATCACCGCCTCGGTGATGTCGGGAAGCGCCACCACGGCGCGGAGCGGTTTCTCCATCTGGGTGGGGGCGAAGGCGACCTTTTCCCTGATTTCGACTGCGGCGGTTTTATGGGAGAGCCCAACCACGATAATATTCATATACGTCCTGCCCCTTCCTGAGAATCGCAACCGAGCGCGGTTGCCGCCTCGATGCGCCTCATTTGTAGCTGTGCAGCCCCGGCAGCAGGAGATTCACGCCGAGGAAGGTGAAGATCACTACGGCAAAGCCGAAGATGGAAAGCATGGCGGCCTTTCTGCCGCGCCAGCCGGTGGTGAGCCTGCCGTGCAAAAGTGCCGCGTAGATGAACCAGGTGATGAGCGACCAGGTCTCCTTCGGGTCCCAGCTCCAGTAGGTGCCCCAGGCGGTCTCGGCCCAGATGGCGCCGGAGATGATGGCGAAGGTGAGCAGGGGAAAACCGAAGGTAAGGCAGCGGTAGCTGATCTCGTCCAGCATGTCGAGCGGCGGCAGCTTCTGGAACAGGGTGCCGAGCTTGCGCTTTTTCAGGAAGTGCGACTGGATCAGGTACATGATGCTGACACCGAAAGAAACCGCGAACGCGGCATATCCCAGAAAGGCCATACCGGTATGCACCAGGAGCCACTTGCTCTTGAGGGCCGGGTTCAGCGGGGCGATCACCGAGGAGAAAGTCGCCGAAAGCGCGAGGATCAAAAGCGCCAGCGGCGTGACGAAGGATCCGAGGATGAAGACCTTGTAGCGGCTTTCACAGAGCAGATAGATGCCGACCACCGCCAGGCTGAAAAAAGAGAGCGATTCGTGCAGGTTGGTGATCGGGGTGTGACCGGCCTCCAGGTAGCGGTTCACAGTGAAGCCGCAGTGTACCAGGAACCCGACGGAGAGAAGCAGATGGCCGGCGCGCCCGAGTATCGGTTTGGTCTTTACCAGAAAGCCCATGTAGAGGGCGGTGGCGGCCGCGTAGATGACCAGGGTGCTGTTGAAAAGCAAGGCATTCATGACGGATCCTTTTTTTCAGCTTCATCCGGGCCCGGTCGGGACGCGGAAGCGGAAAGCTTGAGGAGTATCTGGTCCAGTTGATCCCTACGTCCGTTTTTGATCAGCGCGGGGAGGTCGAGCGCCGCTATCTCGGCAAAAACCCGCTCATTGTATGCGCTCCCCCCCTTTTCAGTCAATATCTTTTCACGAAGCTCCGCTAAAAGGGTTATCGCCTCGGAGTACTCCTCCCCGAAGAGCGGTTCCAGCTCGCCGATGATGCGGCGCGCGAGGCCGGGGCTCGCCCCCCCGGTCGAGACGGTGATCAGCAGATCCCCCCGGGAAAGCAGAGCTGGGGTGGTGAAGTCCCCCTCCCGCGGTGCGTCGACGACGTCCACCAGAATGCCGCGCTCCTTCGCCTCGCAGGCGACGGCAAGGTTCACCTGGGCGTCGTCCGTGGCGGCAAAGGCGAGCAGCGCGCCCGCCAGGTCACCGCGCAGAAAGGGCCTCTCCAGATGAACGAGGCTCCGCGCTGCAGCCAGTGCCGCGAGCCTCTCCTCGATAAAAGGCGCGATGACGGTGAGTCGCGCACCCGCCTCCACCAGCCGCAGGGCTTTTCGGGCAGCAACCGCGCCGCCCCCGACAATCACCACCGGCCTGCCGCTAAGATCCAGATTCACCGGGTAGTAACGCAAACGCCCCTCCCTTTCAAAGTTGGCCCACTATCGCCCAGAGCCACTGTCCGTGTCAACTGTCAAGCTGCATAGGCACAGGGGCTAGCCCCCAGCCTTCCCGGGCGGGAGTGAATTACCCCTTGCTTTTTTCACCTTCTCATTTATAGTGATAGACACTTTTTTTTATTAAAGGAGAAGGCTCCATGTCCAGCGAAAACGTAATTACATTCACCGACGACAACTTTGACAAAGAAGTACTTCAGTCAGACATCCCGGTGCTGGTCGATTTCTGGGCCACCTGGTGCGCCCCCTGCAAGGCTATCGCCCCCCTCATCGACAGCATCGCTTCCGAGTACGAAGGGCGCGTGAAGGTTGGCAAGGTCAATGTCGACGATAACCCTGCAACTCCCGGCAAATACGGTGTGCGCGGCATACCGACGGTAATCCTCCTGAAGGACGGCAAGGTATTGGACCAGGTGGTCGGCGCCATCCCTAAATCTCAGCTGGAGGCTTTGATCAAAAAGGCACTCTAAAATGAAGATGCACGTACCGTTTCAAAAATTCGTTGTGAGAATTCTCCCTCTCGCGGTTGTCGGCCTGCTGCTCTCCACGCAGCCGGCAGCCGCCATTTTGCAGAAGGGCGACCGGGCCCCCGCCATAAAGCTCGTCACCACCTCGGGTCAGCCGGTGACGCTCGCCAACTACAAGGGGTATGTCCTCATCATGGACTTCTTCGCCACCTGGTGTATCCCCTGCAAGGAATCGATCCCCCATATAAACTCGATGAACCGGAAGTACGGCAAACAGGGGCTGCAGGTCCTCGGCGTCAGCGTGGATGAGGGGGCCATGCTGGAGGTGAAGGAATTCATCGCCAACCGCAAGATCAGTTATCCGGTCGCGATATCGGGAGAGGATATGCAGACCGATTACGGGCTGCGCTCCATCCCGACCATCTACCTGATCAACAAGAAAGGGATGGTCGCCGAAAAGTTTCAGGGGTACTCCGACCAGACCGGCAAGGCGATGGAGGATTCCATCAAAAGGTTACTCGCTGAATAAAAATCGGGGAGGGGGAACAGCTACCGGCTGCCTTCCCTTCCCTTCCCCGAACTCCGAACTTTGATTCCCCTCCTATTCCGGAAGGTACTGCTCACTGTCGCCGCCCTGTCCCTGCAGTTGCTTCTCGACCAGTCCCTCGACCGTCTCCCTTAACACCTTCTGCAGTTCAGCCTTCATCGCGGCACGACGTTCCTTTTGATGACCGGGCACTTGCCTCATCTCGTAATGCACATGCGGCCCTGTTGACCTGCCGGTGCTTCCCGAGAGGGCGAGCACGGTTGTGGTCTGCACCCGATCCCCCACCATGACCATCAGCTGCGAATTGTGCCCGTAGATGGTGACGTATCCGTTGCCATGGTCCACGGCGACCATCTCCCCGTACCCCTTGTAGGTCCCGGCAAAGTACACGGTCCCCGCTTCCACCGGGTAAACCCGAGTCCCGAGTGGAACGGCGATGTCGTAGCCGTTGTGATAGGCCATTTTCCCGCTGCCGAACGGGTCAAGACGCCAGCCGACCCCCGAGGTGATCACGCCGCCGTCAACGGGCGACTTCCGCCCCGCCAGGGCCGCGCCCGGGCTTAGCAGCAACACCAAGAGGAGAAAACAGACTCTCCGGCTTCCCCCTTGACGCCTTAGCGGGGTCACGCTTCTCGCCCCGAACAGCCGATCTGCGCTTCAGCGGCGGCGCCGTAGAGCTCGGCATGGTACGAGCTGCGCACATAGGGCCCGCTCTCCACATGCAGGAACCCCATGGCGAGCGCTTCGGTCCGGTAGCGCTCGAAGAGCGCCGGCTCCAGGAAGCGTTCCACCTTATGGTGCAGCCGGCTGGGCGCCAGATACTGGCCGAGACTCAGATAAGAGCACCCCGCCTTGATCAGATCCTCCAGCGCACCGAACAGTTCCCCCTCCTCCTCGCCGAGGCCGAGCATGAGCCCCGACTTGGTTTTCAACTCGGGATCGAGGCTGCGGGCCTGCGCCAGCAGCTGAAGGGATCTGCGGTAATCGGCGCCGGACCTGACCCCGTAGAGTCTCGGAACGGTCTCCAGGTTATGCCCCAGGATATCGGGAGCGCTCGCCACCACGGTCGCAAGCGCCGCGGCATCCCCCAGGAAATCGGGAACCAGGAGCTCCACCCGGGTCCTGGGCGACGAGATTCTGACCCGCGCCACAGTCTCCGCGTAGGCGGCGCTTCCTCCGTCAGGGAGGTCGTCGCGGGTCGGGCTGGTGACCACCACGTGGGCAAGACCAAGTCGGCGCACCGCTTCCGCGACACTTGCAGGCTCGCCCGGGTCGAGTGGGAGCGGGGTTTCCTTGGATACGCTGCAAAATGAGCAGAGCCTGGTGCAGATGCGCCCAAGGATCAGGAAGGTTGCCTGGCGCTTGCCGAAGCACTCCGAGATGTTCGGACAACGCGCCTGCTGACAGACCGTGTTCAGGCTCAATTCCTTCAAGAGCCCCTCCATCTCGCCATGAGCGGAGGGGACAATCTTCTTCTGCAGCCAGTGAGGTTTTCGGGTTAGATCCATGATCAGTCAAATCCTTTAAAACTATTTGCCACGGAGAACTTCTGAGAAAATCTGAGCAAGGCTATTCGGGGAAAAGTATTAATGCTTTTGGTCTACCCTACAGGTCTTTCAAGTTGGTTTCTCAGATTTTCTCAAACTTTCTCCGTGGCTAATGGTTGTAACGGTTTAGTTTATTTGAGACTGCCTGTGCCTTAATATTTTTGGTTCAGGTTCCAATCACTGCGGCGGTACTTGCTTTCCTCAAGCCGCTCCGCCGCGGCCAGCTCCGCGGCGCTCGGTGGGGATACCCGCAGCCGCACGCCAAGCCGCTCCTGGAAGGAATCGACCAGCATCCCCTTGAGAGCCGCCAGTTCGGGACGCAGGCCGAGCTCGGCAAGACTCACCGCTCCGTCCGCCCCGGGTGCCGGTTCCTTGAGGTAACGGAGCGCATCCTGAACCCGGCTTTCCAGCGGGATGGAACCATGCTGTAGGATCGCGCCACGCAGCCTGCGCTGCGCGTTGCCGCCGATCTTTCGCCCGTTCACCAGAACATCGAACTCCTCCTTCCCCGCGAAGCAGAAGGCTGTGCGCTCGCCCAGACGCACCCCGGGCTGGTTCAGGTCGGCTGCGAAGGCCGCCTCCAGGCCCAGCCGCTGGTAGGTCCCGAGCAGAAAGCCGCAAAGGCGGCGGAAGCCGTCCTTTACCCCCGAGACGTCTCCTATTTGCTCTGGCGAGCAGACGATGCTGTAGGTGAGTTCCTGGGCATGGAAGATGATCCCGCCTCCGGTCATGCGGCGCACCACCGGGACTCCGTCTGCCGCGCAGAGTTCAAGTTTCAGCGCGCTGGCCGCGACCTGGTAGCGGCCGACCGAGAGCGCCGGCGGATTCCAGCCGTACAGTCTCAGGACCGGGAGGGAGCGCCCTGCGTCGTAACAGCTTAGCAGCGCCTCGTCCAGCGCCATGTTCGCGGGGCCGTCCAAGGGACCTTGGTCTATCAGGCGCCAGACCGGCGCATTATCTGTCATACCAGGACCATCCTCCAACCAGCTTTCACAGAGTTTAGCGCCGCTGCCGATGCCGTTTGCAAACCTGACAGAGCGCCGGCGACCATCTTACCATAGAAAGCAGAGCGACCGTGGCGACTAAAAGCATTTTCCGGACAGGTGGGACCCATTGCCACGCTAGCACGGATGCCCTGGTGTAAGCACCTGATCAGTAACGGTTTTAACTGGCCCCTCCAGCTCTCAGAATCGACCCCGGTATTGCGGGCAGTCAGAAAAGCTGCTACAAAGGGAGCGGGAGGATAGCCATGGTATCCATCAAAAAGTCCTACACCCGCGAGTTCATGATTGAAACGGTAAAGCTGATCACCAGTGGCGGTTCCAGCGCCCCCCAGGTAGCCAAGGATTTTGATATCCATCTGAAGACGCTCTACAAATGGATTCAAGAGTTCTCGCCGAAACCGGAAGAAGCTTTCCCCTGCAAAGGGGAGGTGACCTCCGATGCCGTGTTAATTCGTAAGCTCAAGCGCAAAAACGAGCAGCTAACCATGGAGTGCACAGCGCTGAAAAAAGCTGACCCTCTCTCCAAAGCCCCGAACTGACCTTTTCGTTCCTACCCAAGCAGCAGGCTAAACGGTCCGATCTCCGTGAACCGCAGCGCAGTTGATGTGTCCCAAAGAGCGGTTCCAATGCCTGGCCAAAACAGCCTGAGGGCCGGAATCGCCGCTGATGATGCTCTTCCGGCGCCGGTCGGCGGCTGAAAAAAAGCTCCGCGAGGTTTTCCCCCCGGAGCTCTCCCGCCTCAATTCACCTTCCCATTGTCGTACCCGCTACTCGCAGCAGACCTGCTGCGCCCTCGCGGCCCTGGTCTCGTCCAGACGGCCGACCGGCGTGGTGACCGGCGCCTCGTGCAGCGCAGCGGGGTTCTCCCGCGCCACCCTGGCCGCCTCCAGCATGACCTCGATGAAGGAGTCCATGGTCTGCTTGCTCTCGGTTTCAGTCGGCTCGATCATGATCGCTTCCTTCACGTTCAACGGGAAGTAGACGGTCGGCGGATGGAATCCCCGGTCGATCAGGTACTTGGCGATGTCGATGGCGTGCACCCCTTCCTTTAACTGGCGGCTCGCCGAGAAGACGCACTCGTGCATGCAGCTGGTTTCGAAAGGGAGTTCGTACTCCTCCTTGAGCCGCGCCATCATGTAGTTAGCGTTCAGGACAGCCTGCTCGCTCACTTCCACCAGCCCCTCGCCTCCCAGAAGGGTGATGTAGGCAAAGGCGCGCGCCATGATGGCGAAATTGCCGAAGAAGTCGGAAACCCTCCCTATTCCCGCGGGGCGCGCCTCGACGCCGAAGCCGCCGTCCGCGTTCCTGACCACCCGTGGCGCCGGCAGAAACGGGATCAGCCCCTGCTTCACGCCGACCGGGCCGCTCCCCGGACCGCCGCCGCCGTGCGGGGTGCCGAAGGTCTTATGGAGGTTTACGTGGATCACGTCGAAGCCAATGTCCCCGGGACGCACCTTCCCCAGGATGGCGTTCAGGTTGGCGCCGTCATAATAGGCGAGCGCCCCCCCCTGGTGGGCGATCTCGCAGATCTCGGCGATGTGCGGGTTGAAGATGCCGAGCGTGTTCGGGCAGGTCATCATGACCGCCGCCACCTCGGAGTTCATGGCCGCCCGGTAGGCGTCCAGGTCCATGTCGCCGTAGGGGGCGGTCGGGATGGTGATGATCTGGTACCCCGCCATG
>Ga0209125_1002251_pt1 | contig 15313 bp, 9 predicted proteins | sample BarGraIncub1131A_FD_184503 | JGI IMG/M metagenome (GOLD analysis project Ga0209125, IMG submission 184503) | Arctic peat soil microbial communities from Barrow, Alaska - Barrow Graham LP Incubations 11-31A (SPAdes) (version 2) | ecosystem: Environmental > Terrestrial > Soil > Wetlands > Peat... | reverse complement strand
ACAAAACGTCAAGTTATGTCGTTTTGGTTCGTTTACTTTACAAAATCTAATATCTCTTACCATGAGAACAAAAGATTGCATTTCCCGATGCCTGCACATTGTCAGAAGATTGAAGCGAGGCCAGAAAGCCTCTTTCCCAGATATTCAACGCTATCTGAACGAAATGTCGGCTTTAACCGGAGAAGATTACACGATATCGATCCGCACTTTTCAGCGAGATCTGGATGCCATCCGTGAACTCTTTCTTATTGATATCCGATATTCCCGGATCGAAGGGCTGTATTCTATCAATGATGAGTTTTCCGATGAAATTCAGAGCGAAAGGCTGATAGAATCATTGGAGGTCTTTCATTCACTCAAAATGATGGATAATCTCAGCGGTATATTCCATTTTGAAGTACGGCCGCCTCTCGGAACCGAACACTTAAGCCGAATGATCTTCGCCATCAAAAACAAAAGGATCATCACGCTCACCTATAACAAGAACTGGGAAAATCAGTTTACCGAACGCACCCTCCTTCCTTTGTTGCTGAAAGAGTTTCGTGGGCGTTGGTATGTCGTGGCAAAACGAATGGATACCAATGCAATCCAGACATATTCACTTGACCGGGTTGTTGCGTTTAGCATCCAAGAAAATCAGGCTTCCCCTCCTGCCAATTTAGAGAACTATTATTATTACTCTTTTGGCATTTACGTGAAAACAGACCCCAATCCACAGGAGGTCGTTCTGAAGTTTTCACCCGATGCGGGACGGTATATTAAAGAAGCGGTACTGCATCACTCTCAGAAGGTGATAGAAGATAGCGCCGAAGCATTCGTTGTAAAACTATATCTGTCGATCACTTTCGACTTTGTAATGGAAATACTTGGCTACGGAGAGCTTGTCGAAGTGATTTCACCGCCTGAACTCCGTGCTCAAGTATCTGATAGACTGAAAAAAGCAGTAGAAAAATACAAATAAGTTTTTCAACGCCGAGTTATGGCGTTTGTCATTTGTTGTTTTGCAGCAAACAATTCAATTAAGCGACAAATGATGAGAAAAAATTTAATGATAGCCTTTCTGTCGATTATTGCTATGGGATGTAGCAAAGAATCGGAACCATCGGAGTTGGAATCCATTCAATTGGACAAGAACAACCTCACTTTACAAATTGGTGCGACGTATCAATTTAACGTTACCGGTCAATCCGAAAAAATTCAACAGTCGGATTACATCTGGTCAACTAATGATCCAAACATCTTATCCATAACAGACGATGGTGCAATCAAAGCATTATCAGTCGGCGAAGCTATGGTTATCGTTAAAACCAGTGATTCCAAGTACACAGATACCTGTAGCGTTGTGGTCAATCCTATATACGTGGAATCGTTCACCCTTTCATACACTTCTACCGAGTTGGATGTAAATCAAACCATGATCCTATCAGCGACCTATACACCGTCGGATGCCACCTATAAGAATTTGTTATTCGAAAGTTCCGATACAACCGTTGCCATAGTTAAAGACAGTATTGTTACGGCAAAAGCAGCCGGCAATACAACTATTAAAGCAACGACCAGAGATGGCAGCAACATTACCCGGTCGTTCAATATTGTTGTCAAAGAGGTACCACTGACCATCAATGCAACTTCCATAAGCCTTGTATCAACCAAAACATTTTCTTTAGTCGTTTCTCCAAATGCTGCTGGATGCACCTATGAATCTGAAAACAGTTTTATAGCCTCCGTTTCGTCCGATGGACTGATAACGGCAAAGAGAGTAGGAAAAACGATTATTCATGTAAAAAATACAAACAAAAATCTTAGTGCAACCTGCGAGGTTACGGTTACACCCCAATACAGAATGTTTAGGGAACCATACCTCGAATTCGGAGCAACTCCCGCCACAATTAAAGCGTATGAAAAAAGAGTATTAGCCAGTGAAACGACGACAGGCCTCATTTATACCGGAGAAAATTCATATCTGGCAAACCTTCTTTATGTTTTTGAAAATTCAGCCTATACAAGTTCCGGTTGTTTTGTTCCTACCGTATATTCTAGTCTCTTAGGTAGCTTTATGGGTGAAAGGTATGTTTATTTAGGTACTTCCGATGACTTCATGCTTTTTCTAAGCACTGATTCAAAAACCGCTGCAGCATTAAAGCTTTATTCTACAACCTATTGGGTCGCAATGTTCTATAAAAACACAACAGATGCCAAACTTTCATCGCCTCAGAGTTATAACATCTTATTAAAAAAGATCGCTCCGATTGCAAAATCCATGAAAGTCCAAATGCCTGTACGATAAATCATATTGGACAACACCAAACTCAGTTACTATTAATTATAAACTCTAAAATATTTGACTATGAAAAAGGCAGTTTATTTCCTTTCAATTTTTGTTTTTATGGTTTGTTTATTGTCCTGTTCGAAGGATGATGAGGTTTATTCTCTATCCGGAACGACGTGGGAAGATATGGAAGATAATGTCATGAAAACCATCAAATTCGATAACGCGACTTGTACCTATACCATCTCGTCTGCTGTGATCAACATAAAAACAACCATATCTTATGAATATAGCATAGTGTACCCAAAAGTCTATATGGAGTCACAAACGTCAGGATATGCAGATTTAGAAGGCACTATTTCGGGGGAAAACATGATCGTTTTAAATACATCAAAGAGTACTACGATAGGAACGTTTGCAAAACAGTAAATTGTTGGAAATTCAAATACCTCCAACACGAAAAACGGCATCAACCGTTAAGCCTCCTCTATCAGCATATTATCTACTTGCAAAATCAAGTAAGGCGGAATCTCTCAGGAGATGAAACGTGAGCGTAAAGTGGATAACATAAGGAATAAGGAAAAACAATTCAATATTCAACTGTCGCTTTCTACAGATATTTAAGCAATAAAAGTCGAATTGGAACGAATTAGCAACCACCCGGGAACAACTCAAGACTAAGTCTAGCCAAGTCTGAACCAGGCTGGGATTAAGTTGGAGCCATACTGTGCTTTTTCGAGCTATTGACCTACTATATAACAGATTATAATTTTGACAGTAAATGGCGTTTTCTGTCAAAATATAGCTATGCCCGGTGTATTTTAAAATGGCCAAAGATAAAAAGCGGATATTCTGAAACCTTAAACAATTTGTTGCGCTGCAGATTCATAAAAAGCCCTTAATCAATAGCTTTTATGCTCTCCGCAACAGCCACAACGCAATCAAAGGGGTCCTCCTATATTTTGACTGCGATAATATCCGATAATCAGCTATTATCGCAGTTATTCGTCACCTGAAAGAGCTTTTATGGAGTTTTTGTATCTCGCGCCAGCCCATTACTTAATAATGGACACATACTACGATGGAGATGCTAACTACGCTTCGCCCGAAATTGATACAGCAACTATTTGAAGTCTGTACCTCTGTAAAAGTGAAACGGCTGTTTCTATATATGGCGGAGAAATCAAAGCATCCATGGTTTTGTGCAATAAGCCTTTCGAAGATAGATTTGGGAGAAGGGAAACGCTCTATAGTAAAGAATGGCGTTTTAAAATTTTGTGCATTAATTCTGAATATTCTATAGAAAATTGTATATTTGACAAAATTGTCCAAAACCAAGAGCCTAATGGAAAACGAGGATTTCGGAGCCTATATCAGGCACTTAAGAGAAGACAAAAATTTACCGCTTAGAAAAGTTGCGGAACAGCTTGATATAGACACCTCAACTCTTAGTAAAGTTGAACGGGGTGATCGTCCAATTTCAATTGAATATTTAAAACTGTTAAGCGAAATTTTGTCGGTTAACCTAAAGGAGATACAGGTACGTTATATTACCAGTAAAGTCCATCGAGATTTAGGGCAATTGGAGTTTGTATCAGAGGGACTAATAGAAGCGGAAAAACAAATTAAAAAAGCCAAGAAGTAACATGTCATCAAAGTTCTTTACCAATAGTCCCGAACGCAATCTGTTTGATAAGTTTAAAGGAATAGTTCAAAATATGAAAGACTTGTATACCTTTCATGCTGTGGTGGGCTATTTTCGTTCATCGGGCTATTTTGCTTTACAACCATATCTGCAAAATATCAAAGATATCAAGATTTTAGTTGGCATAAATGTTGACCAAATGTTTGCAGAAGCTCAGCGCAAAGGTCTTTTATATTTCGGAAATGAAGACAAAACCAAAGAAGAATTTCTAAAATGGTTCATTCAAGACATCAAAGAGGCTAGATATTCAGAAGAGGTTGAAAAAGGTGTTCTGCAATTCATTAATGATTTGGTAGAGGGCAAGATAGAGTTGAGAGCCCACAACTCAAAAGCCATTCATGCCAAATTTTATCTATTCCTGCCTGAGAACCACAGTGAAAACAGCGATGGGTGGGTTATAATGGGTTCTTCCAATTTGACAGAAGCAGGTCTCGGCATCAAAAAATCACCCAATTACGAGATGAATATTGCTTTGAAAGACTATGACGACGTTGAATTTACGAAGCAAGAATTCCAGCAACTCTGGGAACAGTCCACTCCGATTTTGCCTGCCGATATCCTTCAATTCAAGCAAAAAACCCATATAGGACAAACCTTTACTCCTTATGAGCTGTATATCAAATTTCTGATTGAGTATTTTGGAAAGAATATTGATTACGACCCTGACACGGTTGGCGATTTACCTAAAACTTACAAAAAACTCAGTTATCAGGTTGAGGCTGTTAACCAAGGTTTTCAAATGTTGTTGGATCACAATGGCTTTTTTCTGGCCGATGTGGTCGGTTTAGGGAAAACAGTCGTTGCAGCAATGATTGCTAAGCGTTTTTTGATAGCCAATGGCTCATTGAATACCAAAATATTGGTCGTCTTTCCCCCTACATTAGAAAGAAACTGGTTGACAACCTTTAAGCAATTTAATATCGACAAGCATTGTAAATTTATAACCAATGGTCGTTTGGAGAAAATTGTAAATGATGAAGATCCAAAGTATTGGGCAAAAGAAGATTACGATTTAATTATCGTGGATGAGGCTCACCGTTACCGAAACCACACATCCACCATGTTTGCCAACTTGCAACGCATTTGTAAAGCTCCCCGCAATGGAGAAGGTTTGGTCACTGGTACCAAAAAGAAAGTAATCCTCATATCAGCAACTCCATTAAATAACCGACCACAGGATTTGTACTATCAATTGCTTCTTTTTCAGGACGCCAGACGGAGTACCTTACCGGTTACCAATTTGCAAAGTTTTTTCGGGCCGCTTATTCGAGAATATCGCGAAATTATGCAGATGGAAAATGCAGATGTGAATCAAATCAGACAACTTTATACCATTATCCGCGAAAAGGTTTTAATGGGAGTCACTGTTAGAAGAACCCGAAAAGATTTAAAAAACTATCCGGCATATTTAAAAGATTTAGAAGATCAAGGCATTAAGTTCCCGGAAATAGCAGATCCAAAAGAAAAAATTTATCATCTGGATAATCATCTTAACAAACTTTTTTACAAAACCATATTCAACCTCACGGAAGAAACAAAATTGGGTTACTATCGGTATCAAGCCATTAGCTATTTACTTGATGAAAAGAATGATGGCAAATATGAAAAAGCAGATTTAGTATCACGTGCTTTGGCTTCTATCATGAAAACCCAGATGGTTAAACGACTCGAAAGTAGTTTTCATGCCTTTAAAATAACGGTAAACAATCTCTATAATTCTACAGCCAGAATGATAGAGATGTTCGATAATAACAAGGTTTTTATTGCGCCAGATTTGGGTATTAATGAATTAATTGAAAAGGGTTTATCGTTTGAAGAAATTGAAGAACGGGTATTGTTTGATGGGTTGACAAATACAAAAAGCAATATTTTTGAGAGCTCCGATTTTAAAGATGGTTTTTACGATTTATTGAAACGGGATTTAGCAACCTTGGCAGAAATTAGGGATACTTGGGCATTGGTTCATCAGGATCCGAAACTGGATACTTTTAAAGATGCCTTGCAAAAAGAATTGTTTATCAAATCCATTAATCCTACGGGGAAATTAGTTGTTTTCACAGAAAGTAAAGATACAGCTCATTATCTGCACAAAGAACTGGAATTGACACTTAATCAGAAGATATTGTGCATCTCAGCAGAAAACCGTAATCATCAGTTTGAAACCATTATTGAAAATTTCGATGCCAATTTTGATCCAAAAAAGCAGAAAAACGACTTCCAAATCATTATAACAACAGATGTACTGGCTGAAGGTGTAAATCTGCATCGTGCCAATGTTATTGTAAACTATGATACACCATGGAACGCTACCCGTTTAATGCAACGTATAGGTCGGGTAAACCGTATTGGAAGCGTGGCAGGAACCATTCATAATTACTGTTTCTATCCCTCTCAACAAGGAGATGACGAAATTAATTTATACAAGAATGCACTAATCAAATTGCAAGGTTTTCACTCTGCTTTTGGTGAAGATGCTAAAATATACACACACAAAGAGATCATTGAAGACGTTAAGTTGCATCGTGAAGGAATGGACGGCGAAGGAGAAGACAGACGGCTGCTCTATCTGAAGTTTATCCGGGAGTTTAAAGATGCAAATCCACGTGAGTTTAAGCGCATCAATCAGTTCCCCATGAAATCGCGCTGTGGACGAAGTGCTCAAAAGTCCAATATGCCCGACATGAAGCAAAATAGCGTGGTTTTTCTGAAATCACCATACAAAATGGAATTTTACAAGGTGGATTCAAAAAATAGTGTACAATCTCTCACCTTTCTGGAGGCAGCGCAGTATCTTGAAGCACAAACAGGAGAATCTGGTTTTGAAGTCCCCGAATTCCATTACAAACAAGTTGAACAAGCCTTAATATCGTTTGAAAATGATTTTTTAGTTTCAACTACCGAAACCGTTAGCTCTACAGATAAAGCAGATGCCAATACCAAGTCAGCCTTAAAGTTTTTAAGGGATTTTAAAGGGATAACTCATCTGTCTGCAGTAAAGGAAGCATGTACAAACCTTCAAAAACTCGTAGAGGATGGTACGTTTACTCCGTTGGCAAATGAGCTTAAGAAAATGAGCCAGAAGTTCTTTAATAAAAAGGAATTCACTACCGCTCAAGTTGACAACCTGATTGTTGCTTTTGCCAAAAAATACAATGTATTTTCAGATACGGATGAAGACAATTCAGAATCACAAACCGAGATTGATGCAAATATTTCTCCAGATATCGTTTTATCTGAAACATTTATAATTTGATGAATGAGTAATCCAATAATGAACACTCAAAGCGATTTTGAAAACATCGTTCTCCTTATTCATGAAGCCCGTAATAGAGCATTTAGTAAGGTAAACGATGAATTGGTCATGCTCTATTTTAATGTTGGCGGTATTGTTTCGACCAAAGTTTCCGGGGGTGCATGGGGAGAGGGTACAGTTGATGAACTGGCGAATTACATTATTACAAAGAAGCCTGGTATTGGTGGCTTTAACCGAAGAGGTCTATATCGAATGAAACAGTTTTATGAGACCTATTCTGATCCTGAATTTGTGTCGCCGCTGGCGACACAATTGGAATCGTATTTTTCCGGTAATGAAAAGAAGACAATTGTGTCGCCACTGGCGACACAATTAAACTCAATATCAGTACTACAGAAAGAGTTTATTTCTTCCATACTCACAAAGGTTTCCTGGACAAATCATTTGGAAATTCTTTCTCAAACTAAATCGCCTGAAGAAAAATTCTTTTACCTGTTATATTGCATAAAAGAAAAGTGGTCGAAGAGGGAACTAAGAAGGCAACTATCAAGTGGGTATTTTGAACGTACTATGCTTTCAAAACAAAAAGCATCGACACTATTAACTCAGTTACCCACAGAACTTTTCAGAGACCCTTACATTTTTGAATTCCTTGATCTGCCAGAAGGGCATACCGAAAACGATTTAGAAAAGGCACTTATCAAGGATCTGCAAAAATTCATTTTAGAAATAGGCAAGGGTTTCACATATATGGGCAATCAATATCGCCTACAAGTAGGCAATAAAGATTATCACACGGATCTTCTTTTTTATCACCGAGATTTGCAGTGTCTGGTGATGTTTGAACTAAAAATTCAAGAATTTGAACCTGAATTTATTGGAAAACTAAACTTTTATCTGGAGGCACTCGACCGTGATATTAAACGGCCGCATGAAAATCCAAGTATCGGTATTTTGCTTTGCAAAGGAAAAGATACTGAAGTGGTGGAATACGCCATGGCACGCAACATTTCTCCAACTTTGGTTGCCGATTATGAAACCAAACTGATTGACAAAAAGGTATTATCTAATAAACTACATCAATTAGTGGAACAATTATCAAAGAGCGAACAATAATAATTGATCGTTTAAACGCTTAACTATAGAATCGTGGACAAAAAGAAATTACAAGATATCCTATCTGCATCATATAACTTGGCTTCTTGGCAAGAGGTTTTGGTGGAGGTTTTTGGGGTGCGGAATCTATTATATTCTCCAAAGCATATTGATGGACTTGAACCTAACGAGAAAATAGAATCCGTATATGAATTGGGTTCATTCGAAACCTATGATAAACGATTGATTGGTTTGTTTCAAGTAAATGTCGCCCCAGATGTTTGGTTGGATAAAAATAAGGTGCAGTTACGTAATTCTTTGAAATCCATTTACAAATACGATGTAGATGGAGCCATCATCGTTTTTGTACAGAAAGGAAAATGGAGACTTTCGTTTGTGGCGGAAGTAAAAGTGTTAAACGAAAAAAACGAAATTTCAAACCTCGAAACGCACCCCAAACGATTTACTTATTTATTAGGAGAAAGTCAGTTGGTACGAACACCTTTGATGCGACTAATGACGTTAATGGGTAAACAATTTACTTTATTAGAATTGCGCGAAGCCTTTAGTGTCGAAGCTCTTAACAAAGAGTTTTATCTCGATTACAACAATATTTCACGGAAGATCATTAATAACATCTGTCCTCAAACTATTGAGAACAAGCTTAACGCACACCAAGGAGCACTCAACCTACTTAATCGGTTGATGTTCGTTTATTTTATCCAGAAAAAAGATTGGTTGATGAAAGATCAAGAGTTTATCAATAACTTTTGGATAAATTACAAAAAGGAACATTTCGGGGATAATTTATTTCATAATTTTTGGCTTAACAAAGTTTTTTTCAAAGCCTTTAACAACAAAGCTTATTCCGACCCGGAAATATTCAAATACTTACCTGTCGCATATCATATTGAAGTTCTGTCATTTCCATATCTAAATGGTGGTCTGTTTTCATATCATCCTGATTTTGATGGTTTCTTATTGCCCGACACTTATTTTGAGGAAATATTCACCTTTTTACAACGCTATAATTTTACCATTAAAGAAGATTCAGACGAAGAAGTAAACCTTGAGATCAATCCTGAGTTACTGGGTAAAATGTACGAAGGAATGATTAATGCCACTGATTTGGACGATGTAGATGCAGAAAACGGTATTGTTTATACCGAACGGCCTGAAATAAATTTTATGGCTCGTCGTAGTTTTGTAGAAGTGCTTGATAAAAAACTATATGGTATCTATAGCCGCGAGTTCCTCTATTATTTTTGTTTTGACAATCATACCGAGAAACTTGAATTGCTTCGAAAATATAAGATAGATGGCTTTTACCTAAGATCCATTGTTTTGTCGATCACAGCTTGTGATCCGGCTTGTGGTTCGGGTTCTATGCTTATTGGCGTTATTCAATTGCAATTAGAATTGCTTCGTGCATTGGATGAATTCAATGGAAATCCGCACACACACAAAGATGATTTTAACATCAAAAAACAGATCATATCCGAATCCATTTATGGCGTGGATGTAAAAGAATGGGCTGTACGTATTGCCGAACTGCGTTTTTGGCTTTATATGATAGCAGATGCGGAATTCACAGCAGAAGAGTTAACCAAAGAACCATTACTTCCCAATCTCGATTTTAAACTAAGACAGGGCAATTCACTCATACAACAAATTGGAAGCCTCGATTTTTCTTTCGAGGGATTATTTAAAACCAAAGATGGAAAAGCTCGTTCGCGCAATGCAGGTGCTACAAGGTCGCTGAATTATTTTATCAAAAAGAAAAAGGCTTTTATCACCAATCAGGTTGCCAGCGACACCACTTACGAAAAACTAAAAACTGAAGAGTTATATGTTTTCAAATCTTTTATCAAAGAGTTGCTGATCGAAAATATGCAGCAAATTCAACGGCTCTCATTGGGCAATCGCCAGGTTTCACTGTTTGAAATTGAAATACAAGGTTCTTTGTTTGAAAATCAAATAGCAGAATTGCATGATGAAAATACCCAATTGAATCAAATGCTCAACACCATTCAATCAACTGGACAATTACCATTTAGTTTTGACATCGACTTTATGGAGGTATTTCTAACAAACGAAAACCCGGGGTTCGATTTGGTCATTGGTAATCCACCCTATGTGCGACAGGAAGATATTCTGCCTGCCGACGATGCACAAGAGCTGGAGCGACTGCTGAAGCCTGAGAATAAAGCCGAAAAAGCCAATGTAAATAAGGCTTACAAAGAAAAACTCTCGAAAAAAATATTTGATACCTACCCGTTTTTGGCCACTAAAGCTAAAACAAAAATTGAAGATAAAACCAAAACCATTGATGTCTACGGCAGTAAAGTTCCTGGCCGAAGTGATTTGTATGTATATTTTCAGTTGCTCGCACCGTCATTACTCAACAGCAACGGTACATTTTGTTTCATTATAAGTAATTCCTGGCTCGATGTTGAATTTGGTGGCTTTGTGCAGCAATTTTTGCTCAAACACACTCAGTTGCATGCCATTTATGACTGTAATGTACGCAGCTTTTCTGCAAGCGTGAATACAGTTATTTACCTACATTCCGCCATTATCAACAACCAACTAACTGCCGTTCAATACAAAACATTTAAACCAAAGGGCGAACCCATTCAGTTTGTTATGAACAAAGCAGACTATACTGATATGGCTTATGCACCATTGTTGATAGAACAAGAACATTGTCGCACAAACACATTCAGGAAGCATTATCGTATCATTACCAAAACGCCGCAAGAGCTATGGGATGAGGGATACGACATCGAAACCATGCAATACCAGAGCAATAAATGGGGTGGAAAATATCTGCGGGCACCGGAGATTTATTTTACTATATTGGAAAAAGGAAAAGATAAACTGGTTCCGTTAAAACAAATTGCGGAAGTACGATTTGGTATTAAATCGGGAGCAAATGAATTTTTTATAATGTCACGCGAAAAAGCTGATGAATGGGGGATTGAAGATGAGTTTTTAGTACCAATTTTAAAAAGTCCAAAAGAATGTAAAACCATCCGAATTGACACAACGACATTACCAAATTTGCTTTTTTATTGTCATAAAGAGAAAGAAGAATTAGAAGGGACAAATGCCCTAAAGTATATTTTGTGGGGGGAAGAATCTGAAATTGTTAATGCACTGGAAACACGTGCTTTTCAGTTAAGGCCGAGTACTAAAGGACGTCATAGATGGTGGGATGTGGGGGAAAGAAAAATTTCGCAAGGTATTTTCCCTAAAGGTATAAGTGAAACTTTTGTTTTTCCCAAAAATGATGTTGTTTTTGCAGATTGTAGGTTGTATGAACTATTTTGTGACAATGAATCAATTATGTATTGCTTGAATTCTTCATTAATGCCATTTTTTATTGAAATTACCTCAAGACAAGGGCTAGGGGATGGATTATTGGAATTGTTTGTATATGAGGTTCCTAATTATCTCGTTCCTAATATTCTAATAGATACTGAATTCTCTATTAAAAATCGAGTTATAGGAAATATTTTCACCGAACTCGGCTTTGATCGCAGTCTTCCAATTCGCAATCAACAACCTAATCCATTACCCGATCGCAAGGAACTGGACGATATCATTTTCGACGAACTTGATCTTACCACCGATGAGCGCAACGAAGTATATTGGGCTACTGCGGAATTAGTTAAGCAACGATTAGATAAAGCTGGAAGTAGAAAGTGAAGTGTTTGAATTACTTATGCACAGAAAATACAATGTTATTATGTGTAATACAAGTAACATTAATGATGGCATATAAACAAATAATAATCTATGATGGTAAAGCGACACCGAAAACTATTCTCAATAAAGGAAGAGCTATTGACAAAGTCAAGAGAAGCAATGCTTTGTGCTGTTCAGATTTTCAATAATCCAAATATTGTCTTTAAATCGGAGAGTTTTATCATTCTTTCTAATGTGTCCTGGACCTATTTTTTACATGCATATTTTAGAGATAAAGGAGTAGACTATCGATATTATAAACAAGGTCCAAAAACAAAAAAATATGATAGGACAAATAGAGGTGCATATAAGTTTTGGGAGCTTGAAAGGTGTTTGAATGATGCAAACTGTCCTATTGAGGATGTGCCAAAATCAAATCTAAAATTTCTTATTGGTCTGAGACATGAAATTGAACACCAAATGACAACAAGAATTGATGATTATTTAAGTGCCAGATTTCAGGCATGTTGCTTAAACTATAATCACTATATAAAGACACTTTTTGGAAGTCAATATGCAATAGACAAGTATTTGTCTTTTTCCTTACAGTTTTCTTCAATATCTGAGGAACACGGTAAACAATTGAATGAATTCACTGATTTGCCCCAAAATATTGCTTCTTACATAAATGACTTTGATGAGTCTATTTCAGAAGATAATTATAATAACCCACAATATTCTTATCGAGTATTATATGTACCAAAAACAGTAAATACCAAAGGTCAGGCGGATAAAGTAATTGAATTTATTAAAGCGGATTCTCCTGAAGCAGCAGGATTAAACAAAGAATACCGACTTATAAGAGATAGAGAAAAACCAAAACATCTGCCAAAAGAAGTTGTTAAAATGTTTATGGATAAAGGGTTTGTCAAATTTGGGATGTACCATCATACCCAACTGTGGAAAAAACTTGATGCAAAAAACGAAGGGAAAGGTTTTGGTGTCTTAGTCGCAAAGACTTGGTATTGGTATGATAATTGGATTAAAGAGGTTGAAAAATATTGCAATGAACATTTGGATGAATTAAAATAATCATTAATAAATGAGCTTATGAATGACGATTTCTTCAAAAAACAGTCAGAGTCTTCAAGAATAAAGGCAAGTATTGTCGCTGAATACTTCCCTCAATATTGCAGAATTTTATTAAAACATCCTCAACCGGAAATAAGATATTTAGACTTGTTTGCGGGGCCAGGAAAATATGAAGATAATAATCTTTCAACGCCATTATTAATAGCAAATAGTTGTTCAAATGACGCGGTTTTGTCACAAAAAGTTCGATTGTTATTTAATGATAATCAATATTCAAGTCAGCTAGAAAGGAATTTTTATGATCACTTTCCAAAAGGCACTTTTCATTTTGAACCTCGTTTTGGAGACAAAACAGTAGGTGAAGATGAAAGGATTCTAAATTATTTAAAACAAGGTTCAACTGTAAATAAAAATCCATATCCAACATTGCTATTTTTTGACCCATGGGGCTACAAAGGAATTGATACCCTAGTTTTGGCAAAATTTCTTGAAAGTTGGGGAAATGAAATTTTTCTTTTTGTAAATATTAAAAGAATTCATGCAGCAATAGAAAATAATAAATTCGATGATTTGATGCAATCCCTTTTCCCAACAACAATTGATTTAATACGAAAAGATCGAAAATATAAGGCGAGTGTACCAGAAAGATTAACTTTAATAATTGAGAATTTAGCTAATGAGTTTAACAAGGCTGTTAAAGGCACATTATATCATTGTGCCTTCAAATTTCAAGAAGAAGATAGCCATACAACAAGCCACTATATTATACATTTTACTAAACATCAAAGGGGATATGAATTAATTAAACAAGTTTTTTACAATTTTGATAATATAGGTGCATCGCTAGATAAAGATGGTAATTATACTTTTGATGTTAAAAAGATGGGACCAAAGGATTGTGAATTTGATTTTGGCGATGATAATATTGAAGCATTGAATGCAATGTTGTCATGTACATATAAAGGACGTTGCTTATCAGCTAAAGCCTTATTTGATGAGCATCATCCAAAAACAAAATTCTGTGGAACTCATTATGCAAGAACTCTTCGTTGGATGGTTGATCAAAAAATAATAGAATCTACTTTTGTAGATGGTTCAAAACACAAAGTAAGTGTTTTACTTACTGATAATTGTAAAATCAAGTTTAAATAATGGCGATATCAACAATTGAATGGACAGAAATGTCTTGGAATCCAATAACAGGTTGCACTAAAATTTCATCAGGGTGCACCAATTGTTATGCAGAAGTGATGTCTCGAAGATTAAAAGCTATGGGACAATACAAATATAGAAATGCCTTTGATGTGACCGTGCACGAAGAAGTCTTATCAGAACCTTTTAAATGGAAGAAGCCACACAATATTTTCGTCTGTTCCATGAGCGATTTATTTCATGAAAAAGTTCCTTTTGATTTCATTGATAAGGTGATGAACACGATAAATGCCACTCCCTACCATAAGTATCAAATATTAACAAAAAGAGCAAAGCGGATGAATGAGTATTTCAACACTCATCCAATTCCCAAAAACGCATGGCTTGGGGTTACTGTTGATGTTGCCACATCAAAAAAACGCATAGATTATCTTCGTCAACTTCCGGCTCCCATTAAGTTTCTGTCTTGTGAACCTTTGTTGGAAGATTTGGGAAAACTGAATTTAGATGGAATTGATTGGGTTATTGTTGGAGGCGAAAGCGGCTCTCGGGCTCGACCAATGAAAGAAGAATGGGCTGTTTCTATTATGAATCAAGCAGAAGAGCACGAAGCAGCTTTTTTCTTTAAACAATGGGGATCATGGGGTAGTGATGGTGTAAAAAGAAGTAAAAAAAACAATGGAAAACTGCTTATGGGGCGGGTCTGTCAAGCGATGCCGAAGGATAGTCTCAGATGAGTCTTTTTACTATGCATAATGTCTGTATTTATTTAATCTATTTTTAGTTTTTGATTTAACCGTTTAATCAGAATAAATTCATTTTTTCTAGAATCGAGAAACTTAATTCTGGTAATATCAAAGTTTATTGGATATTTTTACTAATTCAAGACACTTTTGACAAAAAATAATAGGTGCAATATGACAACCATGACTTCTTCGATTATTAAAAAACTGCTTATTCTGTTTCTTGTTATTGCAGGATTGCACTATGCTAAAGTGTTTCTAATGCCTTTGGCTATAGGGGGCGTTTTGGCAACACTCTTTTTACCTTTCTGTAA
>Ga0209125_1002249_pt1 | contig 15324 bp, 12 predicted proteins | sample BarGraIncub1131A_FD_184503 | JGI IMG/M metagenome (GOLD analysis project Ga0209125, IMG submission 184503) | Arctic peat soil microbial communities from Barrow, Alaska - Barrow Graham LP Incubations 11-31A (SPAdes) (version 2) | ecosystem: Environmental > Terrestrial > Soil > Wetlands > Peat... | reverse complement strand
CCAATTCAACATTAGCAGCCTTCAGCATTTTATCTGCCGCCTCAATTGCAGGAACCATACCTAATGTTTCAATAACCCCTAACGCTTCTTCTCCGTAATACCTCACTACATATTCCTCCTTTTATTCTTCACATAATTATTAGAAATTTCTATACTTACAAAATATTTAAACGTTTTCTTAACAATATATTGTAGCCTTGAACTACTATTTGACTTTATGTTAATAATAACTGAACAAGGACTTTTTTCATGGCATAAAGTGCGCTATTTTACCGCATTATATCCACCAGTTATTTTGAAGTTTTTGTACTATCGTTACATTCTTGCATTAATAGTATTAATTTTATCTCAAATCATTAATCCTTAATGTATTTATTAATTGTAGCTGTGCCTTCATCATTTGCATGATAGTAAATCCTTAAATTACCTGACTTATCCATATCAAAACTTTTTTCTTCAAGAAGCCCATTCGCTTCAGCTGTCATTAAAGCTGAGATAACAGTATTTTTACTAAAAGCTTTGAAGTTACCATATTGACCTTTTAAAGCTTCAACAACCTCGTCTGCACATGCTCCTTTAATTTTTGTAAAATGTTTTAAAATAGCATAATTAAGTGGTTTCATACAATTACGCCTCCCCTTTTTTAAATAAATCCATTGGATTCATTGCGATTAATAAAATACCAATTGCCATTAATACAGCACAAACCCAAGATATAGGAGAGAGTGTCCAACCTTTTATCCCGAAACCCACACCAAGAATTAACCAGCAGCAGAATGGTCCGAAGAAAGAGTAAGTTCCATTTGTTGCCATACCAAGCGCAACACCAGTCATACTAGAGCCCTTATACCAAGTCATATATGAAAGATAAGCACAAAGACCACTAACTGCAAACCAAATCATAGCAGGACCGCTTGTAAATGCTTGACCAATAACATGGAATGAAAGACCTGCATTACCTCCTATGATAGCTATGATAGGAATAAATATAATTAAATTTGAAAGGCCTGATGTTGTCTGACGAATAGCAATACCAATCTCTGAATCTACCATTGATGTACTATAACCAGCTAGACAACCTTCAATACCCCAGCCAATCGCAGCTATAATAGCAGCTATAATACCTACAACTACACCCTTTTGTGCACCTCCAGTAATACTTGAGAAACCAATCAAAGCACTTGCAGAAACACAGATAACAATACCTAAAATCATCCGTTTTGTTAATGCTTGTTTGTATAAAATTCTACCTAAAATAGCGCCAATAGCTGGGCAAAGGGCAGAAATTGGAACAATAATTGAACCAGCCGTTGCAAGCCCTATAACAAAAGCTGAATTGGCAATAGGTCCTCCCATGAGTGCAGCTAACATAATCATGCGACCCGGTTTAGTATTAAGAGTTCTAAAGAAATCTCCAAGTTTACCTCTAATACCTGCCATAATTAATGCCCAAACTGCACTACAAGTATCATTTACGCCACAACCAAGTGCACCAATCACATATATAAGAGCAAATGAAGATAAACCAGCTGTATTTGCTCCATACCAATCGCCCCAAACCCCCTTTGTCATAGCCAATGCCAAAAATGCTGTAAATATTCCATATGAAAATCCTGAGAATAAACCAATTGCAATTCCTTTTTTATAAAATCCTGATAATAACTTTTTTTTAGCAACGACTGCAGTCGTATAAGCTACTGCTTCTGACATAATATTACCTCCAATATTTTTGTTATTTTACCAAAAGACCTCATTTAAATAAAGTCTTTCAGACCTTTACGTGTATTCTAGAACACGTATGATCAGATCCCTGAGTAGGGGTTAACCCATCTGAAAGTGCTACCGCCTCCTTTTTTCTTCACATAGTCATTAGAAATTTCTTTGCAGAGTTTTAGTTCCCTTAGAATTTAACTTTAATTGAGGGAGACATAACATAACGTTTTCAGTAACAATATATTACCGCCCCAAATACTATTTTGCTTTATGTTAATAATAACTGAATAATGCATTTTTTCATGGCATAAATCACAATGGTTTAATGCATTATATCCGCCAGTTTTATGAAATTTTTGTACTATCGTTACTTTATTGCACTAATAGTATCGAATTTTATAGTCCAATGGTTCAAATTTCCATCCCAACGCAAACAGATAAAAATCATTTAAGCAAATACAAAAGAGCACCCTTTGTAGAGGTGCCCACTAAACACTGTTAAATGAATAGGTTTAATTGAATTACATATTTTTAATCTGAATGGATTGTCCGAAAATATTCTTCTATACTTTCAAAGCAAGTATTTACCATGAATTCTATCTCCTCGTCACTAATAATATATGGAGGAATAAAATAGAGTACATTTTCTATAGGTCTTAGTACTAAACCTTTTTTAAGCGCAATCTTGTAAATCTCGTAGCCTACTCTCATATCCCAAGGATAACTTTCCTTTGTCTCCACATCTTTTACTATTTCCATAGCTGTTATCATACCTATACTTCTTACTTCTCCTACATGCTTTGAAACTTCTGCCTTTTCTAGTGTTAGTTTTCTTATAAGTTGACCTTTACCTATATTGTTTTTTATAATATTTTCTTCTTCAAATATTTTTAAATTTTCTAAGGCAATGGCACAGGCCATAGCATTACCTGAATAAGTATGGCTATGTATAAATGATTTTCGTTCTCTATAATCACCATAGAAACATTCATAAATTTCATTTGTAGTCATAACTACTGACATAGGCATATACCCAGCAGAAATCCCTTTTGAAAGGCACATAAAGTCTGGACTTATTCCAGCATGATTACAAGCAAACATCTTTCCAGTTCTACCAAATCCCATTGCAATCTCATCTGCAATTAGGTGTACATCATATTTATCACAAAGCTTCCGAAGCTTTTTTAGATAAATTGGTGAATATATCTTCATACCTGCAGCACCTTGAACCATAGGTTCAACTATTACCGCACTTATATCCTCATGATTTTTGGTTAAACACTTTTTCATATCCTCAAAGCACTCTGCATTACAACTATCCCTACTAAAACCATATTTACACCTATAGCAATCTGGTCCTTCTACTCTGAAGGTATCTAAAAGAAGAGGCTTATATACCATATTAAACTCATCTATATCACAAACAGACAAGGCACCTAAAGTTTCTCCATGGTATGCATCGCTTAACGCTACGAATCTTTTCTTTTTAGTTTTTCCCTTTTGCATGTTATAATGAAAACTCATCTTTAAAGCTATTTCTACCGCTGAGGATCCATTATCAGAGAAAAACACTTTTGTAAGCTTGTCTGGCGTTATCTCTACCAGCTTTTCCGCAAGCTCAATAGCAGGTTTATTTGAGAAATTTGCAAATATAACATGTTCCAGGTCGTCTATCTGCTTCTTTATAGCCTCATTTATTCTCTTATTGCTATGTCCAAGTGTATTCGTCCACCAAGATGATATACAGTCTAAATATCTGTTTCCATCAATATCATAAAGCCAAACCCCGTCTCCTTTTTCAATAACTATTGGATTAAGCTCCTCATAGTCCTTCATTTGTGAACAAGGATGCCATATATATTTTAAGTCCTTTTCTACATAATTATTCATGCTTATACCTCACTCTTCCTTTATAATTGATTCATACATTTTTCAATAGTCTTAATACTAAAAGCCACTTCTGCATGTATTCTTATAGCTTGAACCATATTTTCTTTTAGGTTATATATGTACTTAAACTTGCCTATAACAGGCACATTAGTAAGCTTTTCAAGCATTTTAATATTGTCATCGCATAGAGGATTTTCCATATAATTATTTATTATAATCCCTTTGATATCGATCCCTAGGGATTCTATATATTTCACAGTAAGTATTGTGTGATTAATTGTTCCTACCCCAGCTCTTGCCACAATAATAACACTCATATTTAAATCCACAATAAGATTTTCTAGGGTGTATAATCCTCTTTCATCATCTATCAATGGACATATTATGCCTCCACTACCTTCAGCGATTATATAATCATATTTCTTCTTTAAATAATCGTATTTTTCTCTTATTATATCTAGATCAATTGGCTTATTTTCAAGTTTTGCTGCTAGATGAGGGGATACTTCCGCCTTATAAACATAGGGTGTTATATTCTCATAAGCTTCCTCCAAATTACTTACTTCACAAGAAAGCTTCGCATCACCAGGTATAAGCTTATTACCAACTTCTAAAGCCCCACTTAATGCTGCCTTAAAATAGGTAGCATTATATCCATTACTCCTGAGAACATGCAAAATCCCTGCCGTTACAACAGTTTTACCCACATCAGTATCTGTTCCAACTATAAATATTCCCTTAGCCATTTTTTCTAACCTCCAGCAATAAATCACTTACCATTTTTTTATCATCACATATTTTATTACCTGATGTTGTTAGGTAATTTCCGGTGATTGTAGCATTAGCTCCTGCATTAAAGCAATTTTTACCATACTCATCTATGCGATTTCTTCCACCAGCAAGTCTTATAAGAGCTTTAGGGTTTACAAATCTGAAAATGGCAATAGTTTTTAGTATTTCCTCCTGGCTTAAGCTTCCTGCATTTTCTAGTGGTGTTCCCACAATTGGATTTAATACGTTAACAGGAATAGATTTTACACCTAGATCCCTTAACTGAAAAGCTAAATTAATTCTGTCCCTAAGTACCTTTTCCTCTATACTCTTAATAAATTCTCTCATGTTGTACCCCTCTCTTGTCATTTTCTTATTCGATATATCCACTTTTTCTTAATACAGGTAATAGTTTTATTGATATATAGGCTGCAAATACTGTTAGTACCAAATCTCCAGCTATACAAACCACAAAGCCATAGAAAAATGCAAAATAAAAAGAAATGTTTTTTCCTAGATATAAATTATAACTAATGAATAAATATATAACTCCAAATAAGTATATAAAAAACAGACCCAAAAGCAGTGTAAATATTGTCTTAAAAAAAGTTAATTCTTTAACATTCTCTCTTATTTTACCTATGACGTATGCTGCTACTATGAAACCAATAAGATATCCAAAAGTAGGTTTAAATATGTAACCTATACCTCCCCCTTCAGTAAATACGGGCACTCCTGCAAGTCCAATAGCCACATAAACTATTTGTGACAATGCGCCTAATCTTGAACCTAAAATTAAACCAGCTAACGCACAAAACAGATATTGAATGGTAAAAGGTACGTATGGTATTGGCACCTTAATAAAAGCTCCAATTGCTGTTAAAGCTGCAAACATAGCTACTAAAATCATATTTCTTGTATTTTTCAAAAATATTCCTCCTTAAAACCATAGTACTTACTAATAATAATAATCGAATAACTTTCAATTGTAAACCTTAAATTATTTTTAAGTTTACAATAGGTTCTATATTTATTCTACTATGCTATATTTAATTACCTCTTATTAACTTTAATCATTCCATCATTTATACATATTTACTGTTATACTAATATAGGGTGAAAAAAATAATGAAGAAAAGATATATATTAGGATTTTTAATTATAATAACTGCACTTATATTTGCAAGTAGTTATTTCAAGCTAGAACACAACATGAACATAATCGAATATTTTACAAAAGACAATAGACTAACTGATTCTGAAAAAGAGTATTTGAAAAAATATGGAGACTTGATTTATGGATCAGATCAAACTACTCCCCCGCTAAGATATTTAAACCCAGATAGTGGACAATATGAAGGGCTAGTAATAGATTATATAAATGCTCTTTCTATAGAACTAGGAGTCAAAATAAAGATGAAACCTATGATTTGGAATGATGCCCTTGAAGCCTTGGAAAGTGGAGATATAGATTTTTGTGATATGCATGCTTCCAAGGAGCGCTCTCGAAACTTTATATTTACTGACCCTATATACTATCAAAGAGGGGCTATATTAACAAAAAAAGCTAATACTAGTATCAAAACACCACAGGATCTAAAAGGGAAAACTATAGCTGCAATAAAAGGAGACTATATATTTGAGCATTTAGCTGAAAATTATACTGATGTACATGGAGTTAAAACTCAAAATTTAAGAGATGCTATTGGCCTCCTCGAAAAGAGTAAAGTAGACGCGGTTCTGGGAGATGAATCGGTAATAAACTATTATTTAACTCAAGAAGGCCTTAGCCGCGAATATTCAATATTAAATAAATACTTGTACGAAAGACCAGCCCAAATAGGCGTGAAAAAAGGCAATGAAACATTAGTAAAAATAATTAACAAAGCAATATACCAGCTGGAAAAAGATAATACCATGGAAAGAATAGATGAAAAATGGTTTGGAGTATCACCACTAATCATAAAAAATACAAATGCTGAGAAATATGCGCTTTTAGTTAAATATGCTATACTTCTAGCGATGCTGGTAGCTTTATTTTTTTACTATTGGAACAGAGAACTAAAAAAAGAAGTCCAAAAACAAACAAATGCACTTAATATATCAAAAAACGAATTAGAGACTACTTTCAATGGACTTACCAGTCATTTAATGGTGGTGGTAAATGAGGACTGCTTCGTTGCAGAATCCAATACAGCATTTTGTGAATATATAGGATACACTATAGATGGAGTCAAACATATGCACTGCAAAAGTATCAAGGGAATACTCGGAAGTGACTGTGACGTTTGCTTAATAAAAGATATATTTAAAACTAGAACTTCAAGAGAAAAAGAAGTAGAATATCAAAAGAGAACATTTAAAGTTAGAACTTATCTTTTAGATAAATTACCAAACACTAGAGAGCGAGTACTTGTCATGATGGAAGATATCACTGATTTAAAACTTTCAGAACAAAATATGTTGCAATCAAGTAAAATGGCTGCAGTAGGGCAGCTTGCCGCAGGCATTGCTCATGAAATCAGGACTCCTCTCGGAATTATTAGGAACTATACATATTTACTTAAACGTATGGAAGAGGAAGAGGATAGAAAAGAGGCAATAGATACAATAGAAACTTCTGTAACTAGAGCTAATAAAATCATAGACAATCTTTTAAACTTTTCCAGGCTTTCTGATAATAAAGTACACAACATACAAGTTAAAGATTTCATAACAAATCTTTATGAACTTAATCAAAAGGCCTTTAAGCAAAAACATATAGAATTCAAATTCTATATGGAAAAAAATTTAGAAGTAAATCTATATAGTGAATCTTTGAAACATATCTTACTAAATCTTTTTTCAAATGCTACTGATGCCATGGAACAAGGAGGTATACTTCAGGTACAAGCTTGCAAAAGAAATGCTAGTATAATCATAGAAGTATCTGACACCGGGTCAGGCATGGATGCATTTACGCAAATTCACTTATATGATCCATTCTATACTACTAAGCATGTAGGCAAAGGCACTGGCCTTGGACTGTTTATAGTTTATAATGAAGTACAAAAAATGGAAGGAACTATTAGAGTGGAAAGTAAAATTGGGGAAGGCTCAAAGTTTATCGTTACACTTCCAACAAAGATACATGAACCCATACTAATATTGAAATAGGAGACCGCAAATGAATAATAAAAATTATGGAATATTAATAGTAGATGACGAAGCCGCATACTCAAAAGGACTAACTAAAATACTTGAAATAGAAGGATATACCATAGAAACAGTACTCTCAGCAGAAGATGCTATAGAGAAAATCAAGCACAAAAAATATCAGCTGGTATTGACTGATTTAATGATGGATGGAATAAACGGCATAGAGCTTTTAGAAAAAATTATAGAATTAGATCAAGATATAAAAGTCATACTCATGACTGCATATGCTACTATAGCTAACGCAGTAGATGCTATGAAAAAAGGAGCAGTATCGTATTTTGTAAAAGGAAATGATCCGGTTGAACTTATACAAGAAATAGAAAAAGCATATAAAGATTACAAAAAATCAGAACTCACCTCTAAAACATATGATAAAAAAGAGAACTTGCTTCTAGACTCTGAAAATAAAGACTTTAAAAAAATTATAGATATGGCTCGGAAAGTAGCCAAAACCACTGTCAACGTCATTTTGCTTGGAGAGTCTGGAGTAGGAAAAGAGGTATTTGCAAACTACATCCATACTCAGAGCGAGCGCAAAAACAAACCCTTTGTAGCAGTGAACTGTCATGCTTTATCTGAAAGTATATTAGAATCCGAACTATTTGGACATATGAAGGGAGCTTTCACTGGTGCCAATGAAGAAAGAATTGGTAGATTTGAATCAGCTAGCATGGGAACTTTATTTCTAGATGAAATAGCTGACATGCCATTATCCACTCAAATCAAACTACTAAGAGTAATTGAAAACAGAGCAATAGAAAAAATAGGTAGCAACATAATTACCCCCGTTGATTTTAGACTTATAACCGCCACCAACAAATCTCTAGTAAAACTAATAGACCAAGGACTATTTAGAGAAGATTTTTACTATAGAATAAACACCATCATAATTGAAATACCACCCCTAAGGGAACATAAAGAAGACATACATAGTTTGGCCAATAACTTCATAGCTATAGCATCTAATCAAATGAAGAAAGAAATACATACCATCGAGCCTGAAGTTTGGGAATATCTAAATCAGTATGACTATCCAGGCAATATACGAGAATTTAAAAACATAATCGAAAGGCTGGTAGTATTTAGTGAAAATGGTGTTATATCAAAGGATGATTTGCTAATACATGAAGTGCCTGCTACAGACTGCGAAGGAGATCAAACATTAAAAGCATTTAGGTCTGCAATAGAAAAAAAATACATAGAAACAGTACTAGTCAAAAACACCTTTAGCATGACAAAAACAGCAAAAGTATTAGGTATCACTCGAAGACAGCTACAAAATAAAGTCAATGAATATGAAATACAAAAATAAAAACGGGCAATTTTTTTCCATAATAGGTGGAAAAAAATTGCCCGTTTTATTATGAATATAGAAATTAAACATAAACATTTACAGCTGCATTTAAAAAACAATCCTGATAAGCATGGATAGGCAAGGATTTCACTAAAATTTAAAGCTTTTTTAGAAAAATATGAAGGCCAAAATAATTGGCATAATAAATGCTATATATAAAAGCAAATGAAACGTTAAGTAATTTATTAATAATCTAAATATTACAAAAGTTTATTCATCAGGAGGTATCTTAAATGAAAAATTCAACAAAACATTCAGTGGTTATAGGTTTTGCACTATTTGCAATGTTTTTCGGTGCAGGAAACCTGATTTTTCCACCATTCCTAGGAAAAGCTGCAGGAAGCGCATTTTTCGCATCCATAATAGGCTTTCTCATTACAGGAGTTGGTCTTCCACTAGCTGGAGTAATTGCCTGTGCCAAAATTAATGGTACTTACGACAAAATGGCCAATAGAGTAGGTAAAAAATTTGCTATAATAACCGGTGTAGCTTTAATTCTTGTTATAGGACCGTTATTTGCAATTCCAAGAACCGCTGCAACAACTTTCGAGCTTGGAATACATCCTATATTCCCATCTGTACCACAAAATATAGCAGTTATATTGTATTTTGCAATAACACTTGTATTTGTGCTTAAACCTTCTTCAATAATTGATAATATAGGTAAAATACTTACACCAGCACTTTTATTAATGCTCGCTGTAATTATATTTAAAGGAATAATAGATCCTATTGGACCAATTGTAAATACATCTTACAAAGGTGGATTATCAAAGGCTTTAATAGAAGGTTATCAAACAATGGATGCTATGGCTTCTGTTATATTTGCAGGAATAATTATTACATCTGTTAAATCAAAAGGTTATAAAAATGCAACTGATATAATGAAGATGACTATAAAATCAGCACTAGTTGCTGTAGCGGGACTCGCCTTTGTATATGGTGGACTTATGTATCTTGGAACACAAACAAGTACTTTGTTTCCAGCAGATATAGCTAGAACTAAGCTAGTTACAGAACTTGTTAAGTTAGACCTAGGCAGTATTGGTGCAGTTGTTCTTGGTTTATGTGTTGCTCTTGCATGCTTAACAACTGCTATAGGCTTACTTGCAAGTGGAGCAGAATTCTTTGCTAATCTTTCAAAAAATAAAGTATCTTACAAGACCTCTGCTGTTATTATGGCCTTAGTAAGTGGATTAATAGCTACAAAAAACGTTGATGCTATAATTACGTTGGCAGGTCCTGTTTTACAAATTTTATATCCAATTGTAATTGTTCTTATAGTTATTACTTTGCTTGGAGATATTGTGAAAAGTAATAAGGTTGTTGCTATAACTACATACACAGCGCTATTTATAAGTATTTTAGATACTATAAATGGTATATATCCAAATAGCATTGGATTTCTTAAATATATCCCTCTTGCAAGCGTTGGATTCTCATGGCTTATACCTACTTTACTAGCCTTTGTAATTTCCAACATTTCAATAAGACCAAAACAAGATGCTATAAGTGTTGATGATTATGAAGACGAAGATGACTATGTTTCAAATTTTTAAAGGGAAGAGGCACATTATACTTACAGATCCCCCTAATAAACATCTGAGAATTCTACTTGAATCCTATCCTTTCCACTTTTTAGTATGTTACTAAATTGCACATTTTCTGAAAGTACATTTTCGGAAGGAAGTTTGACTGTAAACTTACTTCCTTTCCCAAATTCACTTTCAGCCTTTATACTACCACCACTTAATTCTACTATCGACTTAACTAAACTTAGTCCAATACCCATGCCTTCTGCATTTCTTGATAGCGATTTGTCTATCTTATTAAATTTATCAAATATAGTATCCAAATTCTTTCTTTCAATGCCAATACCATTATCTTTCACTGCTATTTCAATAAATTCATTCTTATCCTTAATATCAACCTCTATTTCATCACCTTTATTTGAAAATTTCATCGCATTTGATATAAGATTTAGTACTACTCTCTCTATTTTTTCTGGGTCGCAAGCAGTAAATTTTTCTTCTATATTCGTATCAAAAATAATATTTATACCCTTACTTACAGTAAATGCAGTAGAAGACATTACTATGTCTTCTACGACTTGTACTATATTGTTATTTGATACGTTCATTTCAAAGAGTCCTGCATCAATTTTTGATGTATCAACGATATTATCAATAAGTTTAGATAATCTATATGAATTTTGCTTAATTGAGTCGATATATTTAATATTTAAATCTTTCTTCTCGTCTAGTGAACCATTTTTACAATTCATGTCTAATAACTGAACTGCTGCGAATATAACATTTAGTGGTGTCTTAAGTTCATGAGAAATATTTGCAATATATTTTTCTTGCGAAGTAAGTAGTTTTTGCAATTCTCCATTTATCTGATTCTCTTTCTTAATTTTTTTATGCCAATTAGTCCGAATATACCAGATAAATATAAAATTAACCAAAAGAAATATAATTCCTAAAATAGACATTAGATATAGGTGAATTTTTTCATTATCTGCAGCCTTTTCACGTGAGTTAGATAGCTGGAAATCAATTTTTTTTGTTAGTATATTATTAGTTGCCCTATATTCATCAATTAAATCTTTACCTTGTTTTATGTTTAATTCAGCTTCGCGATATTTTCCATTATCGACTAATGTTACTTGGTTTCTCAAAAAAAGTTGAATAGATTTTGTTTGTTCATTAAGTCGATTAATAATTTCAACATTTACTCCTATTTTTTTCAAATTATTCATTGAATTAGAGTATCTTTGAATTTCTATATTTCCCAAATAGTAGGGTTCTAAAAAAACTTTTTGTCTTGAAATGATATAAGCGCTCACACCAGTTTGCTGATTAATTAGTGATGCTAAAACCTCCATTGAATAGATTTTAGACGGAAATATGTTTTTGATTATAAAATCAGATTCCTTATGTGCTTTATTCATACTCCAAAAACTTAATAATATTATAATTAATGATAAACAAGCAACTGAAAGAAATCCTAATACCTTAGCTTGTATATTCTTACTTTTACTCTCAACCATAATAAACATCCTCTCTTCTCAGGAAATTGTATTAGCAATCGTATTTTACATAACATAGTAAAATATTACAATCTCTTGTAACATTTTACCACATTCTGTTATATTTTTATACCTTAATGTTTCCCCATAAGAAGACATTATTATTTTAAATTTAATATAATAATGCAAAATGATTTAATTTTATTTCATATACATTAAACGCATAAAAAAGTGCGAGAATACCCGCACTTTTTAAATTTATAGAGATATACTTGTTATTCCAGTGGAACCTTCGCTGTGGCTTCAAGTTTCACACCAAGCAACTTAGCATCTGCCCAGTAAGAGATACGCATTTATAGTTGTTCTGTTACTTTATTTCCCAAGCAATATGTTTTCTTTGACATTATTTTCTCTGAACTCTTGTCATTCGATTATGTTTTATTGTAGAAATATAAGAATATTGTTGCATACAATAATGATGCTTGGTTTAGTCTCAATAAAAAATAGCATGCTAATTATAAAGTTAATTAGCATGCTAAATTCTATATATCTACTTATTTAAAAGCCTTTTTATAAATTTCCAATATATCTTTAACACTAGTGCCCCTTGGATTTCCTGGAGTACAAGCATCCGCCATAGCTGATTCTGCAAGTGCTTGTAAATCTTCTTCCTTAACTCCAATTTCTTTTAATATCTTCGGAATTTTAACATCCTCTGAAAGTTTCTTAACTACATCAACAGCTGCTTTTCTATACTCATCTTGAGACATATTATCTACATCAATAACTCCCATAACGCGTGCAATCTCTCTGTACTTTTCTCCAGTTGAGCCTGCATTATATTCCATAACGTATGGCAGGATTACTGCATTTGCAATTCCATGTGGAGTATCATAGAAAGCTCCAAGTGGATGTGCCATTCCATGAACAAGACCAAGGCCTACATTACTAAATCCCATACCTGCAATATATTGTCCAAGGGCCATGTCTTCTCTTCCCTTAGGCTCATTAGCCACCGCACTTCTAAGTGAGCGCGAAATAATTTCAATAGCTTTTAAATGAAGCGTATCTGTTAATTCCCAAGCACCTTTTGTAATATATCCTTCAATAGCATGAGTTAAAGCATCCATGCCTGTAGCTGCTGTTAATCCCTTTGGCATTGATGACATCATTTCTGAATCAATAAGTGCTACAACTGGAATATCATGAGGATCAACACATACAAATTTACGTTTTCTTTCTTCATCAGTAATTACATAGTTAATTGTAACCTCTGCTGCAGTGCCTGCAGTTGTTGGAACTGCAATAATAGGTACACATTTATTTTTAGTATCGACTGCACCTTCAAGACTTCTTACATCTGAAAATTCAGGATTGTTTATAATAATTCCAATAGCTTTTGCAGTATCAATTGATGAACCTCCACCTATTGCAACTAAATAGTCTGCACCAGATTCTTTAAATTTTTCTATACCACTTTTCACTACATTTATAGTAGGATTAGCTTTTACATTATCAAACATTTCAAAATCCAAATTATTTTCTTTTAGTAAATCCGTTACCCTGCGTGCTACATTGAATTTAATTAAGTCTTTATCAGTTACTACTAATGCTTTTCTATATCCTCTTATTTTAGCTTCTGTAACAATATTCGCAATTGCTCCTGCTCCTATATAGCTTGTCTCATTTAAAACCATTCTATTTGCCACTAATAATCAATCTCCCTTTTGGACATATTTTATATATAATTATTAAACTAAATAGTCTTCTGATATGCTAACATTAAAATCTTTTGCTAAATCTCTAAAATTTTGAGAAGTTATTGTTTGCTTTTTTCCGCCCATAGATAATACCTTAACTAAAATCTCAGCTGATTTTTCTACTGTATCCATAAGTCCAAAAGTTAAGTCTAAAGTTTCACCAGCGCAGAACATACCATGATGTGCCCAAATTACAACATCGTGATCATTCATTAATTTACCAGTTTCCTCTGCAATTGGAGCTCCCCCTGGAACCATCCAAGGAACTATGCCTACACCACTTGGAAATACTACTGGACATTCCGTTGCCATTTCCCATAATTCTCTAGTAAATACCCTACCCTCAAGTGGTAATACAAAAGTTAAAGCTATTGTGTTTGTAGTATGTGAATGCATTATAACTCTGTATGCTCCATTTGTTTTTTCTTTCTTTATTGAATGACTCATTAAATGTGAAGTTATTTCACTTGTTGGTTTTGCTCCATTTACTAGTCCCCAAATTATTTTGTAGCTTTCACCTTTTTCATCAACCTTTATGAGTCCTGCATTTTCTTCTAAACAAACGCTCATGTTTCTTATGAATTTTCCACTTCCAGTTACTAAAAAGTATTCATTAGCTAAGTTTTTAACAGTTACTCCAATTGGAGTATATGCTGAATCCTCGTTAATAAATCCTTTAACTGCGGCTACTTCATCTTTTGTTAATCTGTAAGTTATGTTTCCACCGTTTCTTTCATGCCAGCCTTTAAGCCATGCATCATTAGTGATTTTCTTAAAGTTTTGAACAAATTTCATATCTTCTATAGTCATTTTAATCTCCTACCTTTTTCTTATAATTGATTTTTTTTATCACTTTTAAACCTGTTACATTGTGTATTTCACTATTTTCTGTTAGATAATTCACTTTTTTCATATTCTTTAACTTCATTAAGCCAATTTTCTGCTACTGGAACATCATTCTTTTCACAATAGTAATTCCAAATATCACCCATTGGGTAAGTTTTGAATTCTTCCATTAAAGCTAATCTTTCTGTAAAGTTTCCACTCTCTTGCAACTTTCTTAAGGTATCATTAGGTGTTAACATTGCACTGAGTAATGCCTTTATCATATTTCTTGTTCCTATTGTCCACGCTGCTATTCTGTTTATACTTGCATCAAAGAAATCTAGTCCAATAATAACTCTATCTAATGCATCATTTCTTACAATTTCTTTAGCAAGTTCTTTAATCTCGTCATCTAAAAGTATAACGTGATCAGAATCCCATCTTACTGGCCTACTTACATGAAGCGCTACCTTTTCATTAAATAATAACATAGCTGAAAGCTTATCTGACACAACTTCTGTTGGATGATAATGTCCTGTATCCATTAATGACATTATATTATTTCTTGCTGCATAGCTTATATAAAATTCACTTGAACCTACAGTATAAGCTTCCGCGCCCAATCCAAATACCTTCGATTCAACGCAGTCAAGATTGTACTTCTTATCTATATCTACTTTTAATATTTCATCTAAGGATTCTTTAAGTCTTCTTCTAGGTCCTAATCTATCACTTGGAATATCTTTGTATCCATCTGGAATCCAAATATTAGTTAAACAAGT